>Ga0194125_10001718_pt1 | contig 37000 bp, 33 predicted proteins | sample TA2KigC250mmetaG_FD_148626 | JGI IMG/M metagenome (GOLD analysis project Ga0194125, IMG submission 148626) | Freshwater microbial communities from Lake Tanganyika, Tanzania - TA2015034 Kigoma Deep Cast 250m | ecosystem: Environmental > Aquatic > Freshwater > Lake | place: Tanzania: Lake...
TATAGACACGGGCAGGATAGACAATTCGGCGTTAGCCGCCTATTCGATTGAGTTTCAGTATAAGAATTTCTTCGTCCAGGATATCATCTACGAGAGGTCTGACAGTTCTCTTGAGATAGCCAGGTTGTTCGCGTCACACGTGATAGATTTGTTAAAAAATTAGGTAGGCTTTCTGCTGAAGACTACCAGAAACTGTTGATTGAAAGAGGGATAATTACAGAGAGGAAACGTCCATGATTGAAAAGATTACTCGCAGAGAATTCATCAAGCAAACTGCAAGTGTAGCGTTAGCAAGTGGCATGATGGCTGTATCCCCGACGATTCTCAGGGCTGATGAAAAGTCCAGTGAGATTATAGTCGCGAGAAGAAATACCCCCTCTGAGACAGTTAAGGCAGCGATTGAGGCGTTCGGTGGACTTAATAGCATCATGAAGCCCAAAGACACAGTGCTACTCAAACCCAACATATCCTTTCCGAATCCGCCTCAGTGGGCGACTACCACTAACCCGGAACTTATCTCTACAATGGCGAAACTCTGTCTTGAGGCGGGTGCGAGTAGAGTTATCATAGCCGACCATCCGCTTCGCGACCCACAAAAGTGTCTTGAGCGAACCGGTATTGCTGAAGCATGCAAAGATATCGACGGCGTTCACATCAAGCTCCTGACAGAGGATAGGGATTATAAGTCCATCGAAGTGAACGGCGAGGAACTGAAATCGGCCGAAGTTGCGAGATTAGCGCTTAAAGCAGACCTCATCATTAACATGCCTGTTGCAAAATCGCATTCAGCCACAACCGTCAGCTTCAGCATGAAGAACATGATGGGACTTGTATGGGATAGGGTTAAGTTCCATCAAGGCAATATTCATCAAGCCGTAGCAGAGTTAAATACCGTCGTAAAACCGGAACTTATCATACTTGATGCGACACGTATTCTCCTTACCAAAGGCCCAGATGGACCAGGCGAGGTGGAAGAGTTAAACTCCGTAATCATCGGAACTGACCCGGTGGCGATTGACTCCTACGCCGTCAATCTCGCACGGTGGAACAACAGAAAGCTTGAGCCTGAAAACGTCGACTACATACGCATCGCCGCCAAACTTGGTCTGGGAGAAATGGACATCAGTAAAGTCTCTATAAGGGAAGTGTAGTCAGAGTTCGCTTTAGACATAAGGGCATGGTTCAAATTTGCGCAAAAATTAGTTGACAAAGTGGCAAAGTGGCAAGATGGCAAGATGGCTAATAGTTCTTTGCCTCCTTGTAGTCTAGCCGTTTTGCCGTTTAACCGTTTAGCCGTCTTGCCTCTTTGCCGTTGTACCGTTTAGCCGTTTTTCCGTTTTGCCCTCTCGAATCAATATAGAGTCCTAAATTCCTCCCACAAATCTTCCAGGATTCAGTAGATTTTTGGGGTCTAATTGTTCTTTAATCTGACGCATTAGGGTGATATCAGAATGCGTAGTGCCCCAGACATCCACGTTGCGTTTGATTTCCGCCGGTGCATGTTCGACAATGGAACTGCCTCCCAACTGTTGAGCCATCAGAGCCAAATTTTCGATTGTCGCCTCAAATTGCGCCTGGTCTATTTGCGGCGTCAAGATGACGTAAATAATACCGCTACCTGCGTATGACATTATCGCGGTATCCAATTTTCCTCGTTCTGCGGTATCTTCGATAGCCTGGAATGCTTCTGCAACGCTACCAATAGGCACACTCACTTTACAGCACACTTGCGAATCAGATTCGGCATCAATCATTGTCCAGTCTTGAATTTTTCCCAAAAGCGTGTCCCGTTCTCGTCCTTGAATGGTATTTACGTTCAATCCCTTTTCGCCTTCGCATATTTGTTTGATTTGCACGCTTTGCCGATTGACGGCCTCTTTTACATCTTCAATATCAATAATCAAGAGGAAATTTTCGGCCGGCATACCCACCCCTCCCCCTCCAAAGGAGGGGAGAAGGAGGAGGTCTGCGCCTACAGGGCTGAATAATTCAATGGACGTTGGCAGAAGCTCGGAAGCAAGAATTTTGGCGATAACATTAGCTGCCTGGGGCAATTCTGCGAAAGATGCAAGTACCGTTTGGCCGGTTTCCGGCAGCGGCGCCAAACGGGCGGTTATTTGAGTAATCACGCAAAGGGTGCCTAACGAGCCGATGAAGAGTTTCGTCATATCGTATCCGGAGACATTTTTGACAGTCTTGCCGCCGGCTTTGATTACTGTTCCATCAGCGAGTATGACTTTCATTCCTATTACCAAATCTCGCAATGAATTATATTTAAGCCTTCCTGGACCGTTTGAATTAGTGGCGATGATTCCACCGAGTGTGGCAAGAACAGGTGAGGTAGCTTTGCCACAGGGCGGGTCAATTGGTAGGGCGAGATTTTTGGGCAGTAATTGTCTTTGCAATTCAGGCAAGGTGATTCCTGCTTGAACTGTAACGGTTAAATCATCGGGTAGAAATTCTATTATTGATTTCAGCCGCTCAAGCGACAATATTACGTCCGCGCGTATCGGAATACCACCCAATCCCATTTTGGAGCCATGCCCGCGTGGGATGACAACAGCATTATGGCGGTAAGAGCTTTCGAGGATGCGCTTAATTTGAGACTCTTCTGACGGAAATACAACAACTTCAGGGCGGATTCCGTCAACAGCATAGTACGCTAATTCAGCTTTGTTAAGCAATACATTTTCATATCCAACAACTTTTTTAAAGTCATCAATCAGAGCGTTTAAATCAGGCATGGAATTTCCCTCCTTGTATACTAAGTAATGGTTTTTAATAATACGTAATGCGTAAGGAAACAGATGCAAATACATTTTACGTATTACGTATTACGTTTTACGTTTCAGTCACTCCTGTGGAAAAATTTTATCTGGATTGGACAGGTTCTCAGGGTCGAAGACCATTTTCATTTGCTTCATAACGTTCAGGTCATCTTCAGAATAGACCATACGCATGGCATTTCGTTTTTCCAATCCGACACCATGTTCGCCGCTAACCGTACCGTCCTTTGAGGCGCAGAGTTCCAAAATTTCCATCCCGGCTTTCAACACCTTATTGATGTCAGTTGTACGCTCGTCATACAATATTAATGGGTGGAGATTGCCATCGCCGGCGTGAAAAACATTGGCAATCCTCAGTTCATAATCTTCGCCAATTTTCACGACCTGGCGTAGAGTCTCTGGCAACTTACTGCGAGGAACAACGCCATCGCAGACGAAATAGTTGGGTCCAAGTTGCGCTATGGCGCCAAATGCGCTTTTGCGTCCAATCCATAGGCGCGCCCGTTCCGCAGCATCTTTGGCGACGCGGACCTCACGAGCCTTGTTTCGCTGACAGATTTGTACAATCCGTTCGGATAATCGTTCCATACCATCTTTTAAGCCATCCAATTCAATAATCAAGACCGCTTCTGCATCCAAGGGATAGCCCGCCCTGGCAAAATTTTCGACCGCGCCGATAGTGAATTTGTCCATCATCTCTAACGTCGCTGGCAGGATACCTGCGGCAATGATATCGGAGACGGTTTGAGCTGCGTCTTCTAAAGATTCAAAGATAGCGAGCATCGTTTTAATTGCTTCGGGCGTTTTCAGAATCCGCACGATGATTTTGGTCACAATACCAAAAGTTCCTTCCGACCCAACTATTAAGCCAGTTAGGTCGTATCCTGGCATGTCAAGGGCTTTACTTCCCGTTTCGATAATCTCACCGTTGGGCAACACCATTTCTAAGCCAAGCACATGATTGGTCGTAACGCCGTACTTTAAACAGTGCGGACCACCAGAATTTTCCCCCACGGTTCCACCCATCGTCGCGACCATTTGACTCGATGGGTCTGGCGCGTAAAGATACCCTTTCTCAACTAAAACATTGTACAGGTCAAGATTAAACACCCCAGGCTGGACGACTGCCCGGAAATTTGCAAGGTCGATTTCTAAAATCTGGTTCATTTTTGAAAGCTCAATGACCAACCCACCGCGCGTAGGTATTGAACCGCCGCTCAAGTTTGTGCCTGAACCACGCGCGACAAAGGGGATTTTCTCGCGATTGGCTATTTGAACTATTTGGGAAACATGCTCTGTCGTCGTCGGGAAGATTATTACGTCAGGCATCGTTCTCTCAACGCTGGCGTCGTATTCGTACAAAATTCTTTCTAATGTCGAGGTTAATACGTTATCTTCACCAACTATGGTCTTCAATTCTTTAATTGTTGCTTCTGTAACCATTTTATTTACTCCTTTTGAAGTTATAGATAATTCAGTTATCCAGTCCATAAAAGTTTTCTTCTGTTAAGGAAAAAGCTTTTCTGATTTTTTCGATGATTTTAACTTCCTCTTATTTCTTTTGATTAAACTTTTCTCTTCCAATTATTTTTTTTAATCAAACTCCAAACTTTTAGAAAAAGTGTAATCAAAAAAGAAAAATTTGGAGGAAAAGTTTGGTTAATAGTCAACTGTTGGTTCGGATTAAAACACAAAAGTGTATGTTGGAAGATGGCCTTCAGGGATATATAACAAAACCGAATTGCTCAAAATGATGGTCATCCGTGAAAGCTTCTGTGATGCTCATCAGTATCATTACCTGAAAGCTTGTGCAATCAGTGAAAGAGAAATCTTTGTCGTCATAACGTTCAAAGATTTCCCAGGCAGCCTCTTCTAGCTCTGCGGTAATTTGGACAACAGTAATCTCCTCTGCCGCTTTAATTTGCTTTATCATGTGGCCGAATTCCACCGCCCCTCTATGGTGTAACTTCATTCGAATCAAAGTATAGGTTTCGTCCAGAATGAAGTTGGTTGTGACGTAGTGATAACCAGCGTCAGCTAACCTCTTATTTGTAGTCTTTGCCAGTTCATGTTCAGTATCTCGCCTGTTTGTCATAGCTGACCAAGCCCAGGTATCAACAAGAATCTTTTTCATAGAGGTTTATCGCCTCCATATAGATATTTATCATGATTACGTGCAAGGTCACCAGGGCCTTCCCCAAGTCCCTCTCCAATTTTGTAAATCAGTTTTCTTACTTCGTTTCTTTTTCGTTCTTTCTGGAGCCAATCCTGAAACACATCAGCCAATAGTCCTTGAATAGGTTTCCTCTCTATGTTAGCTTTAGCCGAAATAAATTCAAAATCTTCTTCCTGAATAGAAATTTCTATGGTTTTCATATTGCCGCACCTCTCTCAGTTTTTTCCGATACCATACTACCACAACTTAGGCTTAAACTTCTCATCATTCAATATATTCACGGTCTCACCTGTCTGTCCAATGACAAATAGCCCTCTTCGGTAAGTATATTTATCCGCTTCCTCCTCTATTACTATCCCGGCCACCGCACCTATTAATTTATACTCTTTAAAGCGAGGGAAGAACTCACGAAACCTTCTTAGTTTCTCCATATGTTCATTTACATCTTCTACCTTTAACGTACTCCTTACCTCTATGGCAACAACATACTCCTCATTTTCAAGAAGGACATCAATCTCCATCTCTTGTCCATTTCTTTGAACCTTATTTCTGATGGATGTCTGCTCTACGTCTATCCCTCTTTCATTAAATATCCTCACCGCGCCAGGCACTACTAATCCTTCTACAAATTTACCCCACTTTCCAGTAAGAGCATCGACAGTATCGCTTAATTGCTCAATCTTCTTAGCATTTTCCTCTTGCTGTTTAGCTACTGCTCTAAATAATTCCCAAATCTCCTGAACTTCTCTTGACAATTCTTGTTGAGCCATTAGTATTCCTCCTCAATATTATGTTCTTCTGAATATTCCGATATAACTGGCATCCTGTCCTACAAGGAACTTATCCAATCTCCAACCTGTTTCCTCCGCCAGTTTTTTCATCTCTTCGGGTGTTACAAGCAAAAGATAAAACCAAGAACTGGTGGCTTTTTTGTATTCCAACTTAATCTTTACCTGTCCTATCGGCAATCCACATTTCCGATTTCGTTCATGATAGGCTAAATGCTCGGGGTTATTGGTTAAAGTTGGGTCGATGGAATGCGAGATGACGATTCCATTGGCGCTTAGAAGTTCTCGGAAATTCATCAGCATGCGTCGGGTTTTGGGCAACGTTCCAGCAATGCCAAAGTTATTGCCCATCATGATGATAGTGTCGAAAGTCCCTTTTTTGAAGGGCAAATTCAACGCTGAAGCGGCTACACACTTTTTTAAACCACGCTTCTTACAAACTTGCGTTGCAAGCGGGGAAATATCCAGGCCAACTACGTCGATTCCCAGACTTTGCAAATAGAGCGAGTGTTTCCCAGTTCCGCAACCAACGTCCAACACTTTGCCGCTCACGTATTCTAACGCTTCTTGTATTAGACTGCCAAATTCATCGTATTCAGAAAAGTAGCCCTTTACGTAAAGATGCTCAAAATATCCATCATCTCTGTATATGACGTACTTAGCATCTTCGCCGCTGCGCAGATAATCCATGAACATCATACCGAAGATATCCATCATTGGTCACTCTCCAATTCAAGGCTGATAGATACAGTACGGTTCCTCATCCAGGAAATCGCCGAATTGCGCAAACGCCCGCGCTCGACAGCCGCCGCAGACTTTTTTATATTCGCAGATTCCACATTTGCTTTTTAATAAGTCGGGGTTTCGCAACTTTTCAAAGACTTCCGCCCGCTCCCAGATTTCGCTGAATGATTTATTTCTGATGTTTCCCGCCTCAACTGGAAGATACCCGCAGGGGAACACTTCGCCCTTGTGTGAAACGAAACAAACCCCAGTGCCAGCTAAACATCCTTTCGTCACTGCCGCCATCCCGTGCGTTTGGAAATTAAGTGTAATGCCCTCTGCCTTTGCGCGTTGGCGGATGATGCGATAATACTGAGGCGCACAAGTTGCTTTAACCTGTAGTTTCTTTTCACGGGAGATATCGTACAGCCAGTTGAGCACTTCTTCCTGGCGTTCAGGTGGGAGCATCATCTCATCCGCGATTTCAACACCGCAGCCCACAGGCACCAACATGAATAGATGCAAAGCGACAGCGCCAATTTTCACGGCTAAATCATATAAATCAGGCAACTCATCAACATTATGTTTTGCTACCGTGACATTTATTTGAAATGGCACATCATGCGCGCGCAAATGAGCAATACCCTGCATTGCTTGTTCATAAGCGCCATCTATCTTCCGAAAGTTATCGTGGGTTTCCGCTGATGCGCCATCAATGCTAATACTGACCCTATCGATGCCTATCGCTTTAATCTTTTGGGCTATTTCATCTGAAATTAATGTCCCATTGGTGGCAAGCGCAACGGTCAATCCCTTTTCAATAGCAAAAGCCGCAAGGTCAAATATATCGGAACGCATCAACGGTTCGCCGCCGCTAAACACCCAAATAGGCTTGTAAGCAGTAGCTATAGTATCAATAAATGCCAGCGCTTCTGCAGTCGTAAGGTCGCTTTTGGCCAATTCTTTACTTATCTCCAAACGTCTGCAATGGATACACTCTAAATTACAGCCCGACGTCGTTTCCCAGAAAATTAAGCGTAATGAGTTTGATGCGCCGTATGATTGTTTCATTCTTTACTATCCTTTCTTCCTTATTTATAGCCCTTATTTATAGCCGCTGATTTCCAGACAGCCGCTGATTTAATCTATTTAATCAGCGTCGTCCGATAATCAGCGGCTATACATTATCCATCAATTTTACCGATTAAAAACCAAAGTCCGCCTGTACGTTGAGCTACTATTTTCTGGAATGGCTCATCAATACCTATGACATCGACCTTGATATCGCATTTTTGAATTTGATTGAGCACTTCCGCTGCTGAATAGGAACCACTGACATATTCATCGGTCACCAGGATAAAACGTCTCTCCGCAAACTGACGAAATTTAACTTCTGCTATTGCTTGCATTAGTGCGTCCAATGCCTTTTCATCGCCGCGGCATTTGATAGAACGAAGCTCTTGTTTGACTTTTTTTACATCCGACGTTTGGGGGGAAACCTTCATATCCCAACTAAGCAAGGAATAGAGAGTGCCATATCGGAAGGTAACAATTCCAATGGTAAAATCTAATCCTCCCGCCTGAAAGATATCTACCATTTTGCTCAAATGGTTGGTTACTGCGTCGATGTTATTTTCCATACTCTGACTGGCATCTACTATAAACACAATATCAAGTTTATCTTTTTGTTTTGCCGCCAACGCATGTTTGGCAATCTTTTCCATTGGCAACTCAGGCTGTGAAAGAACATCAATATGCGACATCAAATTAATACTTTTAGAAATTTCTGGAATAATAGGTTTTGTAGATTTATCCGTTCTTGTGCTGGAAATTAAAGTGCGGTTTTTAACCCATTCAGTTGTAGATAATGTGCCATAAGTTGAGCTTGCGCCAGACCGCGCTAAACCTGAAGTAGATATATTCAACCCAATAGAGTTAATATCACGAATGACCATCGCATCCGAAAAAAGCGTGATATTAGTTTGCGAAAGTGGCTTATCAAAAATCCTCGGTTTCTCCAAAGATACCAAATTCGGCGCGTGTATTTCTGAAGAAAGTTGAATATCTTTCGGAGATGTAAATTTCTGCTGTGTTCGCAATTTAGTTCGGCGGAACTTTATAGGCATAGTGGTTTGAATGATATCGACGTAGATGAAGTCCGCCGGTTCATCTTTTCCTTTAAAGAAGAAAATGGTCATAATCGCCGCTGCAAGCAAATGAATAGCTAACGATATAATAAATGCGTATCGTAATCCTGAAGTCATCGGCCCCGTAGCAGCAAGACCGTTTTTCTGGAAATGAAATTGAGACATCCTTAACCTCCCAATTATCCTATGGAAATGTACCATAATTCTATGTTCCTGTCAAGTGAAAAGAAAAGTTTACTCTTGACGCAACAAATTGATGATGCTATACTATAATGCGTGAAACGTGAAGCGTGATGAGTGCTGAGTAATACTCACTCAGCACTCATCATAGAGACAGTTTACCACACTAAATATCAAAGAACCATATTTCATCAGTTGCATTTTACCACGATGACTTATGTAGCATTTTGCCACGATAACATCACAAAGATGTCTGAGAATCATGAATTGCCATGTCGTTTGCCTTGTGCTCATCTGTTTGTGCCTTGATGGACGAGTTCAACGCAAACATCCATTTCGATGGTTCTCGGCTTTATCAAGCCCTATCGTGGATTTTGCAAGAATCATACCAGGTAGCTCACTCTACTTTAATCGACCGATAAAGGAATAGCCGCCGATTTCCAGACAACGCTGATTTTTGATTATCAAATCAGCGGCGTCTGATAATCAGCGGCTCTATGGTGAAAAATGGAACGCAAACGTTATCTAAAAAAAACTAGCTTGAATGAAGCCTTAGAATTGTTTTTCCAACATCCCGCCCTGTCAAAATTAACAGAGTGCGAGGAAATTACCACACCCGAAGCATTGGGTAGAATTACAGCGGAACCCGTATTTGCGAAAATTTCATCTCCGCATTATCACTGTTCTGCGATGGACGGTGTCGCAGTACGCGCCGCGGATACATTTGGGGCGTCAGAGGTCACGCCTATCCAGTTGGAAGGCGAACAGTTTTTTCCCTTAGATACAGGCGATAAAATTCCCGATGACTATGATGCTGTGATAATGATTGAAAATGTCAGAAAAATTTCAGAGGACAAAATTGAAATCATATCTGCTGCGACGCCCTGGGAACACATCCGTATGGTGGGAGAAGATGTTGTGGCGACGGAGATGCTGTTGCCGCGTTCTCACCGCGTCAGACCGTATGATATTGCAGTACTGTTGTCGTGTGGCGTACTTTCAATTGCCGTTCGGCGGAAACCATCAGTGGCGATTATCCCAACAGGAAGTGAATTGGTAGATTTGATGCTCCCCCCTGTGTACGGGGGGGCTGATTATGAACAAAAGAGCCCACCACCTGGAAAAATCATCGAATCCAATTCGCATTTGATAGCCGGATTAGTCGCTCAATGGGACGGTCAGCCGCATCGCATGGGTATAGCCATTGACGACAAAGATGAGATTAAAAAAGCAATTTTGAAAGGCGTAGCGGAAAATGATATCGTTGTCATCAACGCTGGCTCTTCAGCAGGCACGGAGGATTATGTCCCACAGATGATTGCGGAGTTGGGAGATTTACTGGTTCATGGTGTTGATATTATGCCTGGCAAACCGGTGTCGTTAGGAATCATCGAGGAAAAGCCGATTATCGGGGTTCCCGGCTATCCTGTGTCAGCTTACATCGTGTGTGAGTTATTTCTCAAACGATTGATTTATAAACTCTTGGGGTTGCCTGCGCCGCAGCCAAATAAAATTCAGGCGATGATGGGACGTCGAACTCCTTCCAGGTTGGGAAGCGAAGAGTTTGTGCGCGTCAAAATGGGACGTGTCAATGAACGACTGGTCGCAGTGCCGTTATCGCGCGGAGCGAGCTTGCTGAACTCTGTCGTCAGAGCCGACGGCATTTTGCGGATTCCCTCCACTTCTGAAGGTATCGAACAAGGCGAAAAGGTCGGAGTTGAATTATTGCGCCCCATAGAGGAGATTGAAAACAATATATTAATAATCGGTAGCCACGATATCGTTTTGGACATGCTTGCTGATGAGATAAAAATTTCCCGTCCTGATATTACAATCTCTTCCGCGCATGTCGGCAGTCTTGCGGGATTGACCGCGCTCAAGCGCGGCGAAGCGCACATCGCCGGAACGCATCTGTTGGACGAAACTACAGGCGAATACAATATTTCCTATATCCAACGATTATTCAAGAAAGACGAAGTGGCACTTATTAACCTTACGTACCGTCAACAAGGTTTGATTGTCCAAAGCGGCAATCCTCATGGCATTCAATCATTAAATGACCTTGCTGAGAAACGTTTGACCTACATTAATCGTCAACGCGGTTCAGGAACGAGGATTCTACTCGATTATCAGTTGAAACAGTTGGGCATCGAACCTGACGACATCATCGGATATGAACGAGAATTGTACACGCATCTTGCAGTCGGCGCCGCCGTCGCCAGCGGCGCTGCTGATGCGGGATTGGGCATTTTATCCGCCGCCAGAGCGTTGAATTTAGATTTTGTGCCTATCGCTGAAGAAAGATACGATTTGGCTATTCCCACCAATTTCCTTCAACTGCCGCAACTACAGGTAATTCTCGAACTCATCACACAACCACACTTCCGCCAGCGTGTTGAAGCATTGGGCGGATATGATATGAGAGATGCGGGGAAAAGGATAAATCCAAATTCATTGGAAGCATGAGTGTAGCGGAGAGAGCTTACCGAGGCTTCCTCATGTTCTACGTTCCACGTTTTACGTTTCAGGTTTTATTGGGTGTTGACAAAACCTTCATAATACGGTATATTTACATTGAGCCAAATCATAAAAATTTAGTGAAAGGAGAGAAAAGACAATAAAGAAGGCGTTGGCGACTTTGGTTCTTGTGATGCTGGCGACGGCGCTGTTACATAGGTCGTCGTTGGCTCAAACGGAAGGCAAGAAAATCAGGTTGGTGACCAGAGAGGTTTCTCTGGGGAAAATGCATCCTGGTGAGTTATCACTCGTTGTGAGCCCCGACAGCAGGCGAGTGGCTTATTGGAATTGGGCAATGCGGTTTGATGGCATGTATTCCGTCGTTGTAGATGGAGTAGAAGGGAAGGGATACAATGAGACTGGAATAGGCACTCCCATCTTTAGTCCCGACAGCAAGCGAGTGGCTTATGGGGCAATGAGTGCAAAGATTGGTGGCAAGTGGCTTGTCGTTGTGGACGGAGTAGAAGGGAAGGAATACGACGGGATTATGGAAGATGCTATCTTCCATTACTGTAAAGCATGTGCTGCTCATTTCTGGACGTTAGGCAATCTCCTATTCAGCCCCGACAGCAAGCGGGTAGCTTATGTTGCAAGGCGTGGTAGCAAGTGGCTTGTCGTGGTGGACGGGATGGAAGGGAAGGAATATGACGGGACTGGGGGGCTCCTATTCAGTCCTGACAGCAGACGAGTGGCTTATATTGCAGAACATGGTGGCAAGCGGCTGGTTGTCGTGGATGGAGAAGAAGGGAAGGAATATGACGGGACTGGGGGGATCTTATTCAGTCCTGACAGTAAGCGATTGGCGTATATTGCAGGGAATGGTAACAAGCAGTTTGTCGTTGTGAACAGAAAAGAGGGGAAGAAGTATGACAGGACTGGCACTCCCATATTCAGTCCTGACAGCAGGCAATTGGCGTATATTGCAGGAAATGGTAACAAGCAGTTTGTCGTTGTGAATAAAAAAGAGGGGAAGAAGTATGACGAGATTGGCGCTCCCGTCTTCAGTCCTGATAGCAAGCGAGTGGCATATATAGCATTGCGTGGCGGCAAGCGGTTTGCCGTTGTGGACGGAAAAGAAAGGAAAGAATACGACTGGATTGGCAACCTAATGTTCAGCCCCGACAGCAGACGAGTGGCTTATTGGGCAAGGCGTGGCGGCAAGGAGTTTGTCGTTGTGGACGGAGTGGAAGGAAGGGAATATAACGGGATTGAGAGAGACATTCTCCTATTCAGTCCCGACGGCAAACGAGTGGCTTATGTTGCAGAACATGACGGCAAGAAATTTGCTGTCGTGGACGGAGTGGAAGGGAAGGGATACGACTGGGTCGGCGATATAATATTCAGTCCCGATAGTAAGCGAGTGGTTTATAAAGCAAAGCGTGGTGACAAGTATCTGGTTGTGGTGGACAGAGTGGAAGGGAAGGAATATGACGACTTCCCGCGTGGCAGCGAGTTGGCCTTTGATAGCCCGAAGTTGCTTCACACTTCGGCGCGTCGGGGCGATGAGATTTTCCGTGTAGAGATTGAGATTGTGGAGTAACGCAAACTGGCTTCGCGTTCGTTACTTCGTAAGAGATTGCTTCGCTTTGCTCGCAACACTTCGCATCGTTCAGTAGTTTACGAAGTAAATCCCCCCTACCCCCCTTTGAAAAACTGTTCTTTACCCACATCTTCCATGTGCTTTTGAGATAGGTTTAATGAAACCAACAGGGGAGCGAAATTGAAAATTTGCAATTTGCAATTTACAATTTGCAATCTCTCCTCGTCCCTCTTGGGTTTGAGGACTCGTGGGTAATGATTAGTTTGAAAAAGGGGGAAACGCGAAGCCCAACGCCTTTCCGACAGGATCCCGTCGGAACGGGGCGGCTTACGGTCAGTTTGCGCTTTGTGGGAGGCGCATCCTGGCATTAGCGATGAATGAAAGAGGTGAGTAGATGCAAGAAGTAGAATTTTCAAAAGAGACATTGACATTTGCGCAAATGTTTTTGCACATGGGTGTTACAAACACCTGGTTTTATCGGATGCTGGTGGGGAAACTGTATTACGCCGCTCATCACTTGGGCAGGCGATTGCTCATTGAAATTGGCTTGCAGCCAGAACAATGGCGTGCGAATGTGCATCAGCGAGTTTTGAACGAACTGCATCGGCAGTATGTAGCAACCGGGCGGATGACTTTAGAGGCCTGGAGAGCGTTAGATGGGCTGCTGGACTTGCGTCGGACGGCGGATTATGAGTTGGCAAAACCTATACGACTCAGGCATGTCAATCATGCACTGGCGTTGTTTGTTTGCTTTTCCGAAGAATCCTACCGAATTTTGGGGGTGAGCTAAATGGACTTAAAAGAAACTGTTGCTCAAATGGTTCGTGAGGAGCTAAGGGAATGCGTTGAGAATATAGAATTTGCAGGTCCCTACGAGGGTGAAGAGTTCACTATCATTATCACGCTCCGAGATGAACCCGAAGATTTTGACGAGCGTGAGGGACGGCTCCGCGACCGTGTGTGGGAGTTGGGCTATGACATCGGTATATTCGTGGATTACCCTGAACAGACAATTACGGTGTGAGGCGATGCGTGAAACGTGAAGCATAATACGTGAAAAGAATAAAAAACCACGTTTCACGTTTTCCGTATTGATACTCAAGTTTTTGCTATCCTTTTATATAATCCAAGTTGCTGTGCGCAGGCAGAAGTTCTTAACCTCTCCTGTAGAATGGGCAGCCTTGCCCGTTTCGATTGGTGGATAGAGCGAGCAAGGTCCGATGCTCGGACGAGCACTGCACGTTCTACATCGTGGGTCAAAAATTTGCGCCGACCTGTAAGTCATAATAGAAATGAGTAATGAGTAATAAGTACCTATATTTCTTTACTCATTACTCATTACTCATTACTCATTACTTAAAGAGGAAGGATAAAAATGAATTTATTACAGATTGGTACATCAACCTACTCATACTGGCACTTCAAAGAAGAACGAGTGCCTATCGAATACGTCATGGAACAAGCCGCGGCGTTGGGCTTAGATGGTGTGGAAATTCTGCATGTACAGATGGAGTCAGAAGATAACGTGTACCTTCAAAGATTAAAGCGCACCGCCTTCGTCAACGGTTTGGACATTTACTGTCTGTCCATTCATCAAGGCTTCGTCTCCCCCGATGCAGAAATCCGTAAGAAAAACATCGCGCATACACGCCAATGTATTGAAACAGCCTACAAACTCGGCGCGCCAGCAATTCGATTAAATTCAGGAAGATGGGGGACGCTAAAATCGTTCGATGAATTGATGGCTAATAGAGGTGTTGAACCCGCCTTGCCAGGATACACAGAAGACGACGCGTTTGGATGGGTGATTGATTCCATCGAACAATGCCTGCCGAAAGCGGAAGAATGCGGTGTGATTTTGGCTTTAGAAAACCATTGGGGCTTGACTTACTCGCCCGAAGGCGTGAATCGGATTGTCGAATCGGTTAATTCGGATTGGCTAAAAGTAACAATGGATTGCGGCAATTTTCTCTCCGATATTTACGAAAGTCTCCAGAAAATCGCGCCGCATACTGTTTTAGTTCATGCGAAAACCTACTTAGGCGGCGGAGAATGGTATACACTCGAAATAGATTATTCCAAAGTAGCGGAAATCCTTTCGGCAGTAAATTTCAAAGGATATGTTTCCATTGAATTTGAAGGCAAAGAAGACCCATTGACGGGAATGCCCAAAAGTATTGAGATGATAAGAGATAGTTGGGTTAGAGGAAGGAAAGGATGAAAAGGAAGGAATGGAAGGATGGAAGGAAAGGCGCGTGAAAGCCAGAAAGCCAATATTCACGTTTCACGTTTCACGCAAATCGGTATTAGGGCTTTTCGGATAGGTACTAAAAACGATAAGGAGTATTTGAATGATTCCCATAATTTCAATTGTCGGTAAGTCGAATAGCGGTAAAACAACGTTAATTGAAAAATTGGTTCCGGAATTAAAACGACGCGGGCTTAAAGTCGGGACTATCAAACATGATGTACATGGTTTTGAACTTGACCAAGAAGGCAAGGACACCTGGAGGCATGCGCAAGCAGGTGTAGATACTGTTGTAATCTCATCGCCGCAGAAGGCGGCATGTATTAAAAAAGTGGATGTTGAATTGACATTGGATGAACTGGTTTGCCAGTTTCTTACAGATATGGATATTGTGTTGACCGAAGGCTACAAAAGACAGGACAAACCCAAAATCGAAGTTTATCGAACCGAATTGGGGGAAGAGCCGTTGTGTGCTGATGATAAAACTTTAATAGCTATTGTTAGCGACACGAAAACACCGTTAAACGTGCCACATTTTGGCACTCAGGATATTGAACAGTTGGCGGATTTTATCATCAAACGATTCAGGAACATCGGAAGCAAAGACGCTGTTCAATTATTCGTCAATGGCAAGCAAATTCCGCTGTCCAGGCGCTTCACACAAACTGTTCTCCACAAAACTATAAGCGGCATGGTTGACTCGTTAAAAGGCACAGAAGGCGCGGAGCAGATTCGGATATTTATCGATGAGGACGCTTAATCTCTATTGTCTCGCATTTTTCACATTTTAAGAGCCTACTCGAAAGCTCATCAGTTCACCTGACTCGTAACTTGACTTTGGTAAATTAAAACCAGATGCAATTGTCGCACAACTTCCTGGGTTGGCGAACTTGCAGTCGAACCGCCGAAAAGCTAGATAGAATCTCGCTTTCCATTTCTATTTACCAAAGTCAAAGTAATTTTTAATAAAAACGCAAAAATTTTCTTGACAGATGCCAGCTTTTTCTGATATTATATATCAATACGAATTATCAAATTAGAATCTGAAGGATAGACTATTCTTATGAGACGGAATCAACTGCTCACCAACTTAATATCCCGAAATTTATATGCTTTGGGACTAAGTCTGGGCTTGTGCCTTTTAACGCTCAGAGATGGTGGGCAGTCGGAACGATGATAAGAAAGAATTAATCAGCATTTATAACGATTTTAGAGCCCATCATTGACATATCGGTGGTGGGTTTTTTGGTTATGAACAGGAGGTGATGAACATGGGGTTGGCGACTGCCGAACTTCCTTTACGTGACGCTGAAGGCGATTTGCCAAAGCTTAAAGGAGATAAAACTCAATTTACCTCCCCCCCTTTATTAAAGGGGGCCAGGGGGATTTCTATTCAAAAGGAGAAGACCAAAATGTCAGCAAAAGTTTCCATATTCGATACAACTCTAAGAGATGGCGAGCAATCGCCTGGGGCGGCGCTGAATATCGAGGAGAAGGTGCAGATAGCCCATCATCTCACTAAGCTCAATGTCGATGTCATCGAAGCGGGATTCCCAATTTCATCACCCGGCGATTTTGAGGCTGTTTCAAGGATAGCGAAAGAAGTTGAGGGGCCCGAAATCTGTGGGCTGTCGCGGGTACTTGAGCCAGATATCACGCGCTGTTGGGAAGCGATTAAGCATTCTCAAAAGCCGCGCATTCATACCTTTGTGGGCACTTCTGATATCCACATCGAAGGGATACTGCGCAAAAATCGCGCCGAGACGCTGAAGATGGCAGTTGATGCGGTAACTTATGCGCGGTCGCTGTGTGAAACGGTGGAATTTTCGCCGATGGACGCGACGCGCACAGAGCCATCATATCTTTATGAAGTGGTCGAAGCAACCATTGAAGCGGGCGCTAGCATCATCAATATTCCCGACACCGTTGGCTATGCGATGCCAGAACAATTCGGTAAATTTATCCACGACATTCGCGCTAACGTTAAAAACATTGACCGAGCTATCCTCAGCGTTCATTGTCACGATGACCTGGGCCTGGCAGTCGCCAATAGCCTCGCGGCTGTGAAGAATGGAGTTCGGCAGATTGAATGCACCATCAACGCGCTTGGCGAACGCGCCGGTAACACCTCGCTTGAAGAAGTTGTTATGGCGATTCAGACACGCAGAGACTTTTTTGATGAGGTACACACCGATATTAACACCAAAGAAATCTATCCCGTTAGCCGGTTGGTGAGCCGTCTCATGGGCATTGTGGTGCCGCCTAACAAGGCGATTGTCGGTTCAAATGCCTTTGCGCACAGTTCAGGTATTCATCAAGATGGTTTCATCAAAAGGCGTCAGACCTTCGAGATTATGAATCCTGAAGATGTTGGCATCAAAGAAAGCCTGCTTGTCCTCACGCCGCGTTCTGGCCGCCATGCTCTTAAACATCGCCTGGCTGAACTCGGCTATGAAGTACCCGATGAAGAGTTGGACAAAATCTATGAACGCTTCATCGCTGTCGCAGATAAGAAAAAAGAAGTTCATGACGCCGACCTTGAAGCCATCATGCAGGATGAAATGCGTCTTGTGCCCGATGTTTACACCTTGGAATATATTCAAATTCTCAGCGGCTCACGCACTATCCCGACGGCGACTGTTGGTCTGAAGCGGAATGGCGAAATTTATCAGGAAGCTGCAAGTGGCGACGGCCCTGTTGATGCCGCTTACAAAGCCATTGATAGAATTACGGGCGTCACAGCGGAGTTGACTGACTACAACATTCAGGCTGTTACTCAAGGCAAGGATGCTATCGGTGAAGTTACTATCAAAATACGCGGTAACGGTCGGATTGTTGTTGGACATGGCGCCAGCACCGATGTCATCGAAGCCAGCGCCAAAGCTTATGTCAACGCCATCAACAAGCTCATCCACGCAAGAGGGCAGTCATAAGATGGTGCTGTTAATTATGTATCTAAGAAATCTTGCTGAAACGAGCAGACCTAAAATATTTAGGAACACTTTTGCCATCATTATTTCACAAATCGTGAAGCGGCGGGCTAATCTGTGGGCTGCTTATTCAGACTCTCACGTCAACTGAGTTAGAGAAACTCGTGGCCGAAGCGAAGTTGCTCCTGTGGTTCGACAAACGACTAAAATCTTACTATAAACCCAATAATCGCCTGTGATTATTACCCTAAGGCATAAACTAAGAGCGTATCTGAAAATTCAAATTAACCGAGCGCTTTTTCAGATATGCTCTTATAGATAGATACTAAATCACATCAAACCAATCGTCATTTGGATTTCCCCGTTTTTCTTTTGCTTCTTGTGGCTGAAGTCGCCAGACTTCAGGTTTTACCGGAGAAGTCTTAGCCTTGATGGTAGATTCGTAGCTTTCCACAACATCTTTCCAGCAGAGGTAAATCTGATATGAATCAGCGAAGGGCGTTAAGAGTTGCGCTCCCTCATCAACCCACTTCCGTCCCACTTCCGCGCCGCCGATGACAAAAATCCCCGCAAATTTGCCTTTATCTCTGATGGTTCTGAGTACCTTCTTTACGGCTTGGTCAAATATTGGATTATCATATTGTCCTGGAATACCCAGTGACTGCGAGAGGTCAGCAGGTCCAACGAACACAATATCTATGTAGTCTGTAGAGGCGATTTCGTCTACATTTTCAACCCCTTCGCGGGTTTCTATTTGCACCATCAACATCGTATTTTCATTCGCCCGTCTTAGCGTTTCCGCAACGCCGCCAAGTGCGCCGTATGAGCCGTAAAGGTTACCGCGAGTTATCGGCGCGCATCCGCGTTCTCCGAGTGGAAAATACTTGCCCGAGCGGACAACTGAAGCCGCTTCATCTCTCGTACTTACCAGTGGCACATCAATAATCTCCGCGCCTATCTCCAATGCGCGCAAAATATGAGTCGGTCTATTCTCCGGCACTCGAATACCAGGCACAACGTTAGACGCTTTCGCTGCCAGTACCATCTGTTCGGCGATAATGAAATCCGTCGAAGTATGTTCCATATCAATTATTACAAAATCAAATCCCACATATCCCGCCAGTTCGACCAATATCGGCGCTGATGAAATAATGAATGGTCCGACGACTACTTCCCCTGCTTCAAGCGCCGCTTTTATTTTATTTGCCATAACTTCCCTCCTTAATATGACAAGTGGGCAAGGGGGCAAAATGGCAAGAAGGCAATTAGCCCCCATACGGATTAACTTAAGACTATCTTCACAATCATGACGCTTGTTCCTCCCCCTTGACGGGGGAGGCGTAGGTGGAGGTGGAGACGGCGCATCTGCTTTCTTTTCACCCTCCCATAACCATTCCCCCATACGCATCAACTTAAGGAATTTTTTAATGTAATTCATTCGTTACAAACGCCTTGAATTAAAATTCAGGCTAAGAAGCGAAAGTCCACTAAAATTGGACTATTCCGTAGGTTCAGTCGTCTTTGAGACGACTTTAGCTTTTTAGCCTGTGAATTGATTCACAGGCTAAAGTTGATACGCATGGGTTGATACACATGCCCTCCCCTAACCCTTCTCCCCCACCCCAGCCCTCCCCGCACGCGGGGAGGGAGTAAGGGAAGGGAATTGAACAAAGGCGTTAAGTTGATACGCATGCCATCTAGCCCTTTTCAAATCCGCCCAATAGCGCTACTGGAAACCCAACCCTCAGTACCATCGGGCAAACTAATCTTTACCCATTTTCCCTGCATCTCTTTGATTTCTACCATCGTACCTTCATGTAGAGAAAAAAGTACAGCGGAGCCCTCATCGGGCGCGCTTTTGGTCACAATTTCAGGTATAAGCACAATAGCCCTCGGTATGCTAAATGTATGCACTGATAAGATTAAAATGATTAAGCAAAGTAGTAATGTTCCCCCAATTACAGACATAGCACGACGAGTAATTTTTTTTATCTTTGCATTATCGAACAGAATATAAACAACAGCCGCCGCGGAAAAAAAACACGAAAACAAAAAACTGAGAAAAATAAGTTCGTTAATGGTAATCAGACTGTTTAGAATCGAACTGAATGGCGCGAATTGTTTATCCTCATTGAGCGAAATTGCAAATCTAAGATTTCTTCTGATGTCTTTATCACGAGGCATTAAGCGTTTAGCGCGTTCGTAATAAAGAATCGCTTTGCCGCGTTGCCCCAGCTTAAAATAGGTATTGCCTAAGTTGTAGTATACATTGCCATTACATACCCTTGAAGCAATAAATTCATAATTTTCAGCCGCTTTTAGATATTCTTTATTTTCATACAACTGATTCGCTTGCTTGTAAAGCTGGGTCAATTCAGAAGGTAACGTGTCAGAAGTACAACCGGCTATAACTGTGCAGACTATAACCATGAAAGAAAAATTTATCCTTGATAATTGACTTGCCAGTGGCAGTTTATATCGTGCCAATACGTTCCGCATTTCCTCTTTTGCTTCGATGCCCGTGGGTATGTAAAAAAACTCTTATTTAAAATAACATAGCAAAACGAATTTGTCAATAACAAAAAAAAACGTGGTTAATGGATAAAAAAAGCGAGATAATGATTTAGGTTAGCACAATATAAATTTTTGCTTGTTTTTTTTCTTGTTATGTGATATATTATATAAAGTAGTATTATTTATCAAATCACCAATGGTCAATAAAACGGAGGCCTGGTTAGAGATTCTCAAAAGCAAGCTACGATACAGGATGCTGTGAACCGAATTTTCTTATTCCGCAAACCCCTCCAATTGATGAAAGAGAATATCTTGATGGGAATGGGCATTGATGTCAACGCTGATTACCCAACAAGAAAGGAGAAAAAAACAATGAAGATAAAAATTTCGATACCAAAATTTATGAGGTTGGTTTTCTGTCTATTTTTAGTAATGTCATTGCTTTGTGGTTTTTTAATATGTTCTACAATGGCGCAACAGTTTCAGGTGTGGAATCCACCACCTGTTCAAGCTCCCGGATATGTCCCAGGGGAAATTGTTGTCAAGTTTAAGTCGGGCGTCAAACAGGCGAACATTGAGATGTTCAATCAGGAACAGGGAGCTACTGTGCTTGAAACCAATAGCACTCTCGGATTCATGCGGCTAAAGACGCCTGCAGGAAAAACCGTCGAAGAGTTAGTGGCTATCTACAGCAAGAATCCTGACATAGAATACGCTGAACCCAATTTCATTGTTACAGCATATATGGTTCCCAATGACACTTATTATTCCTACCAGTGGCATCTTTACAATCCCACTTACGGCGGAATCAATATGCAAAAAGCATGGGATATTAGCACGGGTTCTTCATCGGTGATTGTAGCGGTTATCGATACAGGTGTGGCTTATGAAAACTACAGCGTCTATCTTAAAGCCCCAGACTTAGCTGGAACGACATTTGTCCCCGGCTATGACTTTATCAATAGCGATAGTCATCCGAACGACGACAATGCTCATGGCACCCACGTCACCGGAACAATTGCTCAGACTACCAATAATAGCTATGGTGTGGCAGGTGTGGCTTTCAAAACTGCCATTATGCCTGTCAAAGTGCTGAATCAAAGCGGTAGCGGTAGCGATACAACCGTCGCCAATGGCATTCAATATGCGGCGGACAATGGAGCCAAAGTCATCAATATGAGCTTAGGAGGCCCAAGTCCCTCAAGTACATTGGAAAACGCCGTCAAATATGCGTACAACAAAGGTGTCACAATTATTGCATCTGCCGGCAATGATGGCGCAGAAGCGGTCGGATATCCCGCGGCTTACGCAGAATGCATCGCTGTCGGTGCTACTTGATACGATGAGGCAATAACATATTATTCCAATTATGGGTCGGAGATTGACATTGTCGCGCCTGGCGGTGATGTTACGGTTGACCAGAACGGCGATGGTTATGGAGATGGAGTGCTTCAAGAAACCTTCAACCCGGATACTCATGACCCTACGGATTTTGGATTCTGGTTCTTTCAGGGAACATCGATGGCTGCGCCGCATGTGTCAGGTGTAGCAGCGCTGGTGATTGCTAAATTCGGAGATATCGGACCTGACAATGTGCGCCAGAAATTGCAAACTACAGCGGAGGACCATGGCACTGCAGGTTGGGATAAATACTATGGTTGGGGAATCGTCGATGCTCATAAGGCGCTTAGCGAATTTTTTGGCCCTGACATTGCCGTCACACCAACTTCCTATGATTACGGCAGTGTTACTGTGGGTGAGTACAAAGACAATACCTTTGTAGTGAAGAACGAAGGCACCGCGCTCCTTTCTGTAAGTAGTACCACGTTGGTAGGCGCTGACGCATCTGACTTTAGCATCCAAAGTGGCGGCGGCAGCTTTGATTTGAATCTTGGTGAGACACACGATATAGTCGTGCGCTTTGAGCCTCAATCTCCCGGAGATAAGAACGCCACGCTACGTTTTGTCAGCAATGACCCTAATGAGAATCCATTTGATGTTCCTCTCAGTGGTACAGTGAGCCCTTTGAAGTGGAAGTTTCAAACTGGCGGCGATGTTGATTCTTCTCCTGCGATAGGTTCTGATGGAACTATCTATGTTGGTTCAGATGATAATTACCTTTATGCAATAAATTCCGATGGGACGCAGAAATGGAAGTTTCAAACCGGCGGCGATGTTGATTCTTCCCCTGCGATAGGTTCTGATGGCACTATTTATGTTGGTTCAGATGATTACTACCTTTATGCATTAAATCCCGCTGAGAAGTGGAAGTTTAAAACCGGTGGCGCTGTTGATTCTTCCCCTGCGATAGGTTCTGATGAAACTATCTATGTAGGTTCAGACGATAACTGCCTTTATGCCATAAATCCCGATGGGACGCAGAAATGGAAGTTTCAAACCGGCGGCGATGTTGATTCCTCCCCTGCGATAGGTTCTGATGAAACTATCTATGTTGGTTCAGATGATTACTACCTTTATGCCATAAATCCCGATGGGACGCAGAAATGGAAGTCTCAAACCGGCGGCGCTGTTGATTCTTCCCCGGCGATAGGTTCTGATGAAACTATCTATGTTGGTTCAGATGATAACTACGTTTATGCCATAAATCCCGATGGGACGCAGAAATGGAAGTCTCCAACCAGCGGCGATGTTAATTCTTCCCCGGCGATAGGTTCTGATGAAACTATCTATGTTGGTTCATTGGATAACTACCTTTATGCCATAAATCCCGATGGGACGCCGAAGTGGAAGTTTCAAACTGGCGGCGATGTTAATTCTTCCCCGGCGATAGGTTCTGATGAAACTATCTATGTTGGTTCATTGGATAACTACCTTTATGCCATAAATCCCGATGGGACGCCGAAGTGGAAGTTTCAAACTGGCGGCGATGTTGATTCTTCCCCGGCGATAGGTTCTGATGGAACTATTTATGTTGGTTCAGGTGATTACCACCTTTATGCCTTATACTCCGAAAGCATCGGACTTGCTAATAGTAATTGGCCGAAATTCCATCACGACAATCAAAATACCGGGAGAGTGCCTATATGCTGTCCTGACATTGCTGTCACGCCTACTTCCTATGATTATGGCGGCGTCAAAGTGGGTGAGTATAAAGATAAAACATTCGTAGTAAAAAGCTGTGGCGCTAAGCTCCTTTCCGTAAGTAGCACCACATTAGTTGGCGCTGACGCATCTGACTTTAGCATCCAAAGTGGCGGCGGCAGCTTTGATTTGAATCTTGGTGAGACACACGATATAGTCGTGCGCTTTGAGCCTCAATCTCCCGGAGACAAGAACGCCACGCTAAGTATCGCCAGCAATGACCCTAATGAAAATCCATTTGATGTTCCTCTCAGTGGCACAGTGAGCCCTTTGAAGTGGAAGTCTCCAACTGGTGGTTATGTTAATTCTTCCCCGGCGATAGGTTCTGATGAAACTATCTATGTTGGTTCAGATGATCACTACCTTTATACAATAAATCCCAATGGGACGCCGACGTGGAAGTTTCAAACTGGCGGCAATGTTGATTCTTCCCCGGCGATAGGGGAAGATGGAACTATCTATGTTGGTTCAGATGATTACTACCTTTATGCATTAAATCCCACTGAGGAGTGGAAGTTTAAAACCGGTGGCGCTGTTGATTCTTCCCCTGCGATAGGTTCCGATGGAACTATTTATGTTGGTTCAGACGATAACTACCTTTATGCCATAAATCCCGATGGGACGCCGAAGTGGAAGTTTTCAACTGGCGGCGATGTTGATTCTTCCCCGGCGATAGGTTCTGATGAAACTATCTATGTTGGTTCAGACGATGACTACCTTTATGCATTAAATCCCAATGAGACGCAGAAGTGGAAGTTTCCAACCGGCGGCGATGTTGATTCTTCCCCGGCGATAGGTTCTGATGGAACTATCTATGTAGGTTCAGACGATAACTACCTTTATGCCATAAATCCCAATGGGACGCAGAAGTGGAAGTCTCCAACCAGCGGCGATGTTAATTCTTCCCCGGCGATAGGTTCTGATGAAACTATCTATGTTGGTTCATTGGATAACTACCTTTATGCCATAAATCCCGATGGGACGCCGAAGTGGAAGTTTTCAACTGGCGGCGATGTTGATTCTTCCCCGGCGATAGGTTCTGATGGAACTATTTATGTTGGTTCAGGTGATTACCACCTTTATGCCTTATACTCCGAAAGCATCGGACTTGCTAATAGTAATTGGCCGAAATTCCATCACGACAATCAAAACACTGGAAGGGTGCTAATTATTGGTCCCGACATCGCTGTCACGCCTACTTCCTACGATTACGGCAGTGTTAATCTGAGCGCCCAGATTTGCAAAGACTTTGTAATCAAAAACGAAGGCACTGCACAGCTTCTTGTAAACGAGATTAAGTTAGGTGGCGATGATGTGTCTGAGTTTAGCATAAGTGGCGAAGGGAGTTGCCCTGCAACACCTTTCTGTTTGGAGCCTGGCGAAACATGTACGATTGTCGTGTGCTTTTCGCCTAAGTCTGTTAATAACAAGAACGCCACGCTAAGTATCACCAGCAATGACCCTAATGAAAATCCATTTGATGTTCCTCTCAGTGGTAAGGGTGAAATTCCTTTTTTACAAGATGTTATTACTTTAGACAACGCTGAAGGCATGCCCGGCGCCGAAGTGCGTATTCCGTTGTATATTCAAGATGTCAACGACACACCGTTGGATGCCGATAATGCAAACAACAAAATTGCGGCGTGGACTCTTCAATTTTCCGCCGATAACGAATACTATCAAATCACGGGTGTTGAGCGCGTGGGGATTACTACTGGATTGACGCCATATCTCGAGCAATTTGACAACGGCAACAATACCTGGACTGTGATTTACAACACTTCTGCTGGCAACCCGCCGCCGGCATTCACACTGGATAAGCCAGCGCCGGGAGATTTAATCGGGCAACTCGTTGTCAAAATTGCTGATACAGAAGTCGATGAGGATACGCCCGTGCCCGTTGAGATAATGAGCACAACAACGATGTTGTCGAATGAAACTGGAACGGTCGGAGAATCTGTATCAGGAGGAACACTCCAATTGGTTGGTGGCACATTGACAATTCTCTCTTTTAAGTGTGGAGACACCAACGGCGATAAAGTTGGTCCAGATTTCCTCGACGTGGTATATCTTTTAAATTACGTTGTGGGCGGAGGGCCACCGCCTGACCCATTGCGCGCCGGCAATGTTAATGGGATGGGCGGAGTGGATTTTCTTGATGTTGTGTATCTACTCAATTCTGTCGTTGGCGGAGGGCCAGCCCCTGTATGTTCCGATGTTACGGCTGTTGTTGCTTCAGTGGACAGTCAAACAAAAGATGTGCTGACTCTGGGAGAAATCAACGCCAACGCGGGTGAAACTATTCGCCTTCCACTTTACCTTCAAGATGTCAGCGGCACGCCGTTAGACGCTGATGATGCAATCAATAAAATTGCCGCGTGGACTATACGGTTTTCTGTCGATAATGAATACTACCAAATCACGGGTGTTGAGCGCGCAGGGATTACTGCTGGATTGAAGCCATACCTTGAGCAATTTCACGACGGCAATAATGCCTGGACTGTGATTTACAATACCTCTGCTGGCAACCCGCCGCCGACATTTACGTTGGATAAACCTGCGCCGGGTGACCTGATAGGTGAACTTGTGATAACTCTCTCCGACAAGGCAGAAGGCGATTTGTTAGTGGAAATCTCAGACGCAACTCTTTCAAACGAAGCGGGAACCGTCGGCGAGTACCTCACGGATGAAACTTTGGGCGTCGTAGCTGGCACAATTCACGTAAGACCACTTTATGGCGATGTCACCGGCGATGGCAGTGTCACAGCGTTGGATGCGGCAGTTGTGCTTCAGGCATGTGTAGGGCTCGTTACTCTCACTCCAGAACAGGAAGAAAAGGCGGATGTCAGCGGAAAAAACGGCGTTACAGCTTATGATGCTGCCTTGATTTTGCGGTATGTAGTCGGATCGATTGAGAAGTTTCCTGTTGAAGGCGGCCTGGCTACGCCCGCTAACAACGGACAGAACTATACTCTTTCCGTCGGTAGGGTATCCGCCAGAGCGAATGAGCGAATCGTCGTACCTATCAGCGTTGATGATGCTAACGGGATATTGTCCGGTAAGCTTTCGCTGACTTATGACGCAACGTATCTGAACCCAATTGATGTGAAAATCAGAAACCGAGTTTTTGGGAAAAACTCGGTTTCTACGGTTTCTAAATATAATGTAAGAGACGGCGTACTGGAGTTTTCTTTCGCAAATTCGGAAGAACTTAGAGACGAAGTGGGACAGGACGGAAACCATCCCTCACTTTTCGTGGAGTTTGAAGCCCGCAACATAAGCACAAGAACCATTCCATTGACGTTGTCAGAGGCATATTTGAACGAAGGGTTAAATACTCGCAAAGTTGACGGCTGGGTCAAGTTTATTCCTGAAACTAATGCCTTGCTTAATAATTTCCCGAATCCATTTAACCCTGATACTTGGATTCCATATCAACTCACGGAATCCGCAACTGTTATAATTCGCATCTACAACGTCTCAGGACAATTAGTGCGTATTCTTGACATCGGGCATCGTCAGGCAGGTTTTTACATTGATAGGGTGGATGCGGCGTATTGGGATGGATGTAATGGATCAGGCGAGCGCGTTGCAAGCGGCGTGTATTTCTATCAATTAGAGGCGGGGAAGTTTTTTGCTGTGAGGAAGATGACAATCATCAAGTAGTGCATTGTAAAATAAGTGTTGATATGTCATCACTTCGGCTTCGCTCAGTATAGAATCAAGGTAGGGTGGGCATCGCCCACAAAAACCTTTGGACCTGCCACAACCCCACCACCAAAATTCGAACACCAAACGGTAACTTTCTGGAGGAGCCTGTATGAAAACCCAACAGAACCCCCAAGTGAATGCACCTATGCGCAATCCAAACGCAAATCACAAGCAACCAGACCAATCCAGGTCACCGGGAGGCGGTTCAGAAAATGTGCCCAAGCCAGGGGGAAGATCTGATATTGTGTTTCGTGGTGGTATCGCAACCCCACAACAACTACAAAAGGGTATTGCTGAACATGCGAGGGTGGAAGGCTTAACAGGCTTTTCAGTTCAGTCTGCACATGGGAAGACAATAAATGAACTTGCTGCCGCTGGGCAGTTTCGTAACAAGCAAATTAGCGTCACTACAGTTGGAGAACTCGAAGACGCGGGTTGGTCCTTGGGTTTTAATGTCAGGGTCATCCCGTCACCTGGTCGCGGCTTTCATAATACTGTAACTACTCCAAATCCATTACCTGATGATTTAGCAGAGGCATTGAGCGAGGTTTTTCGTCAGATGCCCAATCCATCACCCTTTTAGCGAGGTGAAAACATGGCGATTCATATCTACGCTGACTTCAACAACTGTGAAGAAAACGGCAAAGTTAGACTTAATACGAATGGTTCCCTAAGCGACCTTTTCAGGATGAAAAGTAAAATCCACACTGGCATGTTCGCCTGGCTCTATGATGAAGAGTTTGAAGTGGAGGCAAAATTGGAATATGATGGGAAATGGAAGATATGGCTTGGTGAACCAAACTGGTCTACCATACGGTATTTTAGGGCGGGTGGTACTGGTGAAGTTGGGAATATTACTAAAATGTGTGGCACTGGCGGACAAGACGCCAGTGCGAAAGCAGTATGAATCTATCGGCCACTGGCAGGAAAGCTGCCAGTGGCACACCTCTTATTCGTTCCTCAAACCCTATCTGTTTCTCAAATATTGTGCCTGCACCTTGCGTAACTTGACAACGAATTTAGTGTCGCCAAAGAAGAACTCGTTGCCTTGTACAGGCACGGAAGTTGTAGGGTCGCAGCGCAATTGGTCGCCGATAACCTCTGCCGTCAGTTCCACCACCTTTGCCGCCCGCCCTTGTAGAAATTCCCGCCAGGCGCTCAGGAAAGTAGTTGGGGCGACGGGGTCATCTGGACGTGCGAGGAAACCCTCTATTAAACAGTCAAATTCTTGGTCGCTCAGTTCATCTAAAGATTTGTCGTTCGTGGTGTTGTACCTCCTGATATTTGTTGTTTAGCAAGAATCATGGTTTTCCATCGTTCATAATTGATGACCACCCAGCGGGGATTATCAGTGAGCAGGCAAGCCGCTTCTTTTAGCAGAGTAGTAACTTGCTCTAACGTAGCTGGCGTGGTCTCACCGTCAATTGCCTGCCACGCCTGCTCAGAAAGCACAACAATGTTGTTCCAATGATTATAAGGCCACGTTTAGCGTAGTCTAATAATCAGCGGCTCTAATGGTTTATACCATAGGGGCAAAACTATGTTTCTGCTACTTTTTCCGTATGATTCGTGTTTCTAATTTCTATCTCGGCATGTTTCTGAACTACGACACTATACGGTGGGATGCTTTCTGTTACCCAGACGTTACCTCCTATCACTGAACCTTTTCCAATGACGGTATCTCCCCCGAGAATAGTTGCTCCAGCGTAGATAATGACATCATCTTCGATGTCTGGATGCCGCTTTATTCCTTTAATAGGATTCCCATCCGCGTCTAAGGGGAAGCTTTTAGCGCCCAATGTTACCCCCTGATAAAGCTTTACCCTATTACCAATTCGGCATGTTTCGCCTATTACAACGCCGGTGCCATGGTCGATGAAAAACCCCTCGCAAATTTGCGCCCCAGGATGGATGTCGATACCAGTTTCGGAATGCGCATATTCCGTCATCATTCGGGGAATTAAGGGGACATTGAATTTGTAAAATTCGTGGGCAATTCTGTAGATAGCAATGGCTCTCAAGCCTGGATAACTCAAAATTATTTCAGCGTAACTCTTAGCGGCTGGGTCGCCGTTGTAGGCGGCCAAAACGTCCTGTTTCAGCGCCCCACGGATGATTGGTAGCTTTTCCAATACTGTATTGACGATGAATTCTGTTTCCAATTCAATCTCGTTAGGGCTCAAGACATTTTTCGTCTTGGCATATTCACTAGCCCATCTGAATGGCAAGCTTTTACTCACCTGGTCATACAAGATGTCATAAATTTCATCCAGAGTCTTTCCGAGCAGCAACTTAAATCTGTCGTCTCCATTCAAAACTCTTGTTCTATAACCTGGAAAAAGAATCTCTTCAAAGCTTATGCAAAGCTTGGTAATCTCTTCGTTTGATGGAAGCTTGGAGTGTATGATTATAGTATCCCGTGGGTTAGCTTTGCTATATGTGGGCAAAAGGGTTTCCAACACATCATCCAGCTTCTGTATTTTCTTTAACTCGTATCCTTGCTTTATCATAATTATTTCCTTAAATTTATAAATGGGCAAATGGGCAAGGAGTCAAGACGGCAAGGAGGCAAGTTTCTCTATTTAGCTATCTTGCCATCTAGCCCTTTTGCCATCTTGCCATTTCTTCATTCATGCTCCCCATCCTGTATCCACCGAGGTCTAAGGTGATGTATGTATAGCCCAATTCTTTAAACTTTTCTACTATCCGTTCTCTAATTCCATCTGCGACAAATTTTGCCATGTCCTCTTTTGAAACTTCAATCCTCGCTATTGAGTCATGATGTCTGACCCGCAGTTGCCGAATGCCTAATTCTCTCAGAAACTGTTCAGCCTTATCAATAGTGGTAAGTTTTTCGCGCGTTATGCTGCTTCCATAGGGGAAACGGGAGGCCAAACAAGCGAAAGATGGTTTATTCCACGTTGGCAGGTTCATCTGCTTAGATAATTCTCTGATATCTGCCTTCGTCAACTGCGCTTCTTTAAGCGGACTTCTCACTTTTAGTTCATTAGCAGCTTGCATTCCAGGGCGGTAGTCACTCAAATCATCTAAATTAGAACCATCGGCTACATACTTGAAGCCGTACTGGTCAGCTACTTCCCGCAATTTTCTGAATAATTCGCTTTTGCAATAGTAACATCTATTGGTGGGATTCGAAGCAAACTCAGGTATGTCCAACTCCTCTGAGACGATAACTTCATGCCTGATGCCAATTTCCTTCGCCAGCTTTTTGGCCTCTTCAAATTCTGCCTGTGGATAAGTAGCAGACGTTGCTGTAACCGCAAACGCTTTGTCCTTCAGGACATCAAAGGCGACTTTAGATAAAAAAGTGCTATCAACCCCTCCTGAGAAGGCTATTACAACGCTTTCCATTGATTTTAATATCCGCTTTAAATCCGCTAATTTTTTTTCCAACATTGAAATTCCTTTCTTCAGAATTATAGCCGCTGATTATCAGACGCCGCTGATGTAACTATCAAAAATCAGCGATGTCTGAAAATCAGCGGCTCTTTAACCAGCGCCCCATCCACAAAACCAGCACAGCGGCAAATGCCTTCAAGATATCCACTGCTATGAACGGCAATGCGCCTTTTTGCAAAACTGTTGCTACATCCCAGGATAATCCATTGAACAGATTCGCCCATATTGCCAGCCATAAACAACCAGGCGCATATATAAGAATTACGCCAGCAACATAACCAACTACGGGAAATAAGATATTTCCAACCAAACTTTTTCTTTTCGGAAAAGAAAAAGTTTGACCAAAAAGAAAAGAAAAGGAATTTATTCTAAATTCCGAATCTTTCTTTGAAGTAAAAATTCCGACGACATAAGCGGCGGCTATAAATCCGACGAGATAGCCGCCAGTGGAACCAAAAAGATATTGCCAACCGCTTCCTTCACCTGACCATACAGGCAAACCAAGCAATCCTAAAAAGACGTATATTCCTTGTGATAAAGCGCCTAAATTACTTCCCAAAACAGAGCCGGAAAGTAACACGAAAAATACTTGTAATGTTATAGGCACTGGTGTAAAGGGCAGAGGAATTTTTATTTTTGCGCTTACAGCAGTTAATATCACAAAAGTTGCTACTCCCACAACCTTCGCCACTGAGCTTGGGATTGCTTTTCTCAAGGTTAAAGCAATCTCTTGGGAGTTATTTTTAGTCATCATCGCATTCCTTTCAGTTATGTTAGAAACCGAGTTTTTGGCAAAAACTCGGTTTCTGTTGCAAAGTTTTCTATCCTCCCGCTACCGCTGGAACGATGGAAATGACATCTCCGTCCTTCAATTTGGCCGCTTCGTTACCGAGAAACCTGATATCTTCATCATTGATAAATAAATTGACGAATCTTCTAATTTTACCTTCACCGTCACATATTCGCTCTTTGATTCCTGGGTATTTAGCTTCTAAATCGTCGAACAACGTCAGTATGTCAGAGCCTAAAGCTTCTACTTCCGCCTGACTTTTGGTTAGTTTTCGCAATACCATGGGAATACGTACAATTACGGCCATCTTTACACCTCCTCATCGTTATCCGAATGGGATAGGTCACATTGTTCATGTTCATTCTCTGGAATATCAATAGGAGAAGGCTTGCCCTGACGTTTATAGTAATCATTAATGGCAGCCTTGAGCGCTTGTTCGGAAAGCACAGAACAATGCATTTTTACTTTGGGCAATCCGCCGAGCGCTTCTGTTACGGTTCTATTAGTAATTTCCAGCGCTTCTTCTATGGTTTTTCCTTTCACCATCTCCGTCACCATTGAGCTTGTAGCAATAGCAGCGCCACAACCGAAGGTCATAAATTTCGCATCAGTGATAATGTCATCCTCAACTTTGATGAACAAGCGCATAATATCACCGCATGTCGGATTGCCGATGTCTCCAACACCGCTGGGGTTTTCTATTTGCCCAACATTTTGGGGATTCATGAAATGTTCCATAACTTTTGTGCTATATTGTGATTGAAATTCCGATTTCATACTTTTTGTTACTCCTAATTGCAACTTATACTGGTTTAGACTTGATTTTCCCATATAACCACTCGTGAAACGTGATGCGTGAAACGTGATACGTGATGCGTGATTTTTTCCCTTCTCACGTTTCACTCTTCACGTTTCATGTTTCAGGTTATTTCCAACATTCTCTCAAGAGCTACTTTAGCTTCGGCTTTTATCGGTTCAGGCACCGTGACGATATTGATTTTGCCGATATTGTCGAGCGTCCAGAGTAAATTTCTCAAATTAATTTTATACATATTTGGACACAATGACCGTGCAAGCTCGAAGATTTTTTTATCAGGATGTTCCATCGCCAGGCGACTAATCAGGTTTATCTCTGTACCAATGACAATGGTAGAGCCTGGTTTGGCTTCTTGCACAAAGTTAACGATGAACCCTGTCGAACCAGCGGCGTCGGCCATATTTACAACTTCCTCAACGCACTCTGGATGGACAATTATAATCGCTTGGGGGTATTTTTCTCTTATCGCCAGGACGTGTTCGGGTTTAAAGAAGGTATGTACATGGCAATATCCTTTCCACAGAATAACATCCGCCTCTTTTATCTGCTTAATCGTATTTCCGCCCATCTCCTTTTCGGGGTCCCAGACAATAACTTTATTTTTCTTTTTGTTGGCAGTATTTCTGCCAAGATGTTCATCAGGAAAGAAGAACAGCTTATCTGTTCTTTTAAACGCCCAGTCAAAAACTGAGCTTGCGTTAGATGATGTACATGCAACGCCGTTATTTCTGCCACAGAACGCTTTCAATTCAGCGCTGGAGTTGACGTAAGTGATGGGCGTAAAATTTTCCGATGAACAGATTTTATCAATCTCCCGCCAGGCGGATTCTACTTGAAATATATCCGCCATGTCAGCCATTGGACAGCCGGCAGTAAGGTCGGGAAGCTGAACCATTTGATATGGACGCGCCAAAATAGCCGCGCCTTCCGCCATGAAGTGAACGCCGCAAAAGACGATAAATTCTGCCTCTTTTTGCCGCGCCGCATCACGCGATAATCCGAGTGAATCCCCACGGAAATCTGATAACTCTACAATCTCCTTGCGTTGATAGTGATGTCCGAGAATGACCAAACGTTTACCAAGTTCAGCTTTTATGACTTTTATCTTTTCTATCAATTGTTGGTCACTCATTTGCCTATATTTATCAGGCATTAACAAAGGTCTCACAAGTTGCCTCCTTGTGAATACGTAAAACATAAAACGTAATACGTAAAAAATTACGCTTTACGTTTTACGTTTTACGCTCTCATTTTTACTCTGTCAGCGTATAACGGCGACATAGCTCTCAAGCGATTTACCACATTGGGAAGGACCTCCAGAACGTAGTCAATCTCTTCCTCGGTATTGTCTCTTCCTAAAGAAAATCTCACAGAACCGTGGGCTATCTCAGCCGAAAGCCCCATCGCCGTAAGGACGTGTGATGGTTCCAATGAACCTGATGTACATGCTGAACCAGTCGAGACGCAAATTCCGTGCATGTCTAAACTCAAGATTAGACCCTCCCCTTCAATAAACTCAAAGGAGAAATTGAGAGTACCTGGCAATCTACTTTCTATAGGTCCATTTTGACGCACAAATTCTATCTTCTCTTGTATCCCTACACGAAGTTTTTCTGTCAGCATCCACAGATGTTTACGCTCTGATTCCAGATTTTTCTTCGCCAGTTCTGCGGCTTTTCCTAATCCTACTATGCCAGGCACATTTTCAGTGCCGGCGCGCCGATTTCTTTCGTGATGTCCACCATGAAGAAGACTATCTATCCGCGTGCCTTTGCGGATGTAAAGCGCGCCTATGCCTTTTGGACCGTATATTTTATGACCAGATAGCGATAACAAATCCACTCCTAAGTCATTGACATCCACTGGTATTTTACCGACACTCTGCACCGCGTCAGTATGAAGAATAATGCCCCGTTCTTTAGCAATTTTGCCGACTTCAGCGAGCGGTTGAATAGTTCCTACTTCGTTGTTTGCATGCATGACCGAGATAAGTATTGTGGTATCTTTTATGGCATCCTCAAGACTCTGAAGGTCGATAACTCCATACTTATCGACTTTCAAATGCGTAACTTCAAAGCCTTTTTTTTCAAGATATTCGCAAGTGTTCTCCACTGCGTGATGTTCAATAGGCGAGATGATGATATGGTTGCCTTTCTTGTTCACCTGGAAGTAAGCAGTGCCTTTGATAGCATGGTTGTCCGATTCCGTGCCGCCGCTGGTGAAAACAATTTCAGTCGGGCTTGAAGCGCCAATAAGTTCAGCCACCTGTTCACGAGCGACATCTATAGCTTCACGCGCTTCTCTGCCATAAGAGTGAACACTGGACGCATTGCCAAAAAATTCTTCGTAATACGGCAACATCGCCTCTTTTACTTCCGGATGCACAGGTGTAGTAGCATTATGGTCTAAATATATCCTTTTCATTGAAGCTCCTTACGAATAGATTACTACATTTGGTGTGAGTTAAATTGTGCTTTCATAATGCGTAATACGTAATACGTAATTTTATACATTACGCATTACGTATTACGTCATTGTTTTTTGAAACCAATCAGTCGAAAGATACCGTTCTCCTGTATCTGGCAAAACAACCACGATGAGTTTACCTTTATTTTCTGGTCTCGCTGCGACTTTAAGGGCGGCAAATGCCGCGGCGCCTGAAGAGATACCCACTAATATTCCTTCTTCTTTGGCTAATCTTAAAGCGGTTTCCGTTGCTTCGTCATTGGTCACTTGAATAATTTCATCGACAATCTCTAAGTTTAACACTTCTGGCACAAAACCCGCGCCGATGCCTTGAATTTTATGCGGCCCTGGCTTACCACCGGATAGAACTGGGGAATGTGCCGGTTCCACAGCGATAGCTTTGAAACTCGGCTTCTTCTTTTTAATCACTTCTCCAACGCCGGTGATAGTTCCACCTGTACCAACACCACCTACAACTATATCCACTTCGCCGTCAGTATCCTGCCAGATTTCCAAAGCGGTCGTTTCACGATGGATTTCTGGATTCGCTGAATTTTTAAACTGTTGGGGGATAAAGTACCTTGAGTCATTTGCAGCTAACTCTTCCGCTTTTCGAACTGCGCCGGGCATGCCTTCTTTCCCTGGGGTCAAAATAATTTCCGCGCCTAACGCTTTCATTAATATTCTACGTTCAATAGTCATTGTTTCAGGCATGACCAATATCAATTTGTAGCCTTTAACGGCGCAGACAAAAGCCAAAGCGATACCCGTGTTTCCACTGGTGGGTTCGAGAATGATGGTATCTTCTTTTATCAGGCCATCCCTTTCAGCAGCTTCTATCATGCTCACTCCAATCCTATCCTTTACGCTTCCACAGGGATTAAAGGATTCAAGTTTTGCTACTACCTGTGCCTCTAAACCTTTTGTTACCTTATTCAATCTCACCAAAGGAGTTTTCCCGATTAGTTTTGTGATATCATTTGCAATCTTCACTATTTACTCTATTCCTCCATTTTGCTACTTTGCCCTTTAGGCTATTATATGTAGTACATAATTTCATCACGCTGTTCTTGGGCTCGTTGTTGTTCGACCAAATCCTGTAGGGTTGTAGATTCCAAAACACCATTCATTGCCTCTTTCATCTTCGACCAGACGCTACGAGTAACGCAGAATTTACTACGAGGACAAACGTCAGAGTCGTTAACACATTCTGAAGGAGCTATTGAACCTTCCAAAATCCGGATTATTTCATTAAGCCTTATCTCAGAAGGATGTCTTGCTAAAGCATATCCACCATGCGCTCCCCTAACACTTTTCACCAAACCCGCTATTTTCAAAGAAGCAACCAGTTGTTCCAGATACTTTTGCGAAATATCCAGTCGTTCAGAGACATTTTTCAGGGAGATGGGGCCATTACCATAATTTATAGCAAGTTCTAATATAGCTCTAAATCCATATTTTCCCCTGGTTGATAGCTTCAAAACAATCATCCTTCCTAATTGCTATAATACCTACTATTTTAGTAGATATTGATTATATATTATAAAAAATATTTTGTCAAGGAAAAATTAGTAACTGAAAATAATCAACGATTATCAACCACTATAATTGCAAAAAGAATATAGTATTTATCGCTGTTTTGGGACATTCAGTAAAAAAATATTGTCGAACAAGCCTTATTTTCTGAAAATTTTTCTTGACAAAAATCGAAAACTAAGGTAAACTTATAAAGTAAGAATTAGGATTTTTTAGCGCCGGGATGATGGAATTGGTAGACGTGTGAGATTCAGGGTCTCATGGGCAATTGCGCCCGTAGGGGTTCAAGTCCCCTTCCCGGCATTATTTGTAGCGTAGAATCGAAAGTTAAATTCTACGCTTTTTTTATCTATACTTTTGCCCGCAATATTAATAGAAATTCCTCAGTGTTTCTTTTGATTAAACTTTTCATTCCTATTATTTTCTTTTGATCAAACTTTTCATTCCTATTATTTTCTTTTGATCAAACTTTTCATTCCTATTATTTTCTTTTGATCAAACTTTTCTTTCTTAAGTAATTATCCAAAAAGTTCTTGCACTTTTCAGTTTGAACTGGTATCCTTTCCATAGGAGGATACTAATGATATACGCTAAAGTTAATGCTGAAAC
>Ga0194125_10001719_pt1 | contig 36997 bp, 33 predicted proteins | sample TA2KigC250mmetaG_FD_148626 | JGI IMG/M metagenome (GOLD analysis project Ga0194125, IMG submission 148626) | Freshwater microbial communities from Lake Tanganyika, Tanzania - TA2015034 Kigoma Deep Cast 250m | ecosystem: Environmental > Aquatic > Freshwater > Lake | place: Tanzania: Lake...
AAGTCAGGAGGTTACCAGCAGAGTTTTTATCACTGGCATGTCTGCCAATGCAGCTAAAGAAATCATCGGTGTCATGTATCGCATTTTTACTCCGCTCATGCCATGGAAGTACTTCGGCAACAGTCCCGTTAGAACCGGCACATTGGAATATCTCCTTCTCGCTCTGAGCCAGAACCGGGCTGGCAGTCTTGTCATTGGAAGTCTTTGTCAGAACTGCGTTGTCAATCAGTCCTTCTGCAAGCGCAAGTGACAGTAGTGTAGTCACCACTCCGCCGTATTGAGCCTCCTCTCTGATGCGTGTATCTGTCGTCCTTGCTATTAATACTTCTTTAGTAGTACCTATCTCCTCTTCGCTATATGGCATGCCGAAAACCTGTTGACTAGTCGCATCCATATCTGTATATGTCCGCGGACAATATTTGTAGCACTGTCCATCGGAAAGGGTGCAATTATCTAGTAGTGCTATCCTGCCTTTATAGTAGACAAGGTAAGGACAATTGCCAGTACAGGCACCACATAAAGTACATAGTCCAGCTTCTATGACTTCGTTGAATAACTCTTTACAGCCCTTATCTTCTACGGCCATAAATTCCTCCTTTTTATTCACCTAATCAAGTGACACATGCTTAACAAACTGAAGAGAGTGCTTCTATTTGGAAAGAACCTTCTCTAACTCGCTCATGCTTGGCTCGATCTGGACTGGTTTTGCATATACCTGCGCAGCTACCCCTAGAACTTTGAGGCCTGACCCAGTAGTCACACAAACCACAGACTCGTTCCTATTTATCACTCTTCTGCTAAGGAGCTTTTTCAGCGCAGCAATGGTAGTAGCCGAAGATGGCTCAACGAAAATCCCTTCTTTAGCCGCTAATGATTTTTGTGCTTCTAGGATTTCCTTATCCGAGACTGCTACAGCATAACCATTCGATTCGTTAAGCGCATTTAGCGGCCATGAGCCGAGAACTCTGCCAATGCACAGGGCATCCGCAATTGTTACTGGTTCAAACTCTTCTATTTCATAAAATTGTTTCTTTTCATCAAAGGCCTTAACCAATGGGTCAGCGCCTTCTCCCTGTACTCCAACCATACGAGGGAGATTCTTAATAAACCCCAACGCATAGAATTCTTTGAACCCTTTCCATATGGCGCCCAGACTATCACCGCTAGAAACTGGAGCAATTACCCAGTCTGGGGCTTGCCAGTTCAGTTGCTCGCAAATTTCGTAAGCCAGAGTCTTATGTCCTTCGGTTTGGTAAGGATTGAGAACCTTAGCTGTAGTTATATTAAACCACCCGTATTTAATACACGCCCCTAAAACTAACATTCCAGTAGCAATAAGAGAGCCTTTTACTGAGATTACCCTTGCCCCATACATGCTCATCTGGATTATCTTAGACTGGACAGCAAATGCTGGGGTGAAGATATAGCAGGCGATTCCGGCTCTGGCACTGTATGCTGATGCCGAGGCACCTGCATTACCGTCCGAGACTGCTGCCACAGTACTTGCACCTCTTTCAAGAGCTCTAGAAATGATGACTGAAAAAGCGCGATCTTTAAAGCTAGATGTCGGGTTCACAGTCTCGTTCTTCACATATAAATTCTTAATCCCAGTTTCACCTGTGAGGGATTGACATTTAATCAGAGGTGTTCCACCTTCATCTAACGAAACTATTTTTGACTCGTCTGAGATAGGTAAAAATTCCTTGTATTTCCAAAGAGATGGCTTTCTATTTTCCAGGATATTCCTATTTACTTGTTTACCAATCTTATCGTAATTGCAAACTGGGTCAAGAAGCCCAAACCCTAATCCCTTCTGGCCGCATTCCGTGCAGGCAGCAATCAAATCCTCTGGCGAATATTCTTTGCCACAATCTATACATTTTAGACTCTTGATAAAACTCATAGGTGATACCTCCGGAATTCTGCCCTTTCGCACCCGCCCCCGTGCTTAAAAATGCCCCTTTACTTTATTGCGATAACTTCTATCTCCAGCGGGAAATTGCCGGGGATTTCTTTTACTGCCACACAGGAACGAGCTGGAGGTCTTTCAAGGAAAAAAGTTCTATAAACCTCATTAAGGCTATTGAAATCAGCCATATCTCGTAAGAAGACGGTTGCTTTAACAACTTTATCAAGGCTGCTGCCTACAGACTCTAATGCTCTTTTAACATTGTGCAGAACAAGTTCGGTAGCCTTCTTTACGTCGTCAGTTATCATTAGTTGCTTTTCAAGGTCTATGGGAACTATACCAGACACGAAAAGAAAGCCGCCTGCTTCCACGACATGGGAATAAGGCCCACTTTTTATAAGCATTTCTATATCATAAACTCTTTTTTCCATAACGACCTCCTCTTGGCAAATTTGTTCTGGTGGTAAGTCAGCCTGCGTTCAGTTCCGCACTGAATATGAACTAGCGGTATCTGGAGGGCATTATAGCAAATGCCCTGTCGTTCTTGAAAGGGTGGAGAGTTACACTGGTGGTCTGAGCTGTTCGCACTTAAGAAGTGTTGCTGATCGTTCAGCAAATTTGCTATTCCATGTGCGTATTTTTGGAAATAAAGCCGCATTCCTCTTGACAAAGGGGCCCCTAGATTTTAGACTGCTGAGTGGATAATTTATGTCGGAGGTGAGAAGGAATGAAGCGAGATTCTGTCACAAAAATTATTTTCATAGCATCAGGGGTGATGCTGGTCTTGTTTGGTGGACTCATGGCTTGTGCTCCATCGGTAGTAAAACCGGCGGTATTTCCTACCACTCAGCCAACCGTGGTTGCTTCTGGTTATGAAGCCAAAGTCTTGGTCCCAGGTTCATATTTCCACGGTATTCACGGTCTTACATTTGATAGCAAGGACAATCTTTATGCCGGTAGTGTGGTTGGCCAAACGATCTACAAGATTGTTATTGAAGGTGGCAAAGTCAAAGTAAGTGAGTACATAGGTCCACCTGAGGGATTAGCCGACGACCTGGAATTCGGCCCAGACGGACAATTGTACTGGACATCATATATCTCAGGTAAAGTTCGTACCCAATCTGGAGAGCAAATAAAAGTACTGGCTGAAGGCCTTCCCGGCGCTAATTCCATAGCTTTTAAGCAAGATGGGCGACTATTCTTCACCGAGGTTTTTCTTGGTGATGCTTTGTATGAGGCTGACATCACAGGTGAGAAGTCACCCCGTAGGATTGCCTTGGGAATGGGCGGCTTAAACGGATTCGATTTTGGCCCAGATGGCAAGTTATATGGGCCTCTCTGGTTCAAAGGGCAAATTGTGCGAGTTGATGTGGACACCGGGCAAGTGGAAACGGTAGCTGAAGGCTTCAAAATCCCGGCTGCTGTCAATTTCGACTTAAAGGGCACCCTTTATGCAGTAGACACTAATGCTGGTGAGGTTGTTCAAGTTGACATAAAAACGGGTGAGAAAAAAGTTATTGCCAAAGTTCTACCATCCATAGACAACTTGGCTATTAATTCAAAAGATGAGCTTTTCATTTCCAACATGTCCACTAATGGGATTTATCGTGTGGACACGAAGACCGGCAAAGTAGATATCCTAGTTGAAGGCAAGCTTACATGCCCAGGAGGAATAGGAGTTGTCGGAGAAACAGTATATCTGGCAGATGTGTTTGCCCTGCGGAAGATTGACGGAAATACTGGAGAGGTTACAACTTTAGAGCGTGTGCATGCCGACCATATGGACTACCCATTTGCAGCATCGGTAAAAGGTGACACTGTTTATTAGAGCAGTTGGTTCACTGGCTCTATTCAAGAATTTGACCTTAAGAATAAAGGAATAACGAAGACTTTCCATGGTTTTGTGGCACCATATGAGGTCTTGCCATTGGATGATGGGAGTTTTCTTGTTGCTGAATTAGGCAAGGGAAGGGTGGTTAAGGTTTCAGGAGCTGAAGGTGAAAAAAGAGACGCTGTTGCTGAAGGCCTAATCACGCCAATGGGTCTTGCATTGGCTGATAGCAATAACGTCTATGTGACAGAGCCTTTGATAGGCAGAATAACTATGGTGAATTTTACCACAGGCGAAAAGAAAACAGTTGCGTCAGGTCTAGTTGTGCCGAGAGGGATTGCCGTTCGAGCAAATGGGAAGTTGCTTGTGGTAGAAAGCGGATTGCGACAGCTTATTGAAGTGGATCCGATGTCAGGTGCAAAAACCCCAATAGTGAAGAACCTGGCCATAAGCTTAATGTCTATTCCTGAAACAAAGAACCCATTTGGCGTCTTCAATGATGTGGTCATATCTGACTCGGGGGCCATTTACGTAACCGGTGATGTAGAGAATGTCCTGTACAAAATCACGTGTAAGTAGAGCGATAAATGGAGGCAGAATAAACCTAGCCAATCTTTTTGCAATAAGCTACTTTTGAATTAGAGCTAAAAAAGCCGCGCACTCCCATTAAGGAGGTTAAGAATTGGAGAGTGTGTGGCTTTTTTAGCTTATCTTGAAAACGATGTGCCTTTGCCAGTCTGGTGAGGGTTGAGAGAAGTCAGTACGAAAATGAGCACCTCGGCTCTCTTCACGAAGCAGAGCTGCCTCAGTCATCAGGCGGGCGCTCAATACCATGTTGTTTAGTTCGTATGAAGGCCGGTCTGTCGGTTGAGGCAATAGTTTCTGCCAACTAGCCAGGATATCCGCAGCCTCAGACAGTCCTTCGCCAGAACGGACAATGCCGACCTTATCCCAGAGAAGCGACTCTAAATTCGGCAAGTTGAGCTGCGGGACACTCCCTAACCCTTTTCGCTTGATAAGAGTGTGGCAGTCAGTCTTTACGGTCCCAGATATTGGGGCAACTTTATCGTTTTCCTTGGTTCTATCAATAATTCGTTTACTGAAGACAATGACCTCAAGCAACGAGTTCGAAGCCAGCCGGTTAGCACCGTGGACACCAGTACAAGCAGTTTCACCGGCAGCAAACAACCCGGCAATGTTGGTTTCTCCCCACGCATTAACTTTAATCCCACCCATTAAGTAATGGGCAGCTGGGGCTACTGGGATAAGTCCTTTGGTAATGTCTAGCCCATGGGCACGACAGAAGCTGTAAATATGAGGGAAGCGTGTAGTGACCCGGTGGGATGGTATGTGAGTCACATCCAAAAATACGCGGTCGCTGCCAGTTTTTCTCATTTCGTAAATAATGCTCCTGGCCACTACATCCCTGGGTGCTAACTCGGCTTCAGGCGTATAATCGGGCATAAAGCGATAACCCTCCACATTTCGTAGTATGCCGCCCTCACCACGTACAGCTTCACTAATGAGGAACGGAGGAACTCCAGGGAGACGAATTGCAGTAGGATGAAATTGGAAAAACTCCATATCTGTGATTTCAGCACCGGCTTGAAAAGCCAAGGCAATACCATCACCCGTAGCTACATCGGAATTTGTAGTATACTTAAACAGTCGGCCGGCACCTCCAGTAGCCAGTATGACGAAACGACACTCATAATCCTCAGCTAATCCAGTACGGCAATCAAGGGCTCGTACACCTTTAACCTTACCGTTACCCAATAGAATCTCAGTAGCCAGGCAGTATTCAAGCACTTGTATTGATGACATGCGCACTCGTCGACTCAATGTAACCTCAATATGTTCACCTGTGGCGTCGCCGCCGGCATGAAGGATTCGGGGGACACTGTGAGCAGCTTCTCTAGTAAGAGCAATTTCTCCGTCTATAGTATCGAAAGGAACACCGAACCGTATAAGGTCCGTTATGCGGTCAGGTGCCTCGTTGACTAATATGCGCACTGCCTCGGAGTCACATAGGCCATCACCAGCGTTGATGGTGTCCCGAAAATGAAGCTCTGGAGAGTCGTTTTCGCCTATCGGAGCAGCAATCCCACCCTGAGCATGCTTGGTATTGCAATCTTCAATGCCGCCTTTTGTTAGAATCAGAACACTACCTACCTCTTTGGCCAGCAAGGCAGTATAGAGTCCGGCAATACCACTGCCAACCATGATATAGTCATAATAGCTCATTTACTCACTCTTCCTAGGCACTGTTACTAGTAGTCTCATTATGAATAGATGATTTACTATTCATCACTGTAGCCATTTAATTATAATACTATTAGTAACTAGCCGTGGTTGTGCCCTGCAACGCCCAAGGGCTGGTTTTAGTTATGGTAACATAAACCATCTGCCCAAAATAGTCATCACTATTTTCAAAAAATGTCAGCTTATCACCTCGAGTGCGTCCATACCATTTTCCTCTCTTCTTGCCGTCTACAAGTATCTCCACCGTGGTACCTTGAAACCCTGAGTTAATTTCACCTGCTATACTGGCTTGAAGCGCTTCAACCTTGTTCAGGCGTTCCTTCTTAATCTCAAATGGGACATCGTCCCGGTATTCCCTGGAGGCAATGGTACCCAGACGTGGAGAATAAGTAGCTACATGGACTGTATCAAACTGAATTTTTTCAAGCACAGCCAGAGTATGGTCAAACTGCTCATCACTTTCTCCAGGAAAGCCAACGATAACATCGGTGCTGATAGCTATTTCAGGGATATCGCTACGCAGGGTGTGAATTAGTTGTCTATATTGTTCCCCAGTGTAACCACGGTTCATGGCTTTCAGTATATCGTCGTCGCCTGACTGAAGTGGAAGGCTTACATGTTCACAGACCTTGCCTAAAGAAGCGATAGCTTTGATAAGTTTTTGGCTCATATCTTTAGGGTGATTAGTCAGGAAGCGAATCCTAACCAAGCCGTCAATACTATTTAACTCATTAAGTAGGTCACTGAGGTCAGGCTTCCTTGGCAGATCGTGTCCATAAGAATTCACATTTTGTCCCAACAGGGTGACCTCTTTTGTTCCACAACTTACCAATCGGTCCACTTCACAGACTATCTCTTTTACTGGCCGGCTCTTTTCTCTGCCCCGCCGGTAGGGGACGATACAGTAAGAACAGAAATTGTCACACCCCCGAATAATGGGCACAAAAGCACAGACGGTTGTATTTTTAGTCAATGGCAACCCCGTTTTAGGTGGTACTATCCTCAGTCTCTCAGCCCATTTGGCTAACTTGACATAATCCCCAGGCTTGAAAAACAGGTCAACGTGTGGAAAATTCCTCCTTAGTTGCTGGATATTAGAATTAACAAAGCAGCCAGTAACCAAAACAAACAAGTCAGGATTATAGTTCTTGATGCCTTTCACATAGCCTAGAGTGCCAAGCACTTTGTCTTCAGCACTTTGTCTCACTACACAGGTATTAAGCACTACTAGGTCGGCACTTCGAAGTGACCGCGTGGCTTTATAGCTGAGCAGTCCCAGGTAGTCAGCTACTCGTTGCGATTCAGCTTTATTCATTTGGCAACCTATGGTCCAAATGTAATATTGAGGCATGCTATTTCCCAAATGCCCAGAGCTCTTTACGCAATGATTAGGCTAGGTTTTATCGTCAACCCCCCATCAATGACCAGAGTCGCGCCGGTAACATAAAGCGAGGCATCGGAGGCCAGATATATAATTCCGCCAACAATGTCCTCAGGATTGCCCAGGCGAGCTAGAGGAATTTGCTTGGCTGCCTCCGGGTGAGCACCGAACAATTGCATTATCCCCTCAGTAGCAATAAATCCTGGAGCAATCGCATTAACTCTGACATTATATTTAGCTAAATCTACAGCCATGGTCTTTGTCAAGCTTATGACCCCAGCCTTAGCCGCCCCATAAGACACATTGAAATTATAGGCTCCCAGCCCGGCAATAGAAGCAATGTTTACAATAGCTCCGCTCTTTTGGTTCATCATCACCTTGGCGGCTGTCTGGCTACAGAGAAAAACGCTTTTAAGGTTTTCACGTACAATAGCATCCCAACCACTCTCACTCATATCCATCGTAGTCACATTGAATGACCCACCGGCGTTGTTAACCAGGACATCAATTTTACCGAACTCCGTCACTGTCTTGTTTACCAGATTGTTTACCTGGTCAATGAGACGTACGTCAGTTGGTACAGCGAGCGCCTTTTTACCTTTTTTCTCGATTTCTTTAGCAGTGTTTTCAATATCTGAAGCAGTGCGAGCAGCAACTATTACAGCGGCACCAACATCAGCCAGCCCCAGAGCTATGGCTTTGCCTATGCCCCGGCCAGCCCCAGTGACAATGGCTACTTTATCTAACAAACTAAAATGATTTAAACTCATCTTTGCCTCCTATGTCCCCCCTGAAGAAAAGGAGAAGCCTGATTTTTGCCTATGCTAACTCAAATCGAGAAACTGTGTCAATTTGGAATTTGGTGTCAAGGGCATCAGAGCCACCCTCATGCCAGAATATTCTTGGGAAACATACTTTGAAGCGGCAGTCAGTAATTATATGTTTCGGCAAACAGGCATAAGTCTAAATCACGCCGTCAGCCCTAAATTGGATTATCTCCTTCTGCGAATATCCGCCGAGCTCCCTTAAAACAGAATCAGTGTGTTCACCTATATCAGGAGCAGCACTCCTAGTCCCAGCATGTGCCTTACTGAAGTGGACAGGGTAGCCAGGGATTTTTATCTTGCCCAGTTTAGGGTGTTCGAAATCCACTATGTAGCCGTTCTCTGTTATCTGTGGGTCGTTAGCAAGCTCAGACAATCTATTAACAGGGGCTGCAGGTAAGTCATATTTGGCGAAAAGCTCAAGCCATTCATCCCTAGGCTTAGTGGCGAAAATCTGGTCAAAAAGGGCAACGAGCCGCTCTGAATTGATGTGTAGTTTTTCGGCTGTATCAAACCTCTCATCCTTTTCCAATTCAGGATGCCCGATTGCCTGACAAAGAGCCGGCCAGTACCTTTCAAACAGAGTGGCTGTTAAGATGAACCAGCGACCGTCACTGCACTTGTAATAATTCCTGAGCGGGTACTCCTTTACGCGCTTGTGACGGGGAACTTCAAATCCGCCGACCAGGGCAATTAGAACATTACAGTAAAGCATATAGAGAGCAGTACTCAAAATGGAAACGTGCACTTCTTGCCCAATGCTGAAACGCTCGCGCATCAGTAAAGCGGTGATTATCTCATGGCTGGCCATGATGGATGTAGCTTGGTCAATAATCCCAAACTGGGAGACAAGCGGAGGCATGTCTGGCTCTCCTACACAGAACATCATTCCAGACCTTCCCTGTCCCTGATAGTCGAAAGCACCCACATCCCTGTCAGGGCCATTAGGACCATAGCCCGAAACCCAAGCGTAAATTAGTTTCGGGTTAATCTTGGAGAGAACAGGATAATTCATCTTGAGCTTCTCCACAGCTGGCCGCCGCAGACTGGTAAGAAAGACGTCTGACTTACTCACCAGGCGATAGGCCACTTCCTTTCCTCTTTCTTTATGCAGGTCTATGGTAACACTTTTCTTATTGCGGTTAGCAGCCTCAAGCCAAATGTTATTCTCCCCCTGAATTTCCAAAGGAACGCTGCCTACCATTTTCATGTGTCGCACTGGGTCTCCAGTGCCTGGTTGTTCTATCTTTATCACCTCTGCGCCAAGGTCACCTAGAATGGCAGAGCCACCCGGTCCTGCATGGAACATTCCAAGCTCCAAGACCCGAATTCCTTCCAAAGGTCGCTTCATAAATTCACCTCCTAGAGGTTACCGAACATATGCTCAATTGTCCCTGTTACGGCACACGTGCATTTACAGCAGGGGATTGGTCTTTTTTGATGCAATGTTAGACAATCGTCTTTGGTAGTCTGTTTTAATGCTGCTGGATTTTAGAATTTTTTTGTGCTCAATTACATAGGATTAGCCTTGAATTAGCTCGCCTAGTGAAAGTCTACCCAAATAGTAATCTTATATCTAATATGGCGGAGGGAATGGGATTCGAACCCATGACCCCAATTTCTCGGGGTAACCGCTTAGCAGGCGGCCGCACTAGACCACTATGCGATCCCTCCATCCGAGTGGGAGATATCCCATCTAAATATATCATAGCATTTTTGTTGCTTTCAACTAAAAGAAGCGTAGGACACCTTTGTTGAAATAAACTCTTTTTGGTATGATGCGTCAGCAGAGGTCAGTCTATGACTACACCGCAAATCAACATCTCTATTAACCAGAAACTTAGGGTTTCACTTGATAAAAGCTGGATTAGGAGCATAGTTTTAGAGGTTTTTAAGGATGAGGGCATCGTGACACCGGTGGAGATAGGACTGGTTGTCACTGACAACGAGACAGTCCAAGAGTTAAATAGAACCTATCGAGATGTGGATGAACCGACAGATGTGCTCGCTTTTCATATGCCCTTTTATAATGAGCAAGAGCCTGAGCTACCTTTTGTAAATCCACCGGACGGTGTTCTCCATTTAGGTGAAGTGATGATTTCATATCCCAAAGCAGTCCAACAAGCGCAGGAGCACAGCCATAGCATAGCACGAGAGCTGGCACTGTTAATCATCCACGGTGTCCTTCACCTTTTGGGCTATAACCACGAAGAGCCTGGGGAAGAACAACGCATGAGGGCTAAGGAAAAAGAGATTATGCGCAAGCTATATACTGCCTGGAGTGATAAATGATACACCCTTACCGTATTTGGCAAGATGTCTACATTATAGGCAGTGCCGAAATATCACATCCCTATGATTGCTGTATCTATTTGGTCGATGCTGGGGAGCTCGTTCTCATTGATGCCGGCGCTGGAAAGAGCTTTAATCGTCTGGTGGACAATATTTTTGGCTTAGGTTTCGCTCCAGAAAGACTGAACTCATTAATTGCCACTCATTGCCATATTGACCACATAGGAGCCCTATCACAGTTCAGACAGGAATACGGGGTCAAAATAATAGCTCATAAACTGGATGCTCAGGCTATCGAGTCAGGTGTGGGGGTGGGCGCTGAGCTTTACGGAGTTGATTACCAGACATGTCGGGTGGAAACAAAATTAGAAAGAGCCAAACATAACCTTAGCTTTAGCAAGCACGAGCTGAAGACTCTTCACATTCCTGGCCATACTAGAGGTAGCATTGTCGTCTATACAGACATTGCTGGCAAACGAGTACTTTTTGGGCAGGATATACATGGACCTTATGAGGTCGCTTGGGGTGGGGACCCAAGCCAAGCAATTACTTCTCTTCAAAAGCTCATTGACCTTAGAGCCGATATATTATGCGAAGGCCATTTTGGTATCTATCAACCAGCTAGTAAAGTCAAAAGATACATAGAGAGCTATCTTTATCAACTTCAACAAAGGACTGGGCAGCGGCGTTAGACATCGCCTACAGCTTTATCATTCTTTGTTTTAGGCGACATTTCTCAGCAGTTACTATAGCCGTTATTTGAGAAACAGCAAGGTCTAGCTCATCTTTGTGGCTTAACACCACGTAGTCGAAAAGATGTAAACTTTCTAGCTCATCCCGGACTTTCTTTAGCCGAACGTCTAACTCTACGTCAGTCTCTGTCTTTCTTTTTTTCAAACGGTTGACCAGTTCTTGTATTGACGGGGGCATTACGAAGACAAATATAGCGTCGGGTAAGATTCGTTTGATGGTAGTTGCTCCTTGCACATCTACTTTAACAATCACATCTTGTCTTTGGTCCAATGCTTCTTTAATCTCCTGCCTGAGCACACCATAGTAATTATCATATACCTTTGCCCATTCCAGAAATTGGTTTTCTTTTATCCTTCGCTGAAACTCGTCCTCGGAAAGGAAGTAGTAATCTATGCCGTCTTTTTCTTCCGGCCGCTTTGGACGAGTAGTAGAAGTTACAACATAGTAGAAAGGAAATCCAGCCTGTTTCATCCTGGTAAGTATAGCATCCTTGCCTACCCCAGAAGGTCCAGAGACAACAACGAGCAGTGGATGCACAGTTCGAGTTAGCCTTGATTCATCACAATTCACTTTTCCTCCTCTATCTAGCGAGCCTTTCCAGTTCCTCCCAAAAACCCGGGTAAGATATCTCAGTCACGTGGGCTCTATAAATCATAGTTTCTCTCTTAGCTACCAAGCCAGCTATTGCCAAACTCATTGCCAGGCGGTGGTCGAAATGACTCTCGACTTCAGCCCCCGATAGGCTGCTACCACCGTGAATAAGCATCCCATCGGGCAATTCTTCAACCTTGGCACCAAGTCGGGAGAGTTCTCGCGCTGTAGTCGCAATTCTATCGGACTCCTTAACTTTCAACTCGCCGGCACCTCTGATTATAGTCTTACCCTTGGCTACACAGGCAGCTACAGCTAAGAGTGGTATCTCATCGATTAAACGTGGAATCATATCTCCACTGATTTCAATAGCCCTCAATTGACTGGATTCTACATACAGGTCAGCAACTGGCTCATTACCCTCTAATCGTTGATTTTCTTCTTTGATTTTAGCCCCCATAGCTTGAAGGGCATCTATAATTCCAGTCCGCGTCGGATTAACACCACAATTTCTTATCTTAACTCTGGCATTGGGATGGATAGCTCCAGCAACTAGCCAGTAAGCTGCTGAGCTGATGTCGCCAGGCACACAGAGGTCAACTGGAATCAGATGGGCTCTCAGAGGTTCTAAATAGATGCGACCATTATCGCTTTTGATTTCAACTCCCATCCGCCTGAGCAATCGTTCAGTGTGGTCGCGAGATGGCTGACGTTCCTCTATGGTAGTTTTCCCTTCAGCAAAAAGGCCAGCTAGCAAGACAGCTGATTTAACTTGAGCACTGGGCACACGCAAAGAGTAGTCTATACCGTGAAGTTTCCCACCTCTGATAACCAAAGGGGCGAAAGAGTCTTCACCACGTCCATGGATTTCTGCACCCATAAGTCTAAGTGGCTCAATCAGCCGTCTCATAGGTCGGGAACGAAGCGAAGCATCACCGGTAAGAATAGAAAGAAAAGGCTGTGTGGCAAGCACACCGCTAAGAAGACGTAGGGTAGTAGCGCTATTTCCAGCGTTGAGAACATTTGTAGGCTCGGTTAGGCCAGTGTCACCAGTTCCATGAATGACTATAGTTGGCCCCCCACCATGTTGACCTATGAGCCTTACCCCTAGAGCCTTTAAGCAATTCATGGTTGATTGGCAGTCCCTTCCAGGAGAGGGATTGCTAATTTTGCTACTGCCTAGTGCCAGACTGCTGAGTATCAGAGCCCGATGCGTAATAGACTTATCGCCGGGGATAGCGATTTCTCCGGCTAATCGTTTAGGAGACCTGACTATTTTTAACTGCGTCCTTCCAACCATTTCTGCCTCGCTTCACAGGCAAGGGCTAGAATCTTCTCTATCTCGCTGTTTTCATCAGCTACTAGCCTGCGTAGCCTTTGGAGTTCCTCGATGAATATATCAATCCATGAAATGATAGCATCTGGATTGCTAAGGCAGATGTGAGCATTAACCTCTGGGTTCCCTGAAGCCAAACGAGTTACGTCCCGATATCCACTAGCTGCCAGCCGTGCCATTCGCTGCCAAGAGGGATTTCTGGTAGTTACTGATACTAGTGCTGCCGACAATAACAACGGGAGGTGGCTAATGCCAGCTACTAAATTATCGTGTTCTGAAGCGCTAATGTTTAGGGGAACAGCCCCTAGCTTTTTTACCATGTCCGTTACAGTCTGTACTGCTGTTGGCTTTGCCTGTGGTGCTGGTGTTAGACAATAAGTGCAATTATGAAACAGGTCAGCTTTGGCAGCTCTGATACCGGATGTCTCCTTACCTGCCATGGGATGACCTCCAATGAAACTTATTCCCTGTGGTAGCACTTCCTTTGCCCATCGCATAACTTGTAACTTGGTGCTGGCAGTATCGGTGACAATAGAATTGATGGACAGGTCAGAAGCTATTTGCGAGAAGATATCTTTTATAGTTAGGACAGGCGTGGCAATGATAACGATATCAGCACCCTTGACCGTTTCTCTTATATCTGATTCAACTTTATTAACGGCCCCCAATTTAAGAGCTAAAGAGCCCGCTTCCTGGCGGCGGACATAACCAACTATTTCTGCCTCACGCCAATTGGCCTGTTTCAGAGCCAATCCGATAGATCCCCCAATAAGACCCAACCCAATGACAGCTATACGCATCGCCTTATTATAGCACTGCCTTGATTGGCTTGAGAACATATTTGAGAGAAAAAATCCTTGATTTTATCTCCAGCATCGGATATACTCGTCCTAGATTTGCTATAAATGATAGTCCCATAGTCAAATTCATCCTCTTAAACACTCTGCAATATGGCATGAAATTAGCTATTACCGGTAAGGGTGGTGTGGGTAAGACCACACTGGCAAGTCTTCTAGCTCGGATATATGCGAGTGAAGGCAATAAAGTTATAGCCATTGATGCTAATCCTGATGCTAACTTGGCTACGGCTTTGGGCATCAGTGCCGACGAAGCTCAACGTATAACACCTATTGCCGAGCTTAAAGATTTAATAGAGGAACGCACTGGAGCTAAATCAGGTAGCTTCGGCACTTTTTTCAAGCTTAATCCAAAGGTTGACGATATCCCTGAACAATTCTCCATCCAGAAAGATGGCATAAAGATTCTGGTCATGGGCACAGTTAAAAAAGGAGGTGGTGGATGCCTGTGTCCAGAAGGTGCGCTGCTGAAGAGCCTGGTCAGCCATCTGGTGTTAAGCAGGTCTGAAGTGGTCATTATGGACATGGACGCCGGGGTAGAAAACCTGGGACGAGGTACAGCTAAGGGAGTAGATGCTTTCATCATTGTAGTCGAGCCAGGACAACGGAGTTTCCAAACGGCTCGAGCTATTCGAGACTTGGCCAAAGACCTGGGTGTCAGGAGATGCTATATAGTTGGCTCGAAAACCCGCGATAATGGTGAGCGCCAGTTTATTATCAATAACTTACCTGATTTTGAAGTGCTGGGTTTTATTAACTACCATCCAGAAGTCGGTGAAGCTGACCGATTGGGAAAAAGTGTTTTTGAAACAGCTCCTGTAGCAGTGGCTGAAGTCAAAGATATAAAGAGAAAGCTAGAGCAAATCACAGCGGGGAAGCAACGTGGCTAAGAAAACCGTTCGGGATATGGCTGTCGAAGGTAAGAGAGTTTTAGTTAGGGTTGATTTTAATGTGCCTCTGGATATGAAGACCGGGGTTATTACTGATGACAGCCGCATTCGGGCTGCCTTGCCCACCATAAGATATCTGGTTGAACACAAGGCAAAAGTAATTCTGTGTTCCCACCTGGGACGTCCAGACGGCAAAGTAGTCGAGAAATTGCAAATGCAGCCTGTAGCACAGCGGCTTTCACAACTCATGAACCTGCCAGTAGCAACTGTCCCTGATTGTATTGGTGATGCCGCAGAAAAAGCAGTAAATGCTCTTAAAGACGGCGACATACTGCTTCTGGAAAACATCCGTTTTCACGCTGAAGAGAAAGCCAACGCCCCGGCTTTCGCCCAAGCATTAGCTAAACTGGCCGATATCTATGTGGACGACGCCTTTGGCACTGCTCACCGAGCTCACGCATCAACGGTGGGAGTAACCAGATATCTTCCGGCAGTTGCTGGTTTTTTAATGGAAAAGGAATTGGAAGCTCTTGGTAGTATTTTAACTAATCCTGAACATCCTTTCGCTGCCTTGCTTGGCGGTGCCAAGGTCAGCGATAAAATCAGTCTCATTCAAAATATTCTGGAAAAAGTTGACCTGATACTTATAGGTGGCGGCATGGCAGCTACTTTTCTAAAAGCCCAAGGCTATGAGGTAGGAGCTTCTTTAGTCGAGGCTGACAAACAAACTTTGGCTTATGAACTTGCAGAAACTGCCAAGCGAAATAGAGCATCTTTGCTCTTACCTACAGATGTTGTGGTGGCGAGTAATATTACTGCAGAGGCTACAGGTGAAGTAGTGCCAATAGCTAACATACCACCAAGCAAGTATATTGTTGACATCGGACCTGAGACTATTGAGCTCTTTTCCCAACAAATTAGAGGATGCCGAACAGTTTTCTGGAATGGACCAATGGGAGTTTATGAAATACCTCAATTCGCTCAGGGAACTAAGGCCATGGTCGAACTTTTGGCTGGCCTAAAAGCAACGACTATCGTTGGTGGCGGCTCAACGGCCGAAATCGTCGAAGAAATGAACCTCTCATACAGAATGACTCATGTCTCCACAGGTGGCGGTGCCAGTTTGACATTCCTGGAAGGCAAGACTCTTCCAGGAGTAGCTGTGCTGTTGGATAAGAAATAATGATTACTCTTGAGGAAATAAACCAAATCAGTGTAGTTTCACCATCCAAAATAGTGATGTTGGTCATTGATGGATTAGGCGGGTTGCCTGACCCTAAGACTGGCAAAACAGAATTGGAGACAGCCCATACTTCCAACTTTGACAGTTTAGCTGAGAACGGTGCATGCGGACTTATTGACCCGGTAAGCCCAGGGGTCACTCCGGGAAGTGGGCCAGGCCACCTAGCACTATTCGGCTACGACCCGCTCAGGTTTACCATAGGGCGAGGAGTTCTAGAGGCATTGGGAATCGGTTTTGAGCTTAAAGAAACTGACGTTGCTGCTCGAGGTAATTTCTGCACTGTCGATGACGATGGGGTTATCACTGACCGCAGAGCCGGTCGTATCACCACCGATAAATGTGCTGAGTTATGTGAGATGTTAAGCCAGATTAAATTGGAAGGAGTTGAACTCTTTGCTTTGCCAGTGAAGGAGCACCGGTTTTTGTTTGTCATGCGAGGCGAAGAATTAGCTGCAGAAGTGAATGATACTGACCCTCAAAGGATTGGTGTTGCCCCTAATATGGCCTTAGCTACAGAGTCCCAAGCGAAAAATACAGCGCATATTGTGAATGAGTTTGTTGATGAGGTTCAGGAAATCCTGGCAAGGCATCAACCAGCTAATATGATTCTCCTCCGCGGTTTCTCCAAACTGCCCGATATCCCGTCAATGGGTGAAATATATAAGCTAAAGCCAGCGGCTATAGCGTGCTATCCTATGTATAAGGGGCTTGCTAGACTGGTAGGAATGAAAGTATTCAATGCTGAAAATGGCATCGAGGAGGAGCTAAAGATTTTGGCAGATTGCTACAGCGAGCATGATTTTTTCTATATTCATGTCAAAGAGTCTGATAGTGCTGGCGAGGATGGTGATTTCAGCAGAAAAGTCAAAGTTATTGAAAGAGTTGATTACGCTCTACCCCAATTGCTGAAGCTGACGCCGGAGGTTATCGTCGTTACCGGCGACCATTCAACACCGGCCTTGCTAAAAGGGCATAGCTGGCATCCGGTGCCGATTTTGTTATATTCTCAATGGTGCCGGCGCGATAAGGCTAGAGAATTCTCTGAGTCAGCCTGCGCCTCAGGTGGCCTGGGTAGACTTCGTGGCACCGATATTATGTTAGTAGCTATGGCTAACGCCCTAAAATTAACCAAATTTGGAGCCTGATTATGCGAAAACCCTTAATTGCTGGCAACTGGAAGATGAATACCAATGTTGATGAGGCTATAAGTCTCGTCCGAGCTATGGTATCTGAGCTGGATAAGATAGCCGGCGTGGAAAAAGTGCTATGTCCACCTTTCATCTCACTAGCCACTGTGAAGGAGCTAGTCAAAAACACAAGTATCCAGCTTGGTGCCCAGAACATGCATTTTGAAGATAGAGGTGCCTACACCGGTGAAATCTCACCACTTATGCTTGTCAATCTGTGCCAATTTGTCATCCTCGGTCACTCAGAGCGCAGGCAGTATTTTGCCGAAACCGACGACGTTATCAACAAAAAAGTGAAGAAAGTCATAGAATTTGGGTTAAATCCTATTCTATGCGTCGGTGAAAGTCTGGAGGATAACGAGTCTGGTAGAACAGAACAAATAATAGCCAGACAGGTAAAAGCAGGACTATCGGGCATAAAGCCTGCTGGTCAGATGGTTGTCGCTTATGAGCCGGTCTGGGCTATCGGCAGCGGCCGAGCCGCCACAGGCAAGCAAGCCAACAGTACAATAAGTCTCATTAGAAGCACTATCGCCGGCTTCTGGGATAACAATACTGCTCAAGCAGTTCGCATACTTTATGGTGGCAGTGTCACCAGCAGCAACATCGCTGAATTTATCGCCCAACCTGAAATTGATGGTGCTCTGGTCGGTGGTGCAAGCCTCAAGGCTAACGAGTTTGTGGGCATCGTCAGTCAGACAGCTAGTCTTAAATCAACCCGATGAAATGCCTCGTTGCCGTTGTTGGCCCGACAGCAGTAGGCAAAAGCCAGCTCGCTCTACATCTGGCCAAAGAGCTCGATGGTGAAATAGTAAATGCGGATAGCCGACAAGTTTACCGCTATATGGACATCGGGACGGCTAAGCCTAGCCGCACCGAACAATCTCTGATTCGACATCATCTTATTGATATAATCAATCCTGACGAATCCTTCAGTTTAGCCATTTATCAGAAATTAGCTATCGAGGCGATTGAAGCCATTCAAAGGCGTAATAAGTTCCCCTTATTGGTTGGCGGCAGTGGCCTTTATATCTGGTCAGTGCTGGAAGGCTGGAGAATACCGCCGGTAGGCCCAAACATTGAACTCAGACACAGTCTTGAAATTAGAGCTAAGCAGGAAGGCGTCTATGCTCTTTACCAGGAGCTTCAAAAGGTTGACCCTGTGGCTGCAACCAAGATTATGCCGAATAATCTGCGCCGAATCATTAGAGCTCTGGAAATATATCAAGTAACAGGACAACCTGTCTCTCAACTATGGCAGAAGGAATTGCCGCCTTTTCAAGTTTTAATAATCGGATTGACTATACAGAGAGACGATTTATATATCAGAATTGACTCTCGTGTAGATGACATGATAAAACAAGGGCTAGTAGATGAGGTGGAAGATTTAATGGCTAATGGCTATGGTCTGGAGCTGCCTTCCATGTCCGGCATAGGCTATAAGCAGATAGGCATGTTTCTTAAAGGAAAGCTGGGTTTACCCGCAGCTATTCAACAGATGAAATATGAGACGCATCGCTTTGCTCGCCACCAATATGCCTGGTTTCATTTGAATGATGTTAGGATTCATTGGCTCGATATGTCTGAAAATGTTCAAAAAGAAGTAAGCAGGCTAGTGGGAACTTTTATAACTAGACACCAGAATAAATAGGTGAACAGTGAATTTCAGTAAACTACAGGCTACAGGAAACGACTTTATACTGCTGGACGCCCGAAATATGGAACGGGACTGGTCTAAATTGGCTCGAGATATGTGCCATCGCCAGTTTGGCATAGGTGCCGATGGCTTGCTCCTTGTGATAAGTTCAGATGTAGCTAATCTAAAGATGAGATTGTTTAACTCAGATGGCTCTGAAGCTGAGGTCAGCGGCAATGGCTTGAGGTGCTTCGCCAAGTATGTCATTGATAGAAAGATAGTTCCAGGACCAACCTTGACTGTGGAGACATTGGCCGGCATTAGAACCATCCGAGTTTCTATAGCACAGGGCAAAGTTAGCCGGGCTAAAGTGAATATGGGAACGCCACGGTTTAAGGCCGAAGATATCCCAGTCTTAGTAGGCAATCCGGAAAAGAATAGGGGAGAAGTTGACATAATACCAATATTGGATTATCCTTTAGACATAGCTGGTAGCAGGCTGAATTTGTCATTTGTATCTATGGGGAATCCTCATGCTATAAGCATCCTCTCTCAGCCGGTGGCCAATTTCCCACTTTCTGAAATGGGTCCTCAAGTGGAAAATCATCCTATTTTCCCAGAGCGGGTTAATTTCGAGATAGCCAGAGTTGTAAACCGCAACAAGATAGAAGCAAGAGTTTGGGAACGGGGAGCTGGTGAAACCCTTTCCTGTGGCAGTGGTGCCTGCGCCATTGCTGTTGTTGCCAGAGTGAGAGGGTATACAGGTGATGATGTTGACATAATGTTACCAGGGGGCAATTTGACCATAAGTTGGGATGGGGTAGGGGAGATATATCTCAATGGGCCTGTAGAAGAAGTTTTTACTGGAGAGTGGTTGAAATGAAACTTTCGCACCGTCTAGACAAGCTTCCGCCATATCTCTTTGTTGAAATCAACCGTAAAATTGCTGAGAAGCAAGCTAGGGGAGAGAATATAATCAGCTTTGCCATTGGTGACCCTGACATACCAACGCCAGAATACATTATCGAGCGTCTATGTCAGGCAGCACATGAACCGGTCAATCATCGCTATCCAGAGACCGCTGGACTGCCTGAGCTTTGCCAGGCAATCGCACGATGGTATCACAAGCGTTTTGATATAGCTCTCGACCCCACTAAAGAAGTACTGCCACTTATTGGCTCCAAAGAAGGCATCGGTCATATCTCTTTCTGTTTAATTGACCCTGGAGACATAGCTCTGGTGCCTGACCCAGGGTACCCTGTTTACTCTATGAGCACACTGCTGGCCGGTGGCGAGCCTTACTTCATGCCATTGACCGAGAAAAACGATTTCTTACCCGACTTGAAAGCTATTCCCGAAAAAATAACAAAAAAGGCTAAACTCCTGTGGCTGAATTACCCCAATAACCCCACAGGAGCCGTAACCAACCTTGATTTTTTTCAAAAGGCAGTGAGTTTCGCCAAGAAGCACAATCTGGCCATATGTCATGATGCCCCTTACACCGAAGTTGCTTTCGATGGATACCAGCCACCGAGCCTTCTGCAGGTGTCTGAGGCTAGAGAAGTTGGCATCGAGTTTCATTCTCTATCTAAAACTTACAACATGACCGGCTGGCGGATAGGCATGGCAGTAGGTAACGCTCAAATGATAGATGCTCTGTTTCGGTTTAAGTCTAACCTGGACTCGGGTATTCCACAGGCGATTCAGCAAGCAGCTATCAAAGCGTTAAATGGTCCTCAGGACTCCATTGTTGAGCACAACGCTATTTATCAGCGACGTCGAGATAAACTGGTTAAGGCTCTTAATAATATTGGCTTGAGAGCCAGATTGCCCAAAGCCAGTTTCTACATATGGGCCAGAATACCGGATGGATACACATCAGTGGAATTCACTGCTGAATTGCTAGATAAGGCAAATGTGGCGGTCACTCCTGGGGTTGGCTATGGTAATGGGGGCGAAGGTTACGTACGCCTGTCATTGACCTTGCCTGATGAACGGCTTGATGAAGGTATAAGCCGGCTACTACAGTGGCACAGAGATAAGGGAAATAAGTTAACATAATGTCTTGCTTGAACCATGCGACAAACCTTACTCAGCACTCAAAAAGAAGTAGAAAGAGCTTTACTGGTTGGGGTTGAACTCAAGGCCTCAGCCAGTAGCTGGCCTATTGACAGCTCTCTGGAGGAACTGTCTCTCTTGGCTCAGACAGCCGGAGCCGAGGTAATTGGTAAGCTTGCCCAGAAGTTAGAAAAGCCTTCTGCCACTCATTACGTGGGCAGGGGAAAGCTAGAGGAGGCAATTAACCTCAAGCAGCAATGTCCATATACTGTGGTCATTTTCAACGATGAACTGTCGCCGCGGCAGCAGAGGAATCTCGAGGATGCGCTCAAGGTTAAAGTCATTGACCGTACAGCACTGATATTAGATATCTTTGCCAAGCGGGCTCAAACTCACGAAGGTCAGCTTCAGGTGGAATTGGCCCAGCACCAATACCTTTTGCCACGCCTTGCTGGCCAATGGAGTCACCTTGAACGTCTCGGTGGTGGCATAGGTACCAGAGGGCCCGGAGAATCGCAGTTGGAGACCGACCGGCGTCTCATCCGCAAACGTATCCACCGTCTCCAAACTCAAATTGAGGCAGTAAGACGCCATCGAGCGCTTTATCGGCAAAAGCGCAAGAAAAGCCGTATTCCTATTGTTGCCTTGGTCGGCTATACCAATGCTGGCAAAAGCACCTTGCTCAATGCCTTGAGCCAGGCTGATGTACTGGTAGAGGACAAGCTTTTTTCCACGCTTGATCCGGTGACACGTCGTCTGGTTTTGCCCAATGGCCAGCAATTCCTGCTCACCGATACCGTCGGTTTTATCCACAAATTGCCGCCATCCATTGTTGCTGCCTTCCGAGCCACGCTGGAAGAGTTAACCGAAGCTGACCTGATTGTGCATGTAGTTGACATAACACATTTTAATGCTGCTGAGCAGTTCCAGACAGTAGGGCAAATCCTGGCTGAGCTTGGTCTTCAATCCAAACCTCGGATTACAGTGCTCAATAAGATGGATTTAGCTCTGAAAGACCTGACAGAATTAGATACTCTGGAAATGCCAGATAAAATGCCGGGTGATACCATAGTGCCGCTCTCTGCTCTGAAAGGCTGGGGACTGGATAGGCTGTTGGGTACAATAGCCACCCATTTAGGCCAGAGTGCCCGCAATAATGCGAAAGCGAATGAAGAAAATTAAGGAAATCAGTAAATTCAGTCTAGGGCGTCAATTTTGCTTGTAAAAGAACATAGCTGGGTGCGTAGTGGTGCGACACAGAACCCTAAACGACAAGACAAGAATGACTTGACATTTAAGTGCAGGTGTAATAATATACCTTAATGTCGCAAAAGTTACATTATGCGACATCAATGAACTTAGGAAACCTGTATGATTAAGGCCAAGGGCGCTCGGCTGGCATATCTAGCTGGTTTTTTTGACGGTGAAGGCTGCGTAACAGTAGTCAAAGGCAAAAATCACTTAGGCAACATCCAATACAGCTTGAGGGTGATTGTATCTAACACCAACGAGTACGTACTGAAAATGTATCAGTTTTCTTTTGGTGGGAGAATACAAAAACACAAACACAACAAACCTAAATGGCGCGATTGTTATTTCTGGCAATTAAGCTCTACGCAGGCTTATACCTTTTTAAAATGTGTGTACCCTTACCTTACATTAAAGAAATCCCAGGCAGATTTGGCTTTTGAGTTTCAGGAGAATCAATCCAAGTATGATGGCTCTAATCTCAAGTTAAACGATAGAGAGCTATCAATTCGCGAAGCACAGAGAATACTGATGCAAGATCTGAAAAGGCTGTAGAAGGTATTAGTGATGGCTAGTGAAATGAAGTCCCTCATCTCCGATTTTTTGCAGTACCTCATTATAGAAAAGTCTTGCTCCCCGCTCACTATCCGTCAATACAAACACTATTTAGGTCGCTTTTATTCATGGGCAGTACAGAATAATCCATTTTTTGAACTAGATGACATAAACCAAGAGTTGGTAAGACAGTACAGATTGTATTTAGCTCGCTATCTCAATAAAAATAGCACACCGCTGAAACGCATTACCCAAAACTACCACATTATTGCCCTGAGAGCTTTCCTGCGTTATCTAACGGTTCAACGCAATATGACTACCCTATCACCAGATAAAATTGAACTACCTAAGCAAAGCCAACGTTCAGTTGCCTTTCTGAACTCGGAGCAGCTAGAAAGACTGCTGAACAGCCCCAAAATATCAGACGAGGCTGGGCTTAGGGACAAGACAATCTTGGAAACCCTGTTCAGCACCGGACTCAGGGTTTCAGAGCTAGTACGGCTGAACCGTGACCAGATAAACCTGAAGCGTAAAGAATTTGGCGTCAGAGGTAAGGGTGACAAGCCTAGAGTAGTCTTTTTATCAGATACGGCCGTACACTGGTTAGAGCGCTACCTGCAAACAAGAAAGGACAACTTCAAACCTCTGTTTATCCACTACAGCGGTAGAGTTGATGCCACAAAGGATGGCGAGAAGATGCGCCTTACCGCAAGATCTATTCAGAGAATTGTTGAAAGGTACGCCAAGAGATGCGGTTTACCAGTCGAAGTCACTCCGCACACATTGAGGCATTCTTTCGCCACAGACCTGCTAATTGGTGGTGCCGACCTTCGCTCTGTTCAAGAAATGCTGGGACACGAGAGCATCCGAACAACACAGGTCTATACCCACGTCACCAATAAACACCTGAAAGAAGTTCACGAGACCTTTCACAGCAGAAATAGACGCCAAGAGTAAGGAGAGGCAAGCACCCAGGAAATTCCATCCTTTGGTGAGACAAACATCGACTGAAGCCATAATAGCATTATGTCAAGCAGATGTATCTATCACCTTTTGTCTCTTAAAACGTCCTCGACTACCCTAACCAGCTCGCTAAAATTCAGAGACTTCGCTGGGTAAGGTTGTCCTGATAAATCGAGAAGGTTCCAGTGATTTCTGTTATCGTATCTCCGGTAATTAATGTCCATCTCTTTTTACTGTGGTCAAGTTTTAATGATAAAGATATGATTGAAAGTCATGTGAAAAAACCAATTTACAGAGAGCTCTAGTTGTTATGTCAAGTGACCTAATCCCCTAGCCATTGCTAACGGTGGGATTATCCTGGCTGAAGATGACAGTATGGTTATCTATTAGATAACTGCCAGGATAAAGCGTAGCTAGAACGATTTTAAGGGGTCTTACCTCAAGCCCTGTGGGATCCCTTGCCTACATGAACATGTTCAGGTTGTGGCTTCATGGCTTTATGTTTTTCGCGATAGAAATAAGCGCTATTTAATCATACTGCAGTAATATCTATTTCATACCGATGTTATACCAGTATTAGTTTAGTGCGGCGTAGGTAATTATTCGCTATAATTAACAGGGGGCAAAAAGATAAAATGGCTAAATATGAAGTTGTCATAATAGGCGGTGGCCCAGCCGGGCTTACTGCTGGTCTATACACATCCCGAGCTGGTCTCAAAACGCTGCTCATGGAGCGTGGTTTGTTCGGCGGCCAGATAGTTAATGCTCGGCAGGTAGATAACTATCCTGGTTTTCCTGAAGGTATATCTGGCTTTGACCTTGCTGCTCTTATGCACCAGCAGGCGATTAAATACGGACTGGAAACCGCTAATACTGATGTCACAGCCATTAAACCCGGCCATACTTACAGTGTTGTTACCACCGAGGGCAACTTTGAAGCTCAAGCGGTAATCATTGCTGCTGGTTCGGAACATCGAAAGTTGGGCGTCTCCGGCGAGGAGAAGCTTGTGGGGTTTGGTGTTTCTTATTGTGCCACTTGCGACGGCTTCTTTTTCCGTGGCCAGGATGTGGCAGTGGTAGGCGGTGGCGATACTGCCATCACCGATGCTCTGGAGTTAAGTCAGTATGCCAGTAGTATTTACCTAATACACCGACGAGACCAGCTCCGTGCTGGACAAGTTCTCCAAGAGCGAGCCTTGGCTCAGCCTAAATTGAAGTTTGTCTGGGATACAGTGGTCGAAAATATCACCGGAGATGACAAAGTAAACGGGCTCAGGTTACGCAACGTCAAAACAGGTGAGATTTCTAACCTATCAGTGGCTGGTGTCTTTGTTGCTGTAGGACTTGAACCTAACAGTCAATGCTTTGCTGACATTGTGAAACTCGATGAAACAGGACACATTATAACCACCGAGTTCATGGCTACCTCAGCCTCTGGCATCTTCGCCATCGGTGACATCCGTAAGAACTCAGCTCGCCAGATAGCCAGTGCAGTCGGCGACGGTGCTACTGCCGCTATAGCCGCCTTCAAATACCTCCGCGAAAGAGGCTGAGTTTTCCTTTATGACCAGCCATCATATTCGTCGCTCAACTCACCCACAATCCACTTGCCCCTCTCAGTACTGCCCCAAGTAGCATATGTGGTCCGAGGGGCGCCGTACTTCTTAATCAGCGCCCGCACTGTCTCTCTAAAGACCTGCTCATCCTCAGCCGATACCGTAACTACTGTTTGAGTAATGTCCTCAATGGTACTATCCATGGTCTCCTCTCTTATTACACCGTCAACCTCCTGATAATTCCTGCCCACTACTTCATCTATCGATATACTTACTTTGTGTTTCTTAGCTACGCTATCGAGGTCAGATTTTTTGATTGGCACAAAGGGGCCAGCACTGGGTCCCAGAGGATACCATCTTATCTTGGCCATGATTTCTGACATGATGTTATCCCCTCCCCTCAGGAATCACGGGCTCGCGGTCAATACGCAGATAGTCTCGATACTTCCTCCGTTTTTCTTTTAGAAGTGGCCATGTTTTAATGAAGTAGTCCTTGGATGGCTTTATTTCGTAGGTGAAATGACGGTAAATGTTCTCCTCTGAGAAACGATGCCATTTAACCTGCTCCTCAGGGAAATGAACCTTGATTTTGCCACTTTCAATACTGAGCTTACCTCTGATGCCACAGAGGCCACACTCCACAGTCTGGTTATCTTTGAGAATATGAATGTTGCGGTCATGGCAGATAGGACATATCCCCGGCTCACCACGATATGTGACATCCCCGGTTTTAATTGCTTGAGCCAATGTAATCCCGATTTTGTGCGCTCTGTCTAGTGCTCTTTGGTTGTCTGTCGCCTCGCTCATACCCTGAATGTGAATAAGTGCCCGGTCTATGACTGCCATTCCCAACTCAAGCATCATTAGATTCGGCTGAAGAAAGGCGTAGGATGTCCATCCCCGCGTCGCATAAGGAATAATGATAGCCGCTGGCTTTTGCCTCATCGTGGTCGGAGGTGGTGAACTCATCAACACAAACAGACGGTCTATAAACCGCCTCACGATTGCCGGGACTTCCAGTAAGTAGCAAGGGGCGCCGAAAATAAGCCCATCGCACTCATAGATTTTCTCAAGCAGGTAGTTGTGGTCGTCTTTGTCTTTAAGTGCGCAGCCTGTGCCTCCAAATAGGCATGTCGCCAATCCATCACAGGGAAGTATGTGATAATCTGTCCACCGCAGAATATCGGCCTTGGCGCCCTGTTCTTCAGCACCCATCAGTGCTTCTTTAACCAATATCTCCGTGTTCCCTAACCGCCTATGGCTTGCTACGATGCCTAAAACCTTCATTACCGTCAGCCTCCTTTCACTTCATATTTCACTTATCGGTGTGCCTAGTATCTTATGAAACGCCTAAGCCTTTGCATTCTGCCCATGCGTCCTCGGCATGTAGATATCCCAGGATAGCGTGGCTAACGACGTATCTAATCGGCTCGGGTGGCCAAGGTATAACTCTACGTCCCACCGGGAAGGAATCAGTCCACTCGGTCTTCCTTTCCAACAATAAATCAGCCAGAACCTGACCATTCAGGTGCATCAGTGAGACGCCGTGTCCCATACAGCCCAGACTATAGACAGCTCGATGGTCTCCCAGATAACCCAGAGCTGGCGTCATATCAATCGGTACAGATACTGGTCCGCCCCAACGGTCAGCAATCTTGACGCCTTTTAGAGACGGGAACAATTCGATGATGTCCCGCTCTAGCTCATCAAAGATACGTTCATCAAAATCCTTATCCATATTGTGGCCGAAGGTTAGTGTTATGTCTCTTCCGCCCATAAGCAAGCGATTCTCAGCAGTCAGTCGGTAATAGTGGACAAGATTGCGGTAATCCTCAATTCCCTCACGACCTTTCCAGCCGATTGGAGCTAGTTGCTTCGGCTTAAGCGGTTCGGTCAGGACGATATATGTCCAGACCGGCACCTGCTTGCGACGAAGTTGAGGGATAGAGAGCGAGTAGGCGTTGGTGGTCAGAGCAATCTGCTCAGCAGTGATACAGCCTTTGGGAGTCTTGAGGCGAAAAGTATGGTCAAGTCGCTGAATCTCAGTCACCGGCGTGCGCTCATAGACTTGGGTGCCGAATTGCATTGCTACACGCTTCATCTCGCGCACCAGCTTTGCTGGGTTCAGCAGCGCACACCGCGGCTCCCACCATGCTCCTAAGTACAGTGGTGAGTTTACACGTGCTCGAGTAGCTTCAGCATCAATCCACTCAATGTCTTTGAGTCTCAACGACCTCACCAGTTCAACTTCCCCGCGGATGCGCTTTATATAGGCTGGCGTTGTCGCTACACGTAAAAATCCAGTGCGCTCGTACTCACAATCCAGGTTATGTTCAGCTACCAGTTCACCGACAAGGTCAACTGCGCGTTCCATGTAACGGTGTGACTGCCTGGTCTTTTCGGGGCCGAACATGGCTTTGGTCAGCGACATCATCAGACCGAAAGTAGTCATGGCAAACCCGGCATTGCGGCCCGAAGCACCGAAGCCAATCACTTCACTTTCCAGCACCGCTACATCTAATGAAGGCTCAGCCTTTTTCAAGAAATACGCCGTGGCAACACCGGCAAAGCCACCACCTACAACAGCTACATCACATTTCAAATCGCCGGCTAATGGAGGACTTTCCTGGTACGGGCCGGAGTTAGCCAGCCAAAAACTCTTGGTCTCATAGTCTTTAGCCATTTTCCCCTCCTAGTCTGGTCTTTCTTACGTGTCGGCAATTATCAGATAGTGGGCTCGGCAGGGTTCGAACCTGCGACCAACCGGTTATGAGCCGGCCGCTCTGCCACTGAGCTACGAGCCCATAGAAAATGAGGCTTGCAACAAGAAGTTGCGCTGTCCTCGTACTTCCGAAGCTTCAAGGATAGTATATCATAGCATCACAATAGTTTGAAGAAAATTCGCCCTCACAGCAAAACAACTTGACAGCAGACGCTCACCAATTTATCCTTGTGTTGATAAATAGGCCTATAGCCCTATTTATTGGTATTTTTTCAGTCAGGAGGCAGCCGATGATAGCATATTCCACAATAACTCTGGCCAAAGCTGAAAACATTGCTACTCTTACCCTCAATCGCCCGGAAAAACTTAACGCACTTAATGAGACGATGGCTGCTGAACTTCTTGATGCAGTCACCCAGGTCGAGCAAGATAGTGATGTCAGGGTGTTAATCATCACAGGAGCTGGTCGTGCTTTTTGGGCTGGAGCTGATGTTAAGGAGCTCTTCCTAACGGGGATAGAGCAGAGAAAACGCAGTGAGGAAAGCTTTGATATCATCAGTTGGCTTGAAAGACTATGTCTCCAGCTCAGGAATCTTGCCCAGCCGACAATTGCCGCGATAAACGGTCCTGCTGTCGGTATTGGAGTTACCCTGCCTTTACAGTGCGATATCAGAATTGCTTCGGATGAAGCACGGTTCTCAATGCCTTTTGTCCGACTTGGCTTAATTCCAGAATTCGGCTCAACCTATGCCCTAACCCGACTTGTCGGAATAGCCAAGGCTTGCGAGCTGATTTTTACCGGCAAGTTTATTGAAGCTAAAGAGGCCAAAGAGATAGGTTTGGTCAACGATGTTGTCCCTACAGCCGACTTACAAAAAACTACCTTTGAGCTGGCAAAGACCATAGCTCAAGGTGCACCTCTGGCTATGCAAATGGCTAAGAAAGGACTCTATCAAGGTCTAGACACGGCCATACAGAGTCAATTGCGCTATGAAGACCTGGCATTTCGTCTCCTCTTGCGGTCTGAAGACCACGAGGAAGGCGTCAGAGCATTCCTGGACAAAAAACAGCCAAGGTTTAAAGGTAAGTAATATTATCTTGCTCCCAGGCTTGCTTCCAAACTTGACTAAGCAGAGATGCTGTTATAAAATTAGCAGTCGAAAAATGTGACTGCTAATTTGTTTATCGGCAACAACTGTATGAAGCTATGACCACAATTTTTTTCTCTATTAGAGGATTACGAAATGCCAATTTACCAATACCTGTGCCCGAAATGTAACTTAAAATTCGAGCTAAAACGAAGTTTCTCCGACGAATCTATAGTAGTCTGTCCCAAATGCCAGAACGGAGCCAGTCGACTTTTTGCTCCAGTGCCTATAATCTTCAAAGGTTCTGGCTTTTATGCTACTGACAATAGGAAAGGCGTATCTGAGGACGCTGGTAAGGAAGACAAGAAAGAAGACAAAAGTGGGGCTGAGAGTGCGGAGAAGTAGACATGAAGTGTCCAGTCTGCCACAAAAAAGCTAGCACCAGAATCTATTACTGTGCCCGATGTGCTACTTATGTGCACGTCACCTGCTGGAAAAAACATGCTGCTGTGGCACATAAACATTAGCTTCACTCTCTAACGACTTAGGGGCATGCTTTACCTCACACATTGGGTACATGGCTAGGCGCTAGACACAGGATGTATCGTGCGTTCTTGCCAGGCAATTTTTCCTGTGCTACACTCTGATTATGTCCCTGTAGCTCAGTGGACAGAGCGGCTGCCTTCTAAGCAGCGGGTCGTGGGTTCGAATCCCTCCAGGGACGCCACAAAGCTACGAGGAGCAACTGCTTTCCCAAAATGCACGTAATGTAACGCAAAGTTGTAGAGATACTTCTACCAATCCGGTAAGCTGTCAAGGTAAGGAGTTTGGGTTGACAACTTTTTCTGATGCCTTGGCAGCTTATCGTATTTGTGCCAAGGCTGAAGGCAAAAGCCCTAAGACTATTAGATGGGTGACTTCAAGCGTTGGCTATTTCAGCGACTTCCTTGGCGATAACCAAAAGATTACCACTATCACTGCCAATGATTTAAGGCACTTTATTATCGCCCTCCAAGAGCGAAGTAAGTTTCAAAATCACCCCTTTAATAAGCCACAGAAAGAAAAATTGTCAGGCCAGTCTATTGAGACCTACTGTCGAGGCATAAGAGCCTTCTTTGGCTATTTGTATCGTGAGGGGCTAATTGAATCTAATCCAATAGAAAAGGTTAAGATACCAAAAGTCCCCAAGAAGGTTGTGCCCACATTTTCCGAAAAAGAAATTGAAAAACTCTTAGCGCAGGCCGACAAACGTACAGACAGAGGATTCAGAGATTATGCGATTATGCTCACCTTTTATGATACGGGCATTCGGCTTTCAGAACTCGCAGGGCTAAAGGAGGCAGATGTAGACTTTGAACAAGGATATTTGAAGGTTGTAGGCAAGGGAAACAAAGAGCGCTATGTACCCTTCGGTCAAAAGGTAGCCAAAGCTCTTTTGAAATACAAATTGAAGCATCGCCCTGAGCCTCAAGGCACAGACAGGTTCTGGCTAACCATGGATGGGCGTCTTCTTGAGGCTGGTCGCATTGAGAAAATTATTAGTGAGTTTGGCAGGAGGGCTGGTTTGAAACGCTGCTACCCTCATAAGTTGAGGCACACTTCAAGTGTCATGTATCTCAGGAATGGCGGTGACCCTTTTACTCTACAAAAGAAGTTAGGACATGTCAGTCTGGTCATGACAAGGCACTACGCAAACCTAGCCGATAGCGACGTTAGATCTGCTCATCTGAAGTATAGTCCGGCTGATAGGTTGAGGGTATAGCGCGGCTTATCAGCCTAAACGTGTATCAGTGATGGAACAAAAATACTCGAGGTGATGAACGCCATGGATAAAATATCGAACCAGAAATAACACTAGAGAGGAGAAGATTAAGAAACAATGGTTGTACTCCTTAGACCTTAATGCGGCAAGTTTTTGAGGCCGTTCCATACCGGCATATTTATTTGGGATCACCTTTCAGGCAAGGGGCCCTTCGACTCACCTGTTATTGACCCCAACCGAGGGGACACCATAGAAGATATCAGCTATGCTTACAAAAATGCCCTTCTCCGTGAATATGCAGAAGACATGGTGGCTATGGCCATGGAAGAGGGTATCAAGCTTTCTGTTGAGGAAGCTCTGGAGAGAATACCCCAGAGACTTACTAAAATGTGCACCAATTCCTTCTACAGATACTTCCACCCCCTTAAGATGCTTGGCTTGTGTTGAGCCAACTGGTGAGGAGGAGAGGTCAGCTATGGGCGGTATGCCTGGCGTTCGTGTTGAGAAAAGCGACAAGGGACGGTGGTGAAGGTTCCACAGCCGAGGCGTTTCTACCGTCTAACGGTTAAAGGCAAAGCTGCCTCAGATGTAGAGTGGCAGGATCCTTTTCAGGCTCTCTATGGATACCCCAGAGAGGTTCGCAGTCCCAAGCGTTTAAGGTGTTGGCGTTCAGGAAGTCTACCTCGGAGGGAAAAGAAGTCTTAAACGCCTGAGAGCCGTCTGATAGGCACAATAAGTAGAGAGTTCCATTCTCGATGGGGCTCTCTACTTTTTTCAAGAAGCAGCAATCCTTCCAGAGAGGGTAGTGGAATGTATATGTTCCACATATTTAATGAAAGGACATTTTATGAAACAATGAAGCTGAAACAAAGCTATCGTAACGCTAACAGTTTTAGCACCTTAACAACCGAATAGTCCAAACAGGCAAAGCCAAAGCCAGACGCTTGCCTTCAATAACAAAGGAAAGGAAGGTAAGTTATGGCATATCGTAAAAAGACACTACGAAGGCTAACACCCGAAGCTAGAAAGCTAGCCAAGCTCATTGGCGAACTGGAAAGCGTGTCCAAGAGGCTTAAAAACCTTGTGCCCGTAGTGGAAAGGCTTGAGATAGACGTCAAAGCCGAACTTAAGAGGCAAGCCTATTATAGAGGTAAGCTCCAGCCAGACCCTTCAATCGAGCTGGAGCAATCTAACACTGGAGCTGACCAATGTTAGACTGGCAACAGTATATCGAGATAGCCGACAAGTTTCAACACAAAGCCAGATACGATGATAGAGCGGACTTGAGACAGGAAATCATCGTAAGGCTTGCCGAAGCGGATAGAAACAATGGACACAAGCCAGATAACCTATCTTGGGCTTACCGTATAGCCAGCTTTACCGTATATGACTACTGGCGAAACTACTATAACCGCTTTAACGGTATAGATTGCGGGCATTGTAGCAATCGGCAAAGGAAAGAGTGTAAAGCCAAAGAGCTATATTCCAAATGTCCTAAAGCTATCGAGGTTGAAAGCCTGAACAAGCCGATAGCAGACAAAGACGGCAATCTTACCGAACTAGGCTATCTGCTAGCCGATGATAACGCTATTGACCTTGAGGCTTGGCTTGATGCCAAGCGGTGGCTGCTAGGCTGCCCAAAGAGGCTAATTCAGATTGGCTTAAAGCTCTATACTGGAGAGCCTTTACAAGGTAAAGACTATGACTACCTAGAGCGTTGGCGCCAAAAAGAGGCAAAAAAGTATCAGCTAGCTTTAGCATAATGCGGAATTTTTAGCCAAAAGCCCAAAACTAGTAGTAGAGCAAGCTATAGCCAGCGGTTAGCGGTATAGCTCAAGCTCAAATAAGAGGCTTGCTAGACACCGTGGCTAGCAGTAAAGCCAAAAGACGGAGGTGAAACACGGAACAACTTAATATCGAAGGCAAGCGGTCTGGCAATGGCTTTGTGTGCCATAAGGAAAGGCTTGTAAGTGCTCTCTCCAGAGCAACTGCCGAAAGGGTGATGCTATTCGATAGCGAAACCACCATAGGCAGGAAAGGCTTTTTAGGCTACCTTAAGGCTCTGGCAGGCGGTAACGTGGTCAAAGTTATCCCTGCCAACGGTAGTGCTAGCGGTTTGCAGGCTAACGGTAAAGGCTTGAAGGTAGTCTGTGGCAATCATCAAAGCTATATATCAGATGGAGCTTGGCTTAAGGACAAAACGCCTTTCACTTTTTGCCAAGTCCGAGTAAGCCCAAGCTACGCTGTTATGCCCAACCTCGGCGGTAATGAGCTAGCCGAAGCCTTGTCGAGGGTGCTGCCGTTTACCGATGCCGACGACGCTAGACCAGTTCTCCAATGCGTCAAGGTAGTCCAAAAAGACGGTAAGCTAACCTTGATAGCTGCCGATGGCTTTACGCTGGGAGAGATTAGCCTTGACTTCGAGGCTGGAGAGGCTGAAGCCTTAATCAATCGAGACGATGTTAAAGGCTTAATACCAGCCTTAAGGAAAGCCAAGAGAGTTAAGGTTAGCTTCGAGCAAAAGCCAGATAGCGACCCCGATGTATCGGGGCTTGCCAAGTCGCTAGTCGTTGATACCGAGCTAATCAAGTATAGCTTGCCAAGCCAAGAGGGTAGTTATCCTGATTATGGCAAGGTATTTCCCAGCGATTTTATCGCTAGCGCTAGCTTTGACACCAAAGAGGCAATCAAGGCTTGTCAAAGCCTGTTAGCTATCTGGTTTGATGATAACACCAAAGGGCTTTACAGACCTTTAACCTTAACCGTAGCCGATAACAAGGTTACTATCGAGGCTAAAGAGGATAAAGGCTTAATGGCAATATCAGCCGAAAGCAGCGGAGAGGCAAAGATAGCGGTAGCTGGAAACTACCTGATAAAAGCCTTAAGGGCTTGTGGTGGTATAGCTGAAATGAAGCTAGCAAGTCCACAATCGCCAATATCCTTTACTGTTGATGGTTACCGATGCTTGGTTATGCCGATGCGCTTACCTGAAAGCAAGCCAGAGGTTACAACCGAAACCGAAACGGTAGCCAAAGAAACAAAGGTAGAGGCAGAGACAAAGGCTGAAGGCAAGCCCCGACTAAAGTCGGGGAAAGGCAAAGGCAAGGCTAAACAGCCTGAAGTCGAGCCAGAAGAGGTAACCGAGCCTGAAGAGGACAGAGAGCCTGTAGCCGTAGCTTAAACAAAGCCAACAAAGACACTTGCCGAAAAGAAGACCAACGCAGAAAGCGAGGGAGCGATACCCTCGCTTTTTGCTTTTTACGGGGCTGGAAAGGCATGAGATGGCTAACGTTTATCAATGTGACCGAGAGAACAAGGACTTTATGCAAATAGAAAAGAGCGCTGTAATCGTAACCTACAAATGCGCCAATACCAGAAAATGCTACTGGCTCTGTCGGGAATGTCTTAAAGGGCATCAGAGATGCTCTCCAAGGTGTCCCGATTATCTGTCAGTAGCCAAGGTTAAGAAGTTAGCAAGAGAAAAGAATAGATAAACCCAGCAAAGGGCCGGCGATTCGAATCCCCGGCCCTCTTTTTTATCCCTTGGAAGGCTAGTTTCACAAGCTCTGCCGTTCTTCGCCAAGCTCAGAGCTCACCAAAAGCCCAGGAAAGCCCTCCAAACCACCGGGGATACCAATTCCCCTTATCCCCACTGCGAAACCCCCTCTTTTTTCAGCCTTGGATTGTAGCCTTCCTATTAACCTCCCGAGCTCCCCCCTAAACAACACAGGCAATTGTGCCCTAAACTACATGAAATGGACAAACGTTGCTTGATTTGCAGCTCTATTGCTTATGTATGTATATCTCCGGCAATTAAACGAATGCTTCCAGGGGGACACAATGCCATTCCAGTTTTTCCGGTCAGCGGAACTTCCATTGATACAAATTCAGATGAGTGTATGAACCGTTCAAAGCCCATACGTAATCAGTCAGAAGAAGGCAAAGGCCGGGGTTCCTGAAGCTGCATTTCCTGCCCACAGCAGTTCACCGTTCCTTCACCACCTTTGGTACATAGCACCTCAGTGCCACAACATACTATAATCCTGAAGAGCAATAGCTCCGGCTAAATTTGTTTCACTTACACCGGTGGGCAGACCCCAGCCTCTCTTTTCCTGGCTCCCAACTTAGCGGTTAGATACGGGATCATCCGCCTGGCGGAGTCCCATCATACCTCCGTATGTTAAACTATCTTGGGGGAGGTGAGGCTGATCATACCTTTCGGTATGGAGACGGATGAATTGCCCCCTCCCTCTCATACAGCCCTGGTTTGGCGAATAGAGGAGTGCATTGCGAGATCACGGAAGTGCTGACCAGGAGCAAACATATGGAGGTAGCCATGGAATCAACTGTAAGAAATGAGAAGTCTTTTGGAGACGCGACTCAGAGGAGGGTGGCAGTGGGCATTGACCCGTCTCGGGTAGCCCTACAAATGAGCCTACTCTCCCCCGACGGGGACAAGCCCCGCACCAAGAGGGTAGTATTAGGTCCCAGCACTGTCAAGACGGTGGAGAAGCTTCTTAAGGGGCATCAGGCTGTGATTGCCATGGAAGGCTCTCACTCAACAGGCAAGTTATTCCTGCTGGAGTTATTGGAGCGCCACTATGACGTTAGGGAAGTCCATCCCTTTGTTTCAAAGCGCTTCCGCGAGGCGCTCACCGAAGACCACACAGACGAGGCTGATGCAAATGGTCTAGCATTTATGGGCCTCTGGAAGCGGGACTTGCCGGCTGTCCGCTTTTCCGAGGAGCAAGCGGCGTGTAAGCTCCTCTCTCGGCTGCGGGATCGAGTGGGACGGGATCACACCCGCTATCTTAACCGCCTTCACGCCTGTCTTAGTGAGACATACGGTGCCAGCTACAAGAGTTTGTTCCGGGATCTTTCTGCCAAGAAAGCTCTTAGCTTCTTCCAACAGTATCCTACCATCAACGATGCCATAGCTGGCAACCCTAGTGTTCCACTTGAGATAGGGAAGGATAGCTGGGAAAGGCTGAAGAGCGCCGGATGCTGGCGGGAAGGAACATATCTCAGATGTCTTCGTACCGAAGTGTGTGCCTTGGCTGCCCACATATTGAGCTTGCAGGAGCGGGCATCTGGGGTGGAGCAGGAGATGAGGAAGCTTCCCCCTAGCCAGGAGCGGTCACTTCTACTGACAATGCCCCAGGTGGGGCTAACTACGGCGATGACCATCGTCGGCAATACCGGAGATATTTCCCGGTTTGGCGGTAACGTCCACAAGTATGTTGCCTACTGTGGACTTGCTCCGGCCAGGCACCAGAGTGGAGCGAGTGAGTCAGAGGGCAAAGGTCGACGTCGCTACAACCGATCCTCAAACGGACTTATGTCCTGCTCGCATGGAACCAGGTAAGAGTTAGTCAGCGGGCAAGGAATTATTACACACGAAAGCGCCATGAAGGAAAAGGCCACTGGGCAGCTCTGCGATGTTTGGCACGCTATCTGTGCCGCATTGTCTTCCGTATACTAACTATTAAAAAGACTTATCAGGAGGTCACCTTGAGAAATGCTATTTAATAACCCCTTGACATAGAGGATTCATACGGGTTTGGCCAGGAGGGCAGGGGCACCATGTTGTGTACACGGGTTGGCTCAAATGAGCTCCCAAAACTGACAGCGGCGTCTCCCTGCCCACCTGATGTAATTATAACACCTCCATATTATTTCAGACTGCTACCAGCGTTAGTTTTGGTTTTGAAACCTGGTAATAGGTCCGATTCTTGACCAGAGCAAAGGCCAAACGCAGCAGCCTGTTAAGTGCTGCCCCCACAATCTCCCTTCCGGTGAGAGGGTTGGCATGAGCCGGCCGTTCTCGCCTCTGCTTTGCCCAGGCACGGAAATCAGGATTGAATCGCAACATCGGGATGACCGAGGTCCAGGCGCAGTACCTCAGTAACGGACGACCTTGCTTACTCATCGGCGTTTTTGATCTCTTCTTGCCGGCTGATTCCGACTCAGTGGGATTGCTACCTGCCATCTTTATCATTTGCTTGGCACTCCGGTATAACTTGAAGGAGCCGAGTTCGGCCAGTAACCCGGCC
>Ga0194125_10001726_pt1 | contig 36904 bp, 37 predicted proteins | sample TA2KigC250mmetaG_FD_148626 | JGI IMG/M metagenome (GOLD analysis project Ga0194125, IMG submission 148626) | Freshwater microbial communities from Lake Tanganyika, Tanzania - TA2015034 Kigoma Deep Cast 250m | ecosystem: Environmental > Aquatic > Freshwater > Lake | place: Tanzania: Lake...
TGAGCGGCGGCAAGCCGAGCGCGCTATCCTTGAACACTTCGACCAGTTGCCCGCCCAAGCCAAAGAGCAGAACAGGACCGAATTGCGGATCGACACTGCTTCCTAGGATCAGTTCGTACCCGTCGAGTTTGATCATCGCTTGCACGGTGACGCCCTGGAAATGCTTCGCGCCCACTTTTTCGCCCACCGATTTCTTGATCGTGTTGAACGCGCTCTTGACCGCGTCCGCGTCTTTCAAGTTCAACATCACGCCGCCCACGTCAGTCTTGTGCGTGATCGTTTCTGAGTACAGTTTCAGCACGACGGGATAACCGATTTCGCTGGCGTGTTTGACCGCGTCTGCTTCGCTCGTCGCGATGCGCGTTTCGACGATCGGGATGTGATACGCCGCGAGCAATTGCTTCGATTCGAATTCGGTGAGAATCGTGCGCCCGGACGCGCGCACCTGGTTGATGATTTGTTCGCTTTGATCGAACGACGAAACGGTTCCATTGCTCTTGAAATGCGGCGGTAGCGTTGGCGTTTCGTACAACGTCTTCAAGTTCTGCGAGTACTGCCACATATAACTGAACATTCGCACCGCGTCGTCCGGATATTCGAAGCTGGGAATGTGCGCGTGGTTGAGAATCGAAATGCCTGCCGCCACTTCTTTGCCGCCCATCCAACTGGCGAGCACGGGCTTGCCGGTGCTCGTCGCATACGGTTTTAGTTTTTCCGCGATCTGGGTCGGATCGGTCATCGCTTGCGGCGTGAGAATGACGAGCATCCCATCGCTGTTGGGATCGTTTGCCGCGGTTTCCAACGCTTTGGCGTACCGCTCCGGCGTCGCATCGCCGATGATGTCTACGGGATTGTTGTGACTCCACACCGACGGCAAAAATTCGTTGAACGCATTCATCGCCTCGTCGGAAATGGGCGTCAACTCGCCGCCGCTCGTCAACAGCGCGTCAGTCGCGATGACGCCGGGTCCGCCGGCGTTCGTCACAATCGTCAAGCGCGGACCCTGGGGACGCGGTTGCTTCGCCAACACTTCTGCGATCGCGAACAGATCGCCGATGCTGTCCACGCGCAAAACGCCGGAGCGTCTGAACGCGGCATCGAGTACGTCGTCGCTGCCAGTCAGCGAACCAGTGTGCGACGCCGCGGCTTTTGCCGCGCCTTCGGTGCGTCCGGGTTTGATGATGATGATCGGTTTGATCTGCGCGACTTCGCGCGCGGCGGAAAGGAACGAGCGCGCGTTGCCGATTGATTCCATATAAATCACGATGCTTGACGTGTGCGGATCGTCGCCGAGATAATAAATCAGATCGCCCCAATCCACGTCGAGCATCGAGCCGATGGAAACGAAATGCGAAAAGCCGACGTTCTCCTGGAAACTCCAGTCGAGCACGGCGGTGCAGAGCGCACCGCTTTGGCTGATAAAACCGACATTACCAGAGCGCGCCATTCCTGCCGCGAACGTCGCGTTCAATCCGCTGATCGAACTCATCACACCCAGACAGTTCGGTCCGATGATGCGGAGACTACCCGCTTGCGCGATTTGTAGAATTTTCTGTTCCAGCGCCGCGCCTTCCGCGCCGATCTCTTTGAATCCCGCCGAAATGATGATCGCGCCGGGGATACCCAGGTCAACGCAATCTTTGATGATTCCGGGGACGGACGGCGGCGGCGTGACGACGACGGCGAGGTCAACTTTTTCCGGCACCTCTTTGATCGTGGTGTATGCTTTGATGCCCAAGACGCCGGGGCGTTTTGGATTGACCGGGAAGACCGTGCCGCCGAACGGATTGCTGATCAAATTCCACAACACCGTCCGCCCGACCGTGCCGGGCGATTCGGTCGCGCCGATCACCGCGACATTCTTCGGTTTGAAAATCGCGTCCAGCGCGCGCGGTTCGTAGCGATAAACGTCGTGCGACGGATCGAACAGCGATGAGGGCTGAGGCAAAGTTACAGACTTGTCCATTTCTCTAATCTCCAATCTCTAATCTCCAATTTCCAACGCGCAACAAAAAAAGCCCAAGCCAAAGAAATGAGCAGGCAAATGTTAATGCCTCTTCCCTCCTTGTGCTCGAGCGTTCGATCAGATGTGGGTGCGGCACATCCCATTACGCGTACACCCTCATTATATTCCGATTCGGTGATTCACGCAAAAAAGCAATGTCCATAACTTGCTCGCCTTGCCGATGTATGCTATTATCATCAGCAGAATTCACGACGGTCGGCGGTCTGTGGTCGGCGGTCGTATTGTGAGGAGCCGCTTATGCATTCGCGATTCATTCGCGCCATCGTTTTGTTTTTTGTCATCACGAGTCTCGGCGTGCTGGCATGCGATCTCAGCACCTTTGGCTTGGGTCCCGCGCCCAAGCCGAACGTGACGATTCTCGCGCCGGTCAGCAACGCGCAGTTCAACGAAGGCGAGGAAATCCAGGTCCAATCTGTGAGCAACGATTCCTCCGGCGTTGCGCGCGTCGAACTCGCCGTAGATGGCGCGACCGTCGCGACCGATGTCCCGCCGATTCCCAAGGGGCAAACGGCGTTCACGGTGATTCAGCGCTGGAAAGCGACGCCCGGCACACACACGCTCAGCGTCCGCGCGTTCAACGCCTCCGGCGCGGCAAGCGAGCCGGCACTCGTCACCATCATCGTCGCGCCGTCGTTCGCGCAATTGCCCACGCCGATCCCGACCCAGGTCGTTCAACCGCCGCTGGGCGCGCCCAGTCCCACTTTGCCACAACCCGTCGCCACTCAGCCCGGCGCGCCGCAACCCACTGCCACGCGTGTGCCTACGCGCCCGCCCGCTTCACCCACGACGATCACCGCGCCGCCGGGCGTGTACGCCACCGCGATTCGCGTCGAGCCGAAAGATCCAAAACGCGGCGCGTTCGTCAAGTTCGTCGTCACGTTCTTGAACACCACGCCGAATCCGCAAACGATCCGCTGGCGCGTCCGCGTCTTCGAACCCGACAAACGTAATTCCTTCGGCGATACCGCGCCGCTGGACATCACGATCCCGGTCGGCTTGTCCGATCACACCTCCGCCGAAAATTGGCGCGTCACCGGTCCCGGCGATTGCATCCCGTTTTTCGCGCGCGTCTTTTCGATCGATCCCGGCAGCCGCCAGGAAACCGAATTTGTGAAACCCGACGGCTCGGGTGGTCCCGCCGCCGGATTCCAGGTGTGCCCGTAAAGTCGAAATGGAAAACGATCTGCGAAGATCTTTCGACGTGTTGATCCGCCGTTGGCGGATCGTCATCGCGATGCCGCTCCTCGCGATGCTGGCGGCTGCGCTCGTCACCTTCGCGCTCAAGCCGACGTACGAAGCGACGGCGACCATCGCGCTCGCGCCTTCCACCGTTGCGGTTTCGCTCTCGAATCTGTTGCCGCCGTACTATTTGATGGTAGACGATCCGCGGCGCTTGCCGATTGCGTACACGCCGACGTACTATCTGGCGATCCTCAGGGGCGCGGACGTGGTCAGCGCGGCGAAACCGCCAGCCGCCATCACACTCGCGTCGGACGGCAATGACCGCGCGCTACTTTACATCCGCGCGCGCGGCGACGATCCCGCGCAAGTTGCCGACGCCGCGAACGCGTACGCGCGCGCGGGCATCGCGCGCATCCAGCAACTGCTCCAGCCGATGGGGGAAGAGGTGACCGCCGCGCGCCAACGCTTGGACGATGCGGAGAACGCGCTCGCCGCGTTCGCGCGCGACAATAATTTTGTATACGATCCTGCCGCGCCCGATGTGCCGTCCAATTTGCCGCGCGCCAAGATTCTGGAATTCCAGCAACGCTTGCGCGAACGCGATATCGCCGAGTCGGTCTACCTCGATTTCGCGCGCGCGCACGAACGGATGGCGATTCTCGCGACCACCGTGTATCGTCCAACGCTGATCGCCGCGCCGATTCCCACTGTTCCCAGCGCGCCCCAACTCGCGCCGAATGTCTTGATCGCCGCGGCGTTCGGCGGGCTGATCGGATTGCTCGGCGCGTTCACGCTCGAACTCCTTGCCCGCCGATGAAACAGTCCTTCTTTCGTCCTTCGTCCTCCGTCCTTCGTCGTTGGTCCTTCGTCATCGGTCTTTCGTCCATCGTCCTCATCGCCGCGCTCGTTTTTCCCGCCGCCGCGAGCGCGTGGTATCGCAACCAAGCGAACGCGCGGCTCGCGCGCGCCGCTGCCGCAAACGATACCCCCGCGCGTCTTGCCGCGCTGAACGACGCCGACGCGCAACTCGCGCGCGCCGAGGCGTGGTCGCGCGATGCGCTCACCGCGTTCGCGCGCGCGCGTTCCTGGCTCGCGCGTGACAACGCGCCGCGCGCCGTCGAAACGTTGCGCGCCACCGGCGATACTCTGCGCGACGATTTCATCGCGCAGTTCATTTGGGGCTATGCCGAGTGGAGCGCAGGCAACGCAGCTGCCGCGTTCGCGCGCTGGCGTGCGGCTGGCGCGTTCGAGTATTTTCTGAATCGCGCACGGCGCGCTAGTTTCCAGCATCAGTGGACAAAAGCCGCCGATTTTGCGCGCTTGGCGGTTGGCACGCAACCCGACGATGCCGACGCGCGCTACGCCCTCGGCGATGCGTTGGGGTACGTGGACGCGGATGCGGCGTTGCGCGAACTTGAACGCGCGGCAGAGTTGACGCGCGATCCCGAATTGCTGGCAACGATTCTAGCGCGGCAAGGCGAAATTCTTGCCGCGCGCGGCGAGTTTGCCGCCGCGCTCGCGCGCTTTGATGAGGCAATGCGGATCGCGCCGCGCGACGCGCGCCCGCGCACCGACGCCGCGCGCATCTTGCTTGCCACGCAACCCGCCGCGCGCGCGCGCGCCGTCGAATTGTTGCGCGAGTCCTTGGCGGTTGCGCCCTGGTATGTCGCCGCGTACATCACGCTGGCGGAGATCGCCGAAGCGGAGCGCGATGTTCAAGCGGCGGAGGCGTGGTTCGCGCAGGGTCTGGCGCAGGCGCGCAACAATCCTGCGTTGCTGTTCGCGCGCGCCCAGTTTTACGCGCGGCAGAATCGGCGGGAAGATGCCAAGGCGGATTTGGTTTTGGCGATGCGTTACGAAACGCGCGAAGATCAGTTGCGTCAGATGCAACGCGCGTTGGAGGCGTTGAACGCGCGATGAGTGCGCCCGTGTCTACCCACGCGATAGACGACGCGACGCGCGAACGGGTCGTCGTTCTCGTGTGCGCGTGCGCGGCGATGGCGTGGGGCGTGGTTGCCGCGGCAGCATCGGGCGGCTTGGTCATCGCGCTGTTCATCATTGCGTTGTTCGGCGCGCTGGCATTCATTTTGCCGCGCGCGTGGCTGGGTGTCGCGCTCGTCGTTTTGATTCCGCTTCAATTTTATTTTCCGCTGACCGAATCGTTTTATCTGCGCGGCGCGCTGGTGTTTGTTGCCGCCGCGGCGTTGCGTGTTCTCGTGACTCGACTAGCCGTCAGCCGCCAGCCATCTGCCATCAGCGGTGGGCGGTCGTTCGCGTGGGCGATCCCCGCCGCGCTGTTTGTGATCGCCGCGACGCTTGCCGCGTTCGGTGCGGCGAATCGGTATGCCGCGCTCAAGGGCATTTACGATTGGCTGCCGATTTTCGCGGCGGCATTCGTCGTCGGCGAGACGACGCGCGGGCAGTGGCGCGCGCGTTTGCCCATAGTGTTGGTGATCGTCGGCGTGGCAGAAGCGATGCTGGGATGGGTTCAAACGTGGTTCACCCCCGATCAAATCGCCGAATTACTACAAGGTGGGGCGAGTCAGTGGTTGTATCAACCCAACTTGGTGCGGGAACGCCTGACTGATTTTTCGTTCAACTGGGTGTTGGGAAATCGCGTCTTGCCGTTTGGCACGTTCATCAACGGAATTGATTACGCGATTTTTCTCGCGGCGATTGCGGGGCTTGGTATCGCTTTGTTGACCGCCGACCGCAGCACGGAATACGCAATACGCAACACGCTTCACGTTTCACGTTTCGCGTTTTACGTTCTCGCCCTCGCGCTCATCGGCTTGGCGCTGTTGCAAACGCTCAAAGGATCAGGGTTGATTGCGTTGGCGGGTGCCGGCGCGGTCTGGGTGTGGGTGTATGGCGCGCGGCTCCGCGCTGTGCAAGTGTCACTTGTCGCGATGATTGGGCTTGGCGCGCTGTTGCTGCTCGGCGCGATTTTCTTCGAGCCGCTCGTTCAGCGCGGCGCGTTTTTGTTGCAACGCGAAACGGGCGAATCGTACGAGACGGGGCGTTTGGAAATCTGGGGGCAACTTTTCGCCGCGCTGCCGCAGCGTCCGCTCTTTGGATTCGGCTTGAACAACGCGGGGCAACTGATCGCGCCGACCCAGAGTTTGCGCGGCGGCGCGTTCATCGCCAACACCAATTCGCCCGAGAGCGCGTACGTGGCTACGCTGGTCGAGACGGGCATCGTCGGTTTTGCGTTCTTGGCGTGGTTCATCGGCGCGATTTTGGCGCGCGCGTTTCGGCGCGCGCGTGATTCGACGCGCGAGGTTGGCGTGCTGGCGGCAATCGTCGCGCTGTGGTGCGGCAATCTCACGGTGTCCGCGTTGACCACCGATCAGAATGGCTTGTTGCTGGGCGTATTGATCGGGATGGTGTTTGCAAACGATGCGCGCGCCCAAGAGTGAAATCCGAATGCGGCGGGTTGCCGCGTTTGCCGCGATCACGGCGATTGGTTTTGCGGTGGGCAAGTTGAGCGGGCTCGCGCGCGAGATGTTGGTGAGCGCGCAGTTCGGGCTTTCGGCTGACCTGGACGCGTACTTGATCGCGCTGACCGTGCCGACGATCATCAACAATGTCATCGCGGGCGGCACGATCGTCGCCGCGATGATGCCCACGCTGTCGCGTTATCTCGCGCAAGGCGATCGCGCCGGGTTTTGGCGCGCGGCGAGCGTGGTGACGAACATCTTGTTGCTGGTCACGGGCGGCTTGACGATTGTGGTGATGGCGTTGTCCGCGCCGGTCATCGCGTTGGTGGGCGGGGGCTTTGCCGAACCCGTTCAGCAAACGGCGGCGCGTCTCTTGGTGATTACGATGCCGACCCTGGCGCTGGGCGCGCTGTTGAATATGCTTCTGGTCATTCTCAACGCGCTCGATCGGTTTGTGGCGCCTGCGCTGATTTTTCTCGCGCTCAATGTGGGCATCATCGTCGCCGTGATCGTTCTTGCGCCGAGTATGGGCATCTACGCGGTGGCGTGGGGTTTTCTCATCGGCGTTGGCTTGCAGGTCGCGCTTCAGTTCATCGAACTGCAGCGCGAACGTCCGCACTATTTTTTCGTTCTGGATTGGCGTCACCCCGCGCTGCCCGAAGTGTGGCGCGCGTTCGTTCCGATTGCCGCGCTGTCCGTCATCGCGCAAATCAACCTCGTCGTTGACAAGGCGATGGCGACGACGTTGCCGACGGGAAGTGTGAGCGCGTTGTACTATGCCGATGCGATCCTGGGTTTGTTTTATATGCTGGGGACGAGTTTGGGCATCGGCGTGTTTCCCAGTTTGAGTCGTTCGGTTGCGGTGAATGATTTGGCGGGGACGGGGCAAGCGGTCACGCGCACGACGCGGATGTTGATCTTTGTGCTTGCGCCGCTGACGTTGTTGCTCATCGTCTTCGCCGCGCCGACGATCGGTTTGATTCTGGGGCGCGGCAAGTTCGATGCGGCCGCGGTGGGAATGACGGCGAGCGCGTTGGGAATGTATGCGATCGGTTTGATCGCGCTTGCCGTGCTGGGGATTGTGCAGCGCGCGTTCTACGCGCTGTCGGATAGCGTCACGCCGTTCGTCGTCGGCGCGGCGGCGATGCTGTTGCACATCGCGTTGAATTTGATTTTGATGCAACCATTGTTGCATGCGGGCATCGCGCTTTCCGCGTCTATCAGTACGATCCTGGGAATGGTTGTGTTGGTGGTTTTGTTGGCGCGGCGTCTGCCGAATGTTCAGATCGCCGAGTTGGGCGGTTATCTTTTGCGCTGTGGCGCGATCGCGTTGGGTGGGACGTTGGTGGTGACGATCGGTTTCGACGCGCTGCAAATGGATGTGACCACTGGACTGGGGCGAATCGGCGGTGTGATCTTTGCCGGGATCGGTGGGGTGATTTATTTCGGGCTCGCGCTCGCGTGGCGCGTGCCAGAAAGTCGAATGGTGTTGCGTTGGGCGTTGGGTTTGTTGCGGCGGGAGGGGCGCGAATGAAGATTTGTATGTTCTCGCGTATCTTGCCGATTCATTCGGCGGGCGGGATGCAAGATCACGTCCAGACGTTGAGCGTGGGGCTGGTTCAGCGCGGTCATCGCGTCAGCGTCATCACGAGCGGGCGCGCCGATGGAAAAGAAAGCGAACTCGTTGAGGGAGTCGAAATTTATTTCTTGAAAGGCACGACGGTTGGGCGATACTCGAACGCGTTCTGGTCAGCGTCGGCGCGCAAGTTTGAAGAATTGCACGCGCAGACTCCTTTCGACATTTTGCACAGCCAGAGCATTGGCGCATACGGCGCGTTCAAAGATCGTTTGCATCGCAAGTATCACTTGCCGCTGATCACGTCGTTGCACGGCACGCATTTCGATGTGCTGACGACGAGTTGGCATACGGACTTGGCGTGGACGAATCCGTTGGGTGTTGCGCGTTTCGGCGCGGTGGCGGCGAAAATGATTTACAATTACGTCACGCGCGATCTGCAATTCATTCGCGGCTCCGACGTCGTGATTGCGACAAGCGATGCCGATGTGGGCAAGTACAAGAGCTATTATCATTTGGACGACACGCAAATCCGCAAGGTGTACAACGGTATCAACGCCGATCTTTTCGCGCCATCAATCTCCAAGCTCCAGACTCTACGCACTCGGTTGCAAATTAGCGACGATGAAAAAATAATTCTCGCGCTGGCGCGTTTGCAAAAAGACAAGGGCGTGCAAAACGCGATTGCGATGATGCCGCAGATCGCGGAAGAAATCCGTGCCGTGCTGATCGTCGTCGGTGATGGCGATTACCGCGCCGCGCTCGAAAAATTGGCGCGCGATCTCGGCGTCGCGGAACACGTGCGTTTCGTTGGCACGCAACCGCTCGCCGAGTGTGCGCGCTATTTCAACCTGTGCGATGTGTTCGTCAATCCCACGCTGCGCACCGACGGCTACGACTTGACGATTGCCGAAGCGATGTCCTGCGCCAAGCCCGTCATCGTTTCCGACGTGGGCGCGAATTCAACCTTGGTTGATCGCGCGACGCTGTGCGACGGCATTCTGATTCCGCGCGGCGACAACGCCGCGCTGGCGCGCGAAACGCTGCGCGTGTTGAACGATCCTGCGTTGGCGCGCTCAATGGGCGAGTGCGCGCGCGAAAAAATCAAGGCGCGGTTTAGTATCGCGGCGATGGTGCAGGGGATGGAACGCGTGTATCAGGAGATACAGGCAAAGGTGGCGGATGAGCGGCAGCGATAATCGCGAATACGTCTGGAGCGAAACGCGCAGCGCGCGTCCCGAATATCCGCGCATCGAACGCTGGATCACGCCGCGCGCGCGCGTGATTGATTTGGGTTGCGGCAACGGATCGCTTTTGCTGTTGTTGAAAGAGCGCAAAGAGGTTGCCGGATTCGGCATCGAGCTCGCGCCGAGCGGCGTGGCGGCGTGCCGCCAAAAAGGGTTGGACGTGCGGCAGGGACGCATTGACGTCGCGCTGACTGATGTGGCGGATCGGTCGTTCGATTACGCGATTTGTAACGTTACGTTGCAAATGGTGATGTACCCCGAAGTGACTCTGCGCGAGATGCGACGCATCGCGCGCTATCAAATCATTTCGTTTCCCAACTTTGCGTTTTTCATCAATCGGCTCGAACTGTTGTTGTTCGGGCGGATGCCGCGTTGGGGCTTGTTCGGCTATCGTTGGTACGACACCGGGCATATTCATCAATTGTCGATCGCCGATTTTTGCGCGCTCGCACGCACATTCGATTTGACGATTCGGCAGCGCGCGTACCTCGGCAAGTTGGGCAAGCTGGCTGATCTTGCGCCCAACTTTTTCGCGCAAACAGCGATTTTGCTTTTAGAGTCATCGCATGTCTGACCGGTCAACGGAGATTCCAAGCACGATCGAATCAGTGATAGCAAGTGATTATGTGGATGCGCTTGACGCGCGGCTGGATTCGCACGACGCGTACATCGAATATCAGCAGCAGGAAGCGCGTCGCGCGTTGCCGTTTCTGGCGGGCTTTTTCGATGTGTCGTGCGCGCGTGTCTTGGAAATCGGCGCAGGGCGCGGCGGCAAAGGAATCGCGTACGCGCAAGCAGGAATGCGTGTCGTGTCGCTTGATGTGGACGTGGCGGCAGTACAGGTCGGGCTAGGCGCGGCACAACGCGTCGGTGTGGCAATGAATTTTCTGGTGGGCAATGGCGCGCGTCTGCCGTTCTCGGCTGACTCGTTCGACGCGATCTTGCTGGATAGCGTGATCGAACATGTCGCGGATCCGTACGCGTTGTTGAGTGAGTGTCATCGCGTTTTGCGGCGTCAGGGCATCGTCTTTGTGGTCTTTCCGCCGTTTTACGGTCCGCTCTCAGGACACATTGACGATTACGTTTTGATTCCCTGGTTTCATCTTCTGCCGCGCGCGCTAGTTGAGCGCAAATTGCTTTCGCTCGATCGGCAAATTGGCATTCTGACACCGCGCGACGCGTACGCTGTTTTCGCTACGCTGAATCGCCTGACGATTTTTGGATTCCGGCGCGTGGCGCGGCGCGCCGGTTTTACCTTGGCGTACTGGCGCGTGCGTCCATTCTTGACGCATCCCGGCACGCGCGTGATGGTTGGGTTGTTCGCAGCATTCCGACATCCGTCGCGCATCGGGAATCTGCAGGCGGTGTTGGCGCGTGCGCGGCGTGAGTTTACATTGGGTACGTTCGTGTTGTTCCTGTGGTTGAGCGTGCTGGCACCGTTGGTGTTCGTTCCGATCGCGCAAGAGATCGCGGTAGGTGGCGTCAAGGCAGTGTTGAAGAAAGGATGAAGGCGGACGGATGAAGGATATAGAGCAAAAGATGCAAGAGGAGCGATTTTTCATCCTTCCGACTTTTTTTATTCGGCGAGGTTGATTGCTTGAACAAAGCGACTAAACTTTTGGTGTTGGCGGGTCTCGTCCTGCGATTGTTCCTGATTTTTCCAGGACCGCTCGAATCCAAGGTAGAATTCTTTTATAACCGCGTGGACTTGCGGAATTACTATTGGCCCGCGCAAGCCGCGTTACGCGGCGAAAACCCGTACGCGTTGTGGGCAAGCGGACAGTCGGGCGAGTTTCGCGCGGATATGGCGCCGCTGGAACTCGCGCTGTACGTGGCGACGGTCGCTGTGTGGAACGATCCGCGCGCGCTCCAGGTTCTGTTCGCGCTGTTCGACGCGTTCAACATCGTTTTGCTCGGCGCGTTGTTCAGAGCATCGCCGATCAAGTTGCCGTTCCAGATTTTCTACGTGCTCGGTCCGCTGACGCTCTACAACTTGGTGCTGGTGCCGCAAGATAAAACGATTCTGCTGACGCTGACGTTTTTGATTTTCTATTTGCTCACGCGCGATGCGCCACGTAATACATTTCACGTTTCGCGTTTCACGTTTCAGATTTCACGTTCAACGTTGCTAATTATCATTGCGGCATTGTTGGCGTCGTTCAAGTGGCTGAGCGCGTTTTATATCGCGCCGCTCTTGCTGTTCGTTTCGCGCGATTGGCGCGCGTTCGTCAAGCGCGGCGCGCTCTTCGGCGCGGTCGTCGCGCTCGCGCATCTGCCTTGGCTGCCCGATTGGCTGTACGTGTACCAATTTCGCGCGGGACGCACCGCGACGCCGATGCATACGGCGCCCGCGGTGCTGTTGGACGCGTTCGGCTGGTTCGACAAGAACCTGTTGTTGGTTCTGCTTGTTGTATCGCTCGGGGCGATCTACGCGCTCTTTTGGTTCAAGCGGATTGACATTTTCGAGACGATCGCGTTATCGGTGATGGTCGGAATTTTGTGGACGCCCGATATGGATCCTGTGCATCTTTCGATCGTCGTCTTGCATTTTTTGCTCATTGTGAACTGGTCGAGTCGCGGGCGATTGATTGCCGTCTGGGGCTTGAGCGCGTGGGTGGCGGCGGTGTACGCGCTCTCGACGCGGACCGGATTCACGCGCTACGGATTGCCCGATGCGCGCGAAATCGTCGGCGCGTATGGATCGGCGCAGATGATTGTGCTTTCGTATGGGTTGTTTGCCGTCGTGTTGGGGTTTTATTTGTTCGATAAACTACGTGGACGCGCGGTAGGGCGCGCGATTCTATCAGGGGAGCGATGATTTCCGACGCGCGCGAACGCGCTTTGCCAAGGTATAGTACGCAATCCGTCGAAGATTATCTGGTGTATCTGAAACACCTGGCATTGTACCGATTCGCGTCGCGCTATGTGACGCGCAAACGCGTGCTCGATTTGGGGTGTGGCGAAGGGTACGGCAGCGACGCGCTCGCGCACACCGCGCACTGGGTGGTTGCGGCAGATCGCGATGTGGAGACGCTGATGCGCGCGCGGCAAAAATACACGCGCGCGAACCTCGCGTTCGTCCTTTGCGACGCGCAAGCGTTGCCCTTTCGCGCGGCGAGTTTCGGGATGGCTGTTTCGTTCGAAGTGATCGAGCATATTCCGAATGTGCAAAGATATTTGGAGGAGATCAAACGCGTCAGCGTTGGTACAGGGATCGCTCTCGTCTCCACGCCGAATCGCGTGTTGCGTTTGTTGCCGTTCCAAAAACCCTGGAATCGGTTTCACTTGCGCGAGTACGACGCGCGCGGTTTCACGCGCGTTCTCGGCGCGGTCTTTCCGCGCGTCGAGTTGTGCGGTCTCACGGCAACGCCGGCGATCTTGGAAATCGAAAAACGGCGCGTGCGACAAAATCCGCTGGTGGCGTATCCCAAGATGCTGGCGCAAATTCTACTGCCGCAAAGGGTGTACGAATGGCTCAAAGCGCAACGCGCGCGCAACCAGAGCCGTCGCACCAAACGTGATGGTGCTTTGGATGTCACGCGATTCACGATAGACGATTTTCGGATGGTGGAAGACGAATTGAAAGAGTGCATCAATTGGTTGGCAATATGCAAACCCGACTAATGAATCGGCTTGCCTGCGTGAATTGGCCGCTTTTCGCGATCGTGGTGCTGGGTCTGGGGCTACGGCTGTGGGGGATCGGCTTTGGGTTGCCGTACACGTATGTTGCTGACGAGCCGACTCGGATTGCTGTCTCGTTGAATATGCTCAGGACAGGAGACCTTGATCCGCATTGGCTCGGTTATCCGCATCTGATGTTCTACCTCAACACGTTCGTGCTCCTGTTCTATTTCTTAGTGGGACGATTGGCGGGGCGGTTTGATACCCCACTGGACATTCCATTGCCCGAAGTTGTCACTATTGGCGTTGGCAAACTGGCTGCGCCGGAAATGTTTTTGGTTTCGCGAGGGTTGACTGTTCTGATGGGTACGGGCGCAGTCGTTCTCGTATACTTGCTTGGACGCCAGTTCTCGCGGCGGAAGACCGTTGGGCTGATCGCCGCGTTGTTTTTTGCAGTATCGCCGGCAGGTGTGTTGCATAGCCAGATGATCAGTTTAGATATGTACGGCGTGTTTTTTCTGCTTTTGGCGTTCTTGTGGATAGACGCGCTAAACGACGACCGTAGCATCCGGGCCTATGTGATAGCCGGCATTGGAATAGGGTTGGCGTTTTCCGGCAAGTACAATGTTGGGATTGTCGGCATTTCATTCGTGGTCGCGCACTTTATGCTGTACGGATGGAAGGGTGTCAAGCAACGTGAGTTCTACTTTGCGCTACTAGCAGGCGCGCTGGCTTTCGCAGCGGTGAATCCGTATTCGATTGTCGATCCTGGCGGATTCCTCCGCGGGCTGGGTATGGCATCCGAGTCTCAGTCACAGTATGCCGGTGCGAGCGACAGTTTCCAATGGTACGCCGTCTACTTGTTGTCGGTAGAAGGTTGGGGGATCATGCTGAGCGTGCTCGAAGCGGTTCGAATTCTGTGGAATCGCTCTAGGCGGGGACTGGTTTTGCTCAGCTTTCCGATTGCATATGTTCTCTTCGTCAGCCGATTCTCGATGTACAACGATCGAACTATTCTTCCGGTGATCCCCTTTCTCAATGTGCTGACTGCTCTTCTGCTTGTTGCGCTTGTCGAGAAAGCCAAGACTCTTTTCAAGATGCCACAGGTAGTCGCAGCGACGACGCTCACCGTACTATGTGGGTTGCATGTGGTTGTGCCACTTCGAACTGCGCTCGCGTCAGACCTTAGATTGACGAGCACGGATGGGCGGGAGACAGCGCGGCGGTGGCTCGAAGCGAACTTACCAGTTGGGGCGCGTGTCGCCGTCGAAGGGTATTCACCATATCTGGACACGCGATTGTTTGTGATCTATGGCGGGATGTCTATGATCGAACACCCGCCAGATTGGTACGTCCAGAACGGATTCGAGTATCTTGTATTCAGTCAGGGAATATATGGGCGGTTCTTTGCTGAGCCGGTGGATTACGCGATGTGGGTTGCAGACTACACCGAATTCTTCGAGCGCTTTCCCCAGGTGGCGCGCTTTGACGACAATGGATTCGAAGTGCGCATACACAAGACGAACGCCAGGCTACCCGCGCACCGCGTCGCCGCTCGTTTTGGTGATTCAGGTGACCTCATCGAACTCGTCGGGTACGACACCCTGACGCCGCACGCACGACCGGGTGACCCGTTGCGTGGGTGTCTCGCTTGGCGCGCATCCAAGCCAGCCAATCAGCGACTCGAGTTCTTTCTGCGATTGCTGAACCAATCCAATGATACAGTCGTGACTATGCGCCAGGATCTCTTTCAGCGTCAAGCATCTGGTTGGGATCACCCCCAAGGAATCTTTTTGACTGAGTGGACGATTCCGATTCCGGCAGATGCTGAGTCAGGCGTGTACTTTCTTCAGGTAGATGTGATACAAACACGGTTTGCCTACGTACTACCCGCGCAGACGTGGGCGGGTGAGCCCATTCCCAAAGTTTCGCTGGGCACGATCAAACTATCTGTCCCATCCCCATCTTCCGTAGAACTGCAGAGCGCCCGCGCGGCAAACGCGCGCTGGGATGGACAGATCACCTTGGCCGGATATTTGCTTGATAAACAGAATAGTCATGCCGGCGATACCTTGAACCTCACATTGTACTGGCAGAGCGTCGCCAAAGTCGAAAAAGATTACACGGTCTTTGTGCACATCGTTGATTCAAGCGGTAACATCCACGCGCAACTCGATACCCAACCACGCGCCGGCACGTATCCCACTTCGATTTGGGATGTCGGAGAAATCGTGCGCGATGAGTACGCGCTTGCGTTGCCGCGCGAGCTTGCGCCCGGCGAATATCGTGTGGCAGTTGGGTTGTACGAATATCCCAGTTTGGTCCGCGCGCGCGTTCAGAGTGGGGGCAAAGAGATTGGCGACTATATGCTACTCGATGAAATTGTTCGAGTGACTCCTTGAGTAAAATCGAAAATCGAAAATCGAAAATCAAAAAACCTCTTCGCATCGCCCTCATCGCCAGCGATTACGCGCCGACGATCGGCGGCGTGCAGACCGCCGTGCGTCACATTGCGCGCAACGCGCGCGCGCGCGGACACGCCGTCATCATTCTGAGTTCGTTGCCTGGGAACGCGCCCGCGCGCGAACCAGTGGACGATGTGTGGGTCTATCGTTTCCCGTGGGGACGCCAGCCGCTCTGGTCGTTGCCGTTCCGCGCGATCGCCACACTCGTCGGAATGGCGCGCGCGCTGCGCGCGTTCAAACCCGATGTGGTGTACGTCCATTTCTTGACGATCAACGCGCTCTACGTTTTGTTGTTGCACTACCTTTGGCGATTTCGCCTCGTCGTCTCCGCGCGCGGCAACGATATTCAGGGGATTCCATTGCGGTCGCGCCTGCAACGCTGGATGCTCACGCGCTTGTTCGCGCGCGCAGACGCGATTTTATTTTGTTCCGCGTACGTGCAGCGCGACGCCGCGCCGTACCTGACGCGCGCCTCGCCGCGCGCGTACGTCGGCGTCGTCGGCGATGGATTCGATCCGGACGAATTTCGCGAATCGCGTCCATACGATCATTCCACGCCATACATTCTGGCGATGGGGCGGCTCGTTTACAAAAAGGGATTCGATTTGCTGATTCGCGCGTTCGCACAAATCGCTGCTGAATATCCGCGCATCCATTTGTTGATCGCGGGCGATGGCGAAGAACGCGTCGCGCTCGAACGATTGATTGACGAACTGAAAATGCGCGAGCGCATCGTCTTGCTTGGCTTTGCGGATCGTGCGACCTCGCTCGCGCTGTTTTGGGGTTGCGAGTTTTTCGTGTTATCCTCGCGCGTGGAGCCGTTCGGCATCGTCGTCGCCGAAGCGATGGCGGCGGGCAAAGCGGTGCTGGCGACGAAATCGGGCGGCGTGATTGATTTGATGCAAGCGGGCGTCAACGGCTTGCTCGTCGAGCCCGATGTGGACGCGCTTGCCGACGGTTTGCGCGCGCTGCTCGCACAACCCGATGCCACGCGCGCGATGGGCGAACGCGCGCGTCAAACGATTCAACGACACACGTGGGCGGCAGTGACGGATGAATTCTTGCAAGTGTTCGAGCGAGTACGGCGATGAGTCAGATTGCGGGCGAAACGATTTTGATTCTTGCGAACGCGGAATGGGATTGGGCGAATCGCGTCAATTGCCATCACATCGCCAAGCGACTCGCGCACAATAATCGCGTCGTCTTTGTAGACACGATTGGCGGACGCACGCCCGCGCCGCGCGAGTTCGGCAAGGTGTGGCGACGCGTGAAACGCATCGTCGGCGGCGCGCGCCGCATCAACGAGAATCTGACGATCATCTCGCCGTTCGTCGTACCGATTTACGGGAGCGAACGCGCGCGCGCGTTGAACACCGCGCTCCTCGCGCAACAGATTCGCGCGGTGCTGCCGCGCGACGCGCGCCCGATCGTGTGGATTTTTTTGCCCGCGCACGTGGGGCTGGTGGGCAAGTTCGACGAAAAGTTAGTGATCTATCATTGCATTGACGAGCACGCGGCGAATCCGAACGTGCCTGCCGCGCAAGTCCGCGCGCGCGAAACGCGTTTGTTGGAAATCGCCGACCTGGTTTTCACGTCGTCGCGTCCGTTGTTCGAAGACAAGCGCGCGTTCAATCCGCACACGTTTTATCTGCCGAATGTCGCGGACGCGGAACTCTTTTCGCTCGCGCACGATCCATCGTTGCCGATTCCAGAAGACATCAAAGATTTGCCGCATCCGATGGCGGGATTCATCGGCAATATTTCCGCGTACAAAATGGATTTCGATTTGCTGTGCGCGGTCGCGCAACGTAAACTCGATGTGCCGTTCGTGCTGATCGGTCCCATCGGACGTGGTGATCCGTCTACCAATGTCGCGCGCTTGCGCGCGCAAGCGAATATCATTTTGCTGGGCGAGCGCGCGTACGCCGAATTGCCGCGCTATGTCAAGGCGTTCGACGTGTGCCTGTTGCCGAATCGTTTGAACGAATCGAATCGCGGCAGTCTGCCGATGAAATTTTTCGAGTACCTCGCGGCGGGCAAACCGGTCGTCGCCACCGACCTGCCGACGCTGGCTGAGTTTCGCGATCATTTCTACACCGCACACGACGCGAGCGAATTTGTCGCTGCGCTTGACGCCGCGCTTGCGGAAGACCCTGCGCGCGCCGACGCGCGCGTTGAACTGGCGCGCAAATATTCGTGGGACGCGCGGATGGAAGAGCTCGGCGCGATCGTGCACGCGGCGTTACGGCGTAAGATGAAGGACGGAGGACGGAAGACGGAGGACGAATGACTTTGGTCTTTCGTCCTTTGTCGTCTTTTGAGGTTTTGTCTCATCCGAGTATAATAGCAACGTTTGTGAGTGAAAAAACGACGGCGGTCGGTAGAGATGGGTCGGCGACCCGTCTCTACGCGGCGGCGGTCGAATTCTTGGAGGACGTGTGATCAAAAAAATCTGGGAGAAGTGGAAAATATTCGCGCGGGCGTTTGCCGATTTCCAGGCGCGCGTCTTACTGACGCTCGTTTACTTTATCATCGCGGCGCCATTCGGCTTGCTAGTGCGCCTGTTGAGCGATCCGCTGGCAATCAAGCGCCACGCGCAACGTTCGATGTGGTTTCCCAAGCATAATCCCGAACAGACGCTCGAAAGCGCGCGGAGGCAATTCTAAATGCACATCCTGGGTATCTCTTGTTTCTATCACGACGCGGCGGCGGCATTGCTGCGCGACGGCGTGCTCATCGCGGCGGCGGAAGAGGAACGCTTTTCGCGCAAGAAACACGATTTCGGTTTTCCCATTCACGCGATTGATTTCTGTCTCAAGCAGGCAGGCATCCGCGGACAGGATTTGGATTACGTTGTCTTTTACGAAAAGCCGTTTGTCAAGTTCGAACGCATCTTGATGACGGCGCTGGGCACGTTTCCTAATTCGTGGCACACCTTTCGCGAATCAATGATCACGTGGTTCAAAGACAAGTTGTGGATCAAGAGCTTGTTGCAAGACCAGTTGGGCGTCCCCGCGTCCAAGATTTTGTTCGCCGATCATCACTTGTCGCACGCGGCAAGCGCGTTCTTCTGCTCGCCCTTCGAGCAAGCGGCGATGCTTACGATTGATGGCGTGGGCGAATGGACGACGGCGTCGGTGGGGCGTGGCAACGCGGCGTGGAATGACGCGGGCAAAAACGCGATCGAACTGGACAAAGAAATGCGCTTTCCGCATTCGCTCGGACTGCTCTATTCCGCGTTCACCGCCTTCCTGGGTTTTGAGGTGAACGAAGGCGAATACAAAGTGATGGGTATGGCGCCGTATGGCGAGCCGCGCTATATGGACAAGGTGTACAAGTTGGTGCGCGTGAACCGTGATTCCAGTTTCTGGCTCGATCTGGATTACTTTTCCTATCACTATTCCACGCATCAAACATTCAACCGAAAATTCGTCGAACTGTTTGGTGAACCGCGCGATCCGCGTTCCGATTTCATCACACGCTTGACGCATAACGATCCGCAAGTTTCGGACGAGGTGATCGAACGCAACCAGTATTACGCCGATGTCGCCGCGAGCATCCAAAAAGTCACCGAAGAATTGATTTTGCAAATGGCGCGGCACGCGCATCAAGAGACGGGGCTGGACAAGTTGTGTCTGGCAGGCGGCGTCGCGCTGAACAGCGTGGCGAACGGGCGCATCTTGCGCGAGACGCCGATCAAAGAATTGTTCATCCAACCCGCCGCGGGCGATTCGGGCGGCGCGTTGGGCGCGGCGTTGTACGCCTATCACGTGATCCTGGGTCAGCCGCGGCGCTTTACGCTGGAGCACGCGTACTGGGGCGCGACGTATTCCGAGGCGGACATCCGCGCGGCGTTGGACGAGCGCGGCGCCAAGTACCACATCATCGCAGACGACGCGCGGATGACGGATCTGATCGTGGACGATTTGACGCGCGGCAAAGTCATCGGCTGGTTCCAGGGGCGGTTTGAGTGGGGACCGCGCGCGCTGGGCAATCGTAGCATCCTGGCAGACCCGCGCCGCGCCGAGATGAAGGACATCGTCAATCACAAAATCAAATTCCGCGAACCGTTCCGTCCGTTCGCGCCCGTAATTTCGGAAAGCGCCGTCGCCGATTATTTCACGTTCGATCCATCGGCGCAGTATCCCGCGCGCTATATGCTCTTGGTGTTGCCGCTGCGCGAAGATAAAGCGCAGCAAATTCCCGCCGTCAATCATCTCGGGACGGGACGTTTGCAAACCGTGCGCCGCGAATGGAACGCGCGCTATTACGATCTGGTAAACAAGTTCGGGCAAGCGACCGGCGTGCCGGTACTGATGAACACCTCGTTCAATCTGCGCGGCGAGCCGATTGTGGCAAGTCCCGCCAACGCGCTCAACACCTTCTTCAAAAGTGGGATTGACGTGTTGGTGTTGGAAAATTATCGCGTGGAAAAATAAAATTTTCTATCCGCGGCGGTCGGCGGTCATCGGTCGGCGGTCGTCCGCGTGGAGGTCGTCTGTGAAAGTACTTCGTCAAATCGCGGCTCATCTCTCCACGGCAGGTGAATTGCTCGGCTTTGTGTGGCAACGCCGCCTGTGGCTCTTTCCACTCGTGCTGGTTTTGCTGGTGGTCGGATTGTTGATCGCGCTGGCATCTGCCTCCGCCATCGCGCCCTTCATCTACACCTTGTTCTAATCGGCTGGGTGGACGATGCGAAAACTCGCCAGCGTTCTGCGCGAAGCGTGGCTCATCCTCGGCGTCACACTCGTGTGGCTGATCGTGCTGGAGATCGCCGCGCAAGCCGCGTTCGCCGCGCGCGATGTGTGGCGCGCGGGCGGCGGCGCGCAACTTGCGGAGCGGAGTCTGGGCGCTGATGTGTATCGCGATCAGGCGTGGGCAACCGAGTACTGGCGCGAAGAAAATCTCACGTCGCAAAACACATTCGCCGATTGGCACTCGTACGTCTATTGGCGACGCAACCCGTATCAAGGCAAGTACATCAACATTGATGCGAACGGTTTACGCCAGACCTGGAACGCGACGCCGACGCCAACGCACGTCAAGATTTTTATGTTCGGCGGTTCGGCGCTGTGGGGCACGGGCGCGCGCGATGAATTTACGATTCCATCGTGGCTGTCCAAAAAGTTGCACGCGCGCGGCGCCGAGGTGCGGGTCACCAACTTTGGCGAAGGTGGTTACGTCAGTACGCAACAAGTGATCGCGTTGATGCTCGAATTGCAAAAGGGCAACGTGCCGGACGTGGTGGTCTTTTACGATGGCGTGAACGATACGTTTTCGGCGTTTCAACAAGGAGTCGCCGGGATTCCGCAGAACGAGTACCATCGCGCGCGATCATTCAATCAACTGAACTGGCGCGATCAGGTGGTGGAAAAACTCGCGCTCTATCGCGCGGCGCGCGGCGCGGTCGCCGCGTGGCGCAAGCCCGCGCCCAGAGACGATGCCGCGCTGGCGCAAGCCGTCGTCCAAACCGCGTTGAACAATTATGCCCTGGTGGCTGCGCTTGCCAAGCAGTATGGTTTTACCGCGCAGTTCTATTGGCAACCCGCGATCTATAGCAAGCCCATCTTGTCGGCGTGGGAAAAACAAGAATTCAATCGTCACGGTGAAGCCGATTTCTTTCGGCAGACCTATCGCGCGTTCACCCAGCAAACATCCGCGCGCGCGATGGGCGATGTGTATGATCTCTCGAACGCGTTCGACGCGGAAGCAAACACCGTGTTCATTGATGCGTGGCACATCTCGGAAGCGGGCAACGCGCGCATCGCCGAACTGATGGCGCAGACCTTGCTTCCACTCATCCCCCGAGGTCGTTAGTGTCCCGTCGCATGCAACAAATCGTCAAACGTTTGTTTGATCTAACCCTCGCGACGGTTTTGCTGATCGCCCTGTCGCCGCTCTTGCTCCTCATCGCGCTCGCCATTCGTCTCACGAGTGGCGCGCCGATTTTGTACGAGTGGCGCGTCGTCGGGCAGGGTGGACGACCGTTCAGCGGTTACAAGTTTCGGACGATGGTGGCGAATGCCGATCGGTTGAAGCGCGAGTTGTTGACGCGCAATGAAATGAACGGCGGTCCCGTGTTCAAGATCAAGGACGATCCGCGCGTGACGCCCATCGGCAAGATTTTGCGCAAGTACTCGTTGGACGAGTTGCCGCAATTATGGAGTGTCTTGCGCGGCGATATGAGCATCGTCGGTCCGCGTCCGCCGCTCGCGAGTGAATACGTTCACTTTGAAGAGTGGCAGAAACGCAAACTCACGGTCAAACCAGGGATGACCTGTCTCTGGCAAGTGCGCGGCAAGCCGAGCGATTGGCGCGAATGGTTGCGGCTCGATTTCGAGTACATCGATCACTGGTCGCTCTGGCTCGATTTCAAAATTTTGTGGCAGACGTTCATCGTCGTCATCACAGGAAAGAACTTTTGATGAAAATTCTCGTAACCGGCGGCGCAGGTTTTATCGGCTCACACACGGTTGACCTGCTCCTGCACCAAGGACACCCAGTCCGCATTCTCGACAATCTCACCCCACCCGTACATATCGCAGGCAAGGTACCCGATTACGTACCGCGAGACGTGGAGTTTATCTTAGGCGACGTGCGCGACCGCGCGGCATTTGAACGCGCGCTCGATGGCATGGACGCGGTGTTTCACTTTGCCGCGTACCAAGATTATCTCACCGATTTTTCTAAATTCTTTCACGTCAACACCGTCGGCACGGCGCTGTTGTACGAGATCGTCGTCGAGAAAAAACTGCCGATTCAGAAAATCGTCGTCGCCAGTTCGCAGGCGACGTACGGCGAAGGTAAGTACGAGTGCGCGACCGACGGCGTGCAGTACCCGCCTCTGCGCCCGGTCGAACAATTGATGCGGCGCGAGTGGGAGCCGCGTTGCCCCGTGTGCGGCGGCGCGCTGAAAATGCTCATCACCGATGAAGCGCGCGTCAACCCGCACAATCAGTACGCGATGTCGAAATTCACCCAGGAGATGCTCGCGCTGAACTTTGGGCGACGGTATAACATTCCAAGTGTCGCGCTGCGTTTTTCAATCGTGCAAGGTCCGCGCCAGTCGTTTCGCAACGCGTATTCCGGCGCGCTGCGAATTTTCACGACGCGTTTGCTGAGCCACCACGCGCCGATTTGCTACGAAGACGGACAGCAACTGCGCGATTACGTTTCGGTGCACGACGTCGCGCGCGCGAACGCGCTGGTGATGCAAGACCCGCGCGCCGACTATCACGCGTTCAACATCGGCGGTGGACGCGCGATTACGGTCGTCGAGTTCGCGCGGCTCGTCGCGCGGCGAATGGGTGTCAACATCGCGCCCGAAATGCCCGGACAATTCCGCTTTGGCGATACGCGTCACATCGTCTCCGACATCAGCCCACTGCGCGCGTTGGGCTGGGAACCGCGCGTCGCGTTCGACGAAATCATAGACGAGTATATCGCGTGGGCGCGTTCGCAGCCCGACGTGCGCGATTATTACGTGGACGCGGAACGCGAGATGAAGGCGCGAGGGACGATTCGCGAAACACAATGAGCCAATGTGCCAATGAACCAAATTCCAAATCCTAACCTTGAACTTTGAACCTTGAACCTGAAACTTGAAACATGCTAATCACGCGCGCACCTGTTCGGATTTCCTTTGCTGGCGGCGGCACCGATTTGCCCGCGTACTATGCGCGGCACGGCGGCGCAGTCGTCAGCACGACGATTGACAAATATTTTTACGTCTTTCTCAACGTGATCGCCGACGAGACGATCCAGATCGCGTCGTCCGATTATCGCACGTTCTATCGGCACGACGTGGATACGCCGATGCTCTTCGACGGCGATTTGAGTTTGCCGCGCGCCATCTTCAATCACTTTGGATTGACGCGCGGACTTTCGATGTTTCTCGCGTCGGAGATTCCGCCGGGCACGGGTCTCGGCTCGTCGAGCACGGTCGCGGTCGCGATCATCAAAGCGGTGACGACCGCGCGCGGTTTGTTTTTGTCGAAACAGCAAATCGCCGAACTCGCGTGCCGGATCGAGATCGAAAAACTGGGCGAGCCGATTGGCAAGCAGGATCAGTACGCCGCCGCGTTCGGCGGCTTGAACCTGATCCAATTTTCGAGCGATGGCGTGACGGTCGAGCCGATCAGCATCGCGACGGAAACGCGCCGTGAACTCGAACGCAATGTTCTGTTGTTCTTCACAGGCGCGACGCGCGCGGCGTCGTCCATTTTACATTCGCAGAAACAATCGTCGGAGCAAAACGATCCGCGCGTTCTGGACGCGTTGCACGCGGTCAAGCAAATGGCGTTCGAAGCGAAGGCGTGCCTCGCACGCGGCGAGCTCGCGCAATTCGGCGCGCTGCTGGACCGCGCGTGGCAGAACAAGAAAAAATTTGCGCGCGGCGTTTCGAATGCGCTGATTGACGAGTGCTACGATCTCGCGCGGCAAAACGGCGCGTGTGGCGGCAAGGTCACAGGCGCAGGCGGCGGCGGCTTTTTGATGATCTACTGCGAGCCCGCGCATCAAGGCGCGGTGACTCAGGCGTTGGAAGCGAAAGGTCTCAAGCGGATGGATTTTCGTTTTGAAAGCGAAGGCGCGCGCGTGTTGGTGAATGCGGGCTTGCGGATCGCGGAGAGTTGAGCAGTGTTCGGTATCCAGTATTCAGTGTTCAGTATTCAGTTGTCGTCCAACTGAACACTGAATACTGAAAACTGAATACTTGACTTTAGACTGACTATGCAACGCAAAGAATTCCTCTATCTGGTAGCGCTGTGGCTCATCGGCGATGCGCTCGCGATCTACGCCGCGCTCAACGTCGCGTTCGATGTACGGTACAATTTCGATTGGTTGCCGCTGATCGAGAAACTCGCGCCGATCACGGAGCGATACCAGGTCGTGATTCCGCTCGCCGTGCCGCTGTGGCTGCTCGTCTTTGCGTTCAATCATTTGTACGATCGCCGCTATACGCTGAACGGCTTGCAAGAGTACGGCAAAATCGTGATCGCGTGTACGCTCGGCATTCTCGTGCTCGTCCTCCTCAGTTTCATCGAGCCGAACCTGAGCGTGTCGCGCAGTTGGCTCGTGCTGTGCTGGTTCTTGACGATCCTGTTCGCGGGCGCGATGCGATTCGCGCTCCGGCGCGTTGCGCATCTCGCGCGCCGGCGCGGCTATCTGCTGACGCGCGCGCTGATCGTCGGCGCGAACGAACACGCCAAGGCGATTGCGCGCCAACTCGAACCCGCGACGCAATCGGGCGTGCAGGTCGTCGGCTTTTTGGACGATTATTTGCCGAACGATTCGCGCGTCCTGGGTGAGCTGCGCGTGCTGGATCGTCCGACCGCGCTCGCGCAGGTCGCGCGTGAGACGCGCGCGACCGAAGCGATTGTCGTGCAGGGCGCGATTGCGTGGGAAAGTTTTATGGAGATCATCCAGCGCAGCACGTCGTCGCTCGATAATCTCGACATCAAACTCTCCCCTGGGTTTTACGAAATTTTGGCGACGGGCGTGCGATTGAGTCAAGATGGCTTTGTGCCGCTACTCGCGATTGAAAAGAATCGCATCACGGGCGTGGACGCGTGGATGAAAAACATTCTGGATTATGGCGCGAGTCTCGCCGCGCTCATCCTCGTCAGCCCGATTCTGCTGTTGACTATAATTCTAGTCAAGCTGGTCGCGCCGGGTTCCGTGTTCGAACCATACTATGTTTTGGGCGCGCGCGAAAAACAATTCACGACCTGGAAATTCCGCACGCACTATGCCGATCCCGCGCGGCGCACGCTGGATTATCCGTTCGCGCGCTGGTTGTATCGCCTGGGGCTCGACAAGTTGCCGCAGTTCGTCAACATCTTGCGCGGCGAAATGAGTCTCGTCGGTCCGCGCCCGATTCCCGCCGCGCGCGCGGCGATCTACCAGGAATGGCTGCCGACGCTGCTCGCGGTCAAGCCCGGTTTCACGGGACCGTGGGTCGTCGGCGCGTGCCAAGTGCAATCGCTCGAAGACGAAATTCGTTTGGACTTGTACTACATCCGCAGTTGGACGATCTGGCTCGATCTGCAAATCCTTTTGCAAACCGCGCTGCGCTTGTTCGAAGGCGTGCGACCCGTTACGAAAAGATGAGAGATGAAAGATGAGAGATGAAAGCGCGCGCGATTTTTCTTGATCGCGATGGCGTGATCAACGTCAATCGTCCCGATCACGTCAAGTCGTGGGATGAATTCGTGTTTTTGCCATACGCGCTGACCGCGCTGCGAAAACTTGCCGCGCGCGATTTCCGCGTCATCGTCACGACGAATCAAGCCGCGATTGCGCGCGGTCTCGTCGCCGAGGAAACCGTGCGCGCGATTCACGCGCAGATGATCGCCCAAGTCGAACACGCGGGTGGACGCATTGACGCGGTCTACTTTTGTCCGCATCACCCCGACGACAAATGCGGCTGCCGCAAACCGCAGCCAGGGTTGTTCGCGCAAGCCGCGCGCGATTTTAAGATTGACCTGGCGCGCTCGTTCGTCGTCGGCGACGCGTTTTCGGATGTCGCCGCCGCGCTCGCGATTGGCGCGCAGCCGATTCTGGTGATGACCGGACGCGGGCGCGAACAACACGCCGAGATGATTGCGAATAATCACACTGGACACCCAATTGCGGACGATCTGCTCGGCGCGGTCGAATGGATTTTGCGCGAGGAGAATCGTGATTGACTCGATCGCGCGCTGGCTCGTGCGGCTCGAAATCGTTTCGCTCGCGCTCGTGTACGTCTATTTCGTCGTCACCGATCACGTGCCGCTCATCGCGTTCGCGCTCATCGCGCTGATCTGGCTCGCGCGCCGGCGCGTCACCGGAAGATTCACGCGTCGCACTCCGTTCGATCTACCGATTCTGCTGTTGCTCGTGTGGTTGCCGGTCAGTTTCTCCGTGACCGTTGACGCGGCGCTGAGTCTGCCGAAAGTGTACGGCGTAATTTTATGCGTCGCGTTTTTCTACGCGATTGTCAACGCGATCCGGACGCGCCGCGATCTTGCGTGGGCAACGCTGTGGCTGGTGATCGTGTGCGCAGCCATCGCGCTCGCGGGTTTGATCGGCACCGATTGGGCGCAGGGCAAAATCGTTTCCGCGTCGTTCATCTACGATCACCTGCCGCGTTTCGTCCAGAATATTCCGCGTTCGATTGCGGGCGGCTTTGCGCGCAATGGCGTGGGGGGGACGTTGGCGTTTACGATTCCGTTGCTCGCCGCGCTTGCTGTTGGACGGACGACCGACGACGGACGACCGCCGACAGTAGATCGCGATTGGCGGTCAGCGGTCAGCGGTCAGCGGTCAGCAGTCGTTCTGGTTGCGCTTACTCTCTCGCTCATCACCCTCGCGCTGACGCAATCGCGCGGTGGAATCCTGGGAACAGCGGCGGGTTTGCTCGTCGTCGCGGTGTGGCGCGAACGAAAATTCGCGTGGGTGATCGGCGCGGGCGCGCTCGCGCTGACGGCGTTGCTTGCGCTGGGGTCCGGCAACGCGCTGCTGGATTTCGTTCTGCGGATGGACGCGCGCGGCGCGACTCTGGCAAGTCGTCTGGAGGTGTGGCAGCGCGGGCTGATGATGGTGCGCGATTTTCCGTACACCGGTATCGGTATCGGCACGTACAACCCGATCGCGCATTTGCTGTACCCCTTTTTCATCGCCGCGCCGGACGAAGTGGTGCCGCACGCGCACAATCAGTTGTTACAAGTCGCGGTGGATTTGGGAATTCCTGGGTTGATCGCGTACATCGGCTTGCTCGTCGCGTTCGGCGTGTGCGCGATGCGCGCGTATGCCGACCTCTCCCCCAGCCCCTCTCCTGATAGGAGAGGGGAGCAAGAGCGCGCGCTGACTATCGGTTTGGTTGCAGGAATGTTCGCGCACCACGTCTTCGGTTTGACCGACGCGTTCATCCTGGGAACGAAACCTGGGATCGTGATGTGGGTCTTCTTTGCGTTTGGCGCGGCGATTGATCAACGACCGATGACCGACGACGGACGCTTTGGTCATTCGTCTTCGGTCGTCCGTCTCGATTTATAATGAAGACACCTTTCTGGAAATCGAACTGGTTTCGCGTGACGCTGGGCACGCTCATCAGCATCGTCTTTTTGCTGCTCGCGCTCAAAGACGTGCCGCTGGATGAGGTGGCGCGGTCGCTCGCGCGCGTCAATTATGTCTGGGTCGCGCCCGCGGTGCTTGTGATGCTTACGCAATCGTGGCTGCGCGCGCTGCGCTGGATTCGGTTGTACTATCCGGCGCACCGAACCTTGCGCGCGTTTCCGATGTTCACCTTCGTGGTGATCAGTCAGATGCTCAACATCGTCGTGCCGTGGCGCGTGGGTGAGCTCGCGCGCATTTATCTCGCGACCGAAATCGCCAAGCGCAATGCCGCGCAAACGATTGCCACGCTCGCCGTCGAAAAATTCCTCGATACGTTGATGATGCTGGTGCTGTTGCTGATGATTCCCTTGTTTATGACTCTGCCCGATTGGCTGGAAGGTCCGCGCGAGGGTTTCATCGTGATGGCATCGGTGTTGTGTGTGATCGCGCTGGGCTTGTTGCTCTCGGAAGATCGGATCGTCACTCTGCTGAATAAAATTCCGCTGCCGTGGGGCAAGCAGTTCGTCAGTGAGAATGTGCGCGTCGCGCTGAACAGTCTGGACGCGTTCAAGCGGTGGGATTTGCATCTCGCGCTCCAGGCCCTGTCGGTGGTGATTTGGCTGCTCGGCGTCGTCGGCAACTATTTCGTTTTCCTTGCGATCGATTTGCAGCTGCCGTTCATCAGCGCATTTCTGTTGCTGGCGGTTTTACAAATCGGCGGACTCGTGCCCTCCGCGCCGGGCAAACTGGGGGTGTTTCAGATTTTGTGCATCTGGACGCTCGCGCTCTTCGGGGTGGATAAAAGCGTCGGCTTGACGTACGGAATTTTACTGTACCTGATCGCGTACGGCACGCCGGTCGTGTTGGGGATTTTGTTCGTGTGGTGGGGCGGCGTGAATTTGCGGAGGATGACCGACGACCGATGACCGATGACCGACGCACGATTTCGATTGTGATTCCCGCGTATCGCGCGCAGGGGACGATTGGCGCGTGCCTCGACGCGTTGCGCGGGCAAACCGCGCCGGACGATGAAGTGATCGTCGTCGCCGACGATGAATCGCGCGAGACGGTGCGCGCGCTTGGCGAACCGCGCGGCGCGCGCGTACTGACGCCGAATCGCGGCGCGGCGGCGGCGCGCAATCTAGGCGCGGCAGACGCGCGCGGCGAAATCGTTCTGTTTCTCGACGCCGATTGTGTGCCGGAACGAAACTGGGTGCGCGCGATGCTCGCGCCGTTCGCCGATCCGGAGATCGTCGGCGCGTGCGGAATGAAGCAGACGAAACAGCGCGGCATCATTCCGCGTTTCATCCAGATCGAATTCGATTACCGGTACGACAACGAGCGCGCGCTGCCGCACATTGATTTCATTGACAGCGGCACGGCGGGGTACCGCCGCGCGATCTTTTTGGAGCAAGGCGGATTCGATTCGCGCTTGTCTGACGCAGAAGACACCGATTTGTCGTATCGGTTAGCGGAGCGCGGTTACAAGATGGCGTTTGCGTCGGACGCGATCGTGTATCATCACCACCCCGAAGCGTTGATCGAATATTTGCGCCGGAAATTTACGTACGCGTTTTGGCGCGCCGATGTGTACGCGCGACATCCGCGCAAACTCGCGTCCGATTCGCGCACGCCGCAAACGCAAAAGATTCAAGGGGTGTTAGTTGGTTCGTTGGTTGGTTCGCTTGTTATATCGTTGGCTTGGCGCGACGCGTTGTGGCTCGCCGCGCTGATCGTTATCGCGTTTGCCTTGACGACTCTGCCGTTCATCACGCGTTATTTCCAACGCGATCCGGTGGTCGTCCTGTTATCGCCGTGGCTCATCGCGTTATCCGCGCTGGCCGGTTCATTCGGACTGGGACTTGGATTCGTGCGCGCGAAATTGAAACGTGAGACGTGATGCGTCTCCGCATACTGAAAACTGAAAACTGAACACTGGATACTGAACCCCATCCACAGATGCTCTATGAAAGAACGCCGTTTATTTCTCGCGCTCATTGATCTGCTGCTTGTCAACGCGGCAGTGATCATCGCGTTCGTCGTGTGGTCGTCGCGCGGCGACAAAGAACTGCGCGAATTGCTGACGACGCAGACGTACTGGTTCGGCGCGCTCACGATCTTGTGGCTGGGTTGCGAGTACCTCAGTGGCTTGTACGATCTGCGCGTCGTCGCGCGACTGCGCGCGACGACGCGCGCGCTCGCGCAAACATTCCTGCTCGTCCTCGTCGCGTACCTCGCGATCTTTTTTTCGCTGCCGACGGAATTGCCGCGCGGCATCGTCGTCTATCACGGCGTCGCCGCGATCGTTCTGATCGCGTTGTGGCGCGGTGCGTACATTCGCGCCGCGCTCTTTCGGCGGCGCGCGCTGATCGTCGGCGCGGGCAACGCGGGGCGCGAAATCGCGCGGACGATTCAGGCGCAATTTCAACCGCATTACGATCTCGCCGGTTTCGTGGACGACGATCCGGCGAAACAAGGTCACCGCGTCGAGGGATTGCCGGTGTTGGGCGCGCGCGCCGATCTGACGCGCCTGATCGCGCAGCAACGCGTCGCCGAAATCATTCTGGCGATCACGCGCGATCTCTCCGACGATCTGTTCCACGCCTTGCTCGACGCGCAAGAGCTGGGTGTCGAAATCGTGCCGATGCCGATTTTGTTCGAGCGGATCACCGGGCGCGTGCCGGTCGAGTACATCGGCGAGAGTTGGTACGTCGCATTGCCGCTGAGCCACGCGTCGAGCGGCGAACTGTATCGCGCGATCAAACGCGCAATCGATCTCGCGTTCGCGTTGATCGGCTTGCTGGTGTTCGTGTTGTTGCTTCCATTCATCGCGCTGGCGATCCGGCTCGATTCGCCGGGCGCGATCTTTTATTCGCAGCCGCGCGTCGGGCAAGGCGGGCGTATTTTTACCGTGCGCAAATTGCGGACGATGGTGCGCGATGCGGAACGCGCGGGGCAAGCGGTGTGGGCGGCGCGCAACGATCCGCGCGTCACGCGCGTCGGAAGATTTTTGCGCCGCTTGCACTTGGACGAAGTGCCGCAATTTTGGAACGTGTTGCGCGGCGAGATGAGCATCGTCGGTCCGCGTCCCGAACGACCCGAATTCGTCGCGCAATTGGAAAAGCAAATTCCGTTTTATCGCTTGCGGCACGCGGTCAAACCTGGGATCGCGGGCTGGGCGATCACACATTCCGATTACGTGGATAACGTGGACGATGCGCGCTTGCGTGTGGAGTACGATTTGTATTACATCAAGCATCAATCGCTGGGACTCGATGTGTGGATTTTGTTTCGGACGGTGTGGCATGTGTTGGCGTTCAAAGGACGTTGAGCGAAGGATGAAGGATGAAGGATGAAGGATGAAAAGGCTTTGCAAGCGCATCGTAGCGCGATGGATAAAGATTTAGTCGTTGCGGTGGATTTGGGCGGGACGCAAATTCGCGTCGCGTTGTGCGATGCACGCGGAAATATTTTGAAACGAATCGCGCAACCTGCGTGCGCGGCGGAGGGCATCGAAGCGGTTTTTGCGCGCATCGTCGCGAACATTCATGCGGCGACGAGCGATTGGTCGCGCGTGCGCGGGATCGGCGTGGGCGCGCCCGGCACTGTTGATCCTTGGCGCGGCGTTATTCTGGAAGCGCCGAATTTGGCGGGGATGGTTGCTTTTCCGATTCGGGCGCGGCTCGAAAACGAATTGCGCGCGCCGGTGTTTGTCGGTAACGACGCGAATCTTGCCGCGCTCGGCGAGCAACGATATGGCGCGGGACGCGGCGTCGCCAATTTGATTTACGTCACGATCGGCACCGGCATCGGCGGCGGGATCGTTGCGAACGATCGGTTGTTTCTGGGCGCGCGCGGTTTTGCCGGAGAAGTGGGACATCAAACGCTCCAAGCCGATGGTCCGCGCTGCAACTGCGGCAACGTCGGTTGTCTGGAAGCGCTGGCGGCGGGTCCGGCGATTGCGCGCGCGGCGCGCGACGCGTTGCGCGCCGGACGCGCGTCGCAAATGCGCGCGCTGAGCGACGACGACGTGGAGCGCGTGACGGGCAGGATCGTCACGCACGCCGCGCGGGATGGCGACGCGCTGGCGCGCGAAATTCTCGCGCGCGCCGGATTTTACATCGGCTTGGGTCTGGTGAGTTTGCAACACAATTTCGATACGCGCCTGTTCGTGCTGGGCGGCGGCGTGGCGATCAATGCGTGGGATTTTATTTATCCGTCGATCCACAACACCTTCGACGAATACACGATGCCTTCGATGCGACGCGATGTGCGAATCGTGCCGGCGCAGTTAGGCGACGACGCGGGCTTGCTCGGCGCGGCGGCGTTGGTCAATGATCAAATGACAAATGGCAAATGACAAATGACAAATGGCAAATGACCAAATGACCAAATGACAAATGATCAAATGGCAAATGGCAAATGGCAAATGACAAATGACCAAATGACAAATGATCAAATGGCAAATGACAAAATCGATCTTTCGATTGTGATCGTTAGTTACAATGTGCGGGAGTTGTTGGCGCGCTGTCTCAAGTCAGTGGACAGTGGGCAGTGGACAGTGGACAGCAGGAATCTGATCGCTGACCACTGTCCACTGTCCACTGAGATCTTTGTCGTTGACAACGCGTCGTGCGATGGCAGCACGGTGATGGTGCGCGAGAAATTTCCGAGCGTCCATTTGATCGAAAACGCGGAAAATCGCGGTTTTGCCGCCGGCAACAATCAGGCGTTTCCGTTGACGCGCGGGCGTTACGTGCTGATGCTCAACCCGGATACCGAAGTGCGCGCGGGCGCGCTAGAGACGCTCGTGCGATTTATGGACGCGCATCCACGTGCAGGCGCGTGCGGCGGCAAGTTGCTGTACGGCGATGGAGCGTTTCAACATTCCGCGTTTGCATTTCCGACGCTCGCGCAAATCTTTCTGGATTTCTTTCCACTGAATTGGCGGTTGATCGAATCGCGATTGAACGGGCGTTATCCGCGCGCGTGGTATGCGCGCGGCGCGCCGTTCCCAATCGATCATCCGCTCGGCGCGGATTTTCTAGTGCGGCGCGAGGTAGCAGAGCAAGTCGGCTGGCTCGACGATCGATTTTTTATTTACTGCGAAGAGATTGACTGGGCGATGCGGATCAAGCGCGCGGGCTGGCAAATTTGGTGCGTGCCGCAAGCCGAGATCGTGCATCACGAGGCGAAGAGCACCAGCCAGTTTCGCGAGGCGATGTTCATCGAGTTGTGGCGCGCGCGCGCGCGGTTGTTCCGCAAGCATTACGCGCGCGCGTTTCGTTTTGCCGCGCAGTGGATCGTGCGCGTGGGGTTGTGGAATGAAGCGCGCAAGGCGTGCGCGGCGGCGCGGCGCGGTGAGGTGACGCAAGAGGAACTGGCGCGGCGGCTTGACGCGTATGGTCAAGTCTGGCATAATGTTACTGGCTGACGCCTCTGGCGATCCGCAGGAGGGATTGAATGAGCATTCAAATGGTGATCGAATTATCTGATCGTCAAGGGACGCAAACGATTCTCAGCGCGCTAGAGGCATACAAAGCCCGTTTGCGCCTGAGCATCGCGCGGACGAAACGCCGGCTCGGTGAATTTGAAATGCGCTATCACGCGACAACCGATCATTTTCTGAAAGAGATGGCGGCGGAAGACTTGGTCGGCGGCGATTTGGAATATGTGGAATGGGCGGGCGAGGCGAAACTATTGAAAGGATTGGCGTCCGAGCTGGGAGAACTGGAACATGCCCGTTACCAACTTCCATGAGTACGCCAAGTCCATCACTGATCTCTTGGGGTATTCCAAATGGCTCAGTTAGTCTCCACGCAAAAAAAACGAATCGTATCATCCCCGCGACGCAAATCGCAGAATGGCAAACGCGTCATCCCCGCGATCACGCCGATTGGGAGCGACGCGCCCGTCAGCGAGACACTGCCCAAGGCGGTGCGCCGCATCGCGCGCGCTTTGCGTCCCCAGAAAATAATTCTCTTCGGTTCGTACGGCTATGGCAACCCCGATCCCGATAGCGATGTAGATTTGCTCGTCGTGATGAAGACGCGCGCGTCGAGCGCGGATCGTTCGTGGGCGGTTTCACGGCTGTTGATTCCACGCCCCTTCCCAGTTGATATTTTGGTCAGAACACCACAAGAGATCGCGCGGGCGTTGCGCGGGGGCGATTTCTTCATTGACGAGATCGTGTCACAAGGACAGGTGTTATATGAACGACGAACTTGATCCGCTGGCGTGGATAGCAAAAGCAGAAGGCGATTACGAAATGGCGCGTTTGGCATTGCGCCGCAAAGAGCCGTTGACGGACAGTTCGTCTTTCCACGCGCAACAATGCGCGGAGAAATACTTGAAGGCAATGCTGGTCGCGCGCGGGAAAGCGTTTCCCAAAACGCACGATTTGATTTTGTTGAACAATTTGTGCGCCCAGACGGGAATCTTCGTTGGGATTGATCCCAAGCAACTCAACACGTTGTCCGATAGCGCGGTGCGCTCGCGTTATCCTGGCGCGGCGCAAACAGTGGACGAAGCGCGCGCCGCGCTGGAGATTGCTAAAGCCATCCGCAAATTCGCGCGCAAGTTCTTGAACGTCAAATGATGGAAAGGAGTTGCGATGCCCCAGGCGATTGCCAGCCCCGATGATTTGGAACGTTTTGCGCGCGAACTCAAGCAGTTCAACACTCAGTTGCGCGATAGTGTGGCGCGGTTGAACGGACAGTTTGCCAACCTGGGTGATACGTGGCGCGACCAAGAGCATCAGAAATTCGCGCAAGAGTACGAGCAAACGATGCGCGTGCTGGCGCGGTTCAATCAAATTGCGGATCAGCAGATTCCATTCTTGATGAAAAAAGCGCAACGGATTCGCGACTATCTGACGCAGCGGTGAGGATGGCGCGATGAGTTCAGCGAATGTTCGAGCGATCCACGCGCTTGATGATTTCAAAGCCGCGCTCGCGCGCTTTGGCAGCGAAGCGCAAGATGCCTTGGGCGCGGCAGCGCAAGAAATTCAGCGCACGCTTGATTGGCTTGCTGAACGCGCGAATCATTGGCGCAACGAGGTACGACGGCGCGCAGAAGCCGTGCGCCAAGCCGAAGCCGCGCTCGCGCGCTGCCAGGCATGCCGCCCGCCGCGTGATTGCAGCGCGTACCAAAACGCGCTGCTCCAAGCGCGCGTGCGACTGCGTGAAGCGGAAGCGGAATTGAAAAACGTTCAGCAATGGACACAGCTTGTGCAACACGCGGTTGCAGAGTATCAACGCGAAGCGCAGCGCTTGGCAGCGGTGTTAAGCGCGGACTTGCCGAAAGCAAGCGCGTTGTTGGGTAACAGCGCGGACATTCTGCAATCTTACGCGGCGATGGGCGCGCCATCGGTCGGCATCCCATCAGACTTTACTGCCGCAACGCAAACGGGGATTGGCGCGCAACAAGGATCAGGCGGCGGCGCGCAAGCCACCGCACTCGATCAAGCGCTGGCGGAGTTGGAAAAGATCGAGACAGGGCGCTCAATCGTTCAAGCGATCCGCGCGCGCGGGACGCAGGTACGTTTTGGCGAGGCGACTGAAGGCGCGATCGCGCATTTTGATCCGCGCGCGAACGAAATCGTGATCAGCGAAACGTTGCGTGACGCCACGCCAAGCGTGTTGAGCGCGCACTTGGCGCACGAGGGCACGCACGTCAAGTGGAGTCGGAGCGATTCGATTGACCAAGAATATCATGCGTTCAGCGCGCAAGCCGAGGTCTGGAATCGGTTAAAGGCAAGCCATACGGACGAGCAATGCGACTGGGTTTCGTGGATGATTTCCCTGGGGGAGCGTGACGCCAAGAACATCATTCGGCGTTACTACCCTGGCTTGCCCGAGTAGGAGGTGAATGATGCCAGAAATAACCTTTGTTCCGTTTCACACGGCGCGGCTTGAAACGCCGTACACTTTTCTCTACCCTGCGGGCTGGCAAGCGCGCGAAATCGCGACGGATGGTGGCGCCGAAATTTTCATTGCGGGACCTTCCGATCCCGCTGGAACGTACGCGGTTTCCTTCACGGTGCGGATGTCCCGCGGTGCGCGAGAAACGCCTGATGTCGCGGCGATGGCTTTGCTTGCGCGTTATCGTTCCGCCCCAGGTTTCCGCGAACTGGGTCAAGCGCGCGGGGTGGTGGCGGGTAGCCGCGCAGTTGAGGTGGGAATTTCGTACCTGGCTCCTTTGCCGCTGAATAACATCAACGCGCGACCGACGCCAATCACCGAGCGACACGTTTTCCTCGTGCAGCGCGATCAATTTTTTGAATTACTCTACGCCGCAACTGGGGCAGAGTATCCGACGTGGCTGCCTGCTTTTCAAACTCTGATCCAAACCTTTACTTTTGAGACACAAGTTGAACACGTTGCATTTCTGCCGCTCATAGCGATTCCCACACCGCAGTATGCGCGCGAAGAAGCAGTGGAATACGAGACCAAGCGGGATGAGAGCGATGAGCAACCTGGGTAGTACGGCAACCGATTTGCATACAAACTGGCGGCGCCTGTGCCAGAAGTGGGAGTACACCAAAACACTGTGGAGCGATTCCGTGCGCCGCGGTTTTGAAGACGACTACTGGACGCCGCTGGAAAAGCAGACGCAAGCGACGCAGCGCGAGATGGAGCGCTTGGCGCAGGTGATTGCCCAGGCGCAACGAAGTATCAAATAGTGGAGGTGTTCAATGTCCGAACATGAACTCATTCATCAAGAACGTGAAATCTTGCGCGCATTCCGCCAAACAACTGGTGCGCGTGTGAAGGCAGAAACCGACGCTGAAGCACAGCGCAAAGCTGAACTGAGCGCGGCAGAGACTAAATCCCAGAACGCGCAAAGACAGGCGGAGGCAGAGCGCGCTAAAGCCGAAGCAGAGGCAAAATCCCTGATTCTAACGGATTCTGTGGTCACTCTCGGTAGCCTCCCATTGAAGCAGACACCAGGAGATTTTGCAACCAGTTGTTGTGATACACCAAGCCGTTCAACTTGTGGGCTGGCGATTGGTATGTGGACGCGCCCAGGGTGCGCGGACAATAGGGCAGGAAGTTGTGCAACAAGACCCATCCTCTGACCGCATATTCTGCGGTCATAAGATGGCCGTGAAAATACTTGGCGGCCTGATGTCAGGACACATTTGGCAAAGCGGCTTCCAAGTCTAGGGTGCACTGTGGGTCCAGCCACTGCCATAACCTAGAGTCGGTTTTCAATAGCAGGAGAATGGCGTTGACCAAACTCACTTCCCA
>Ga0194125_10001727_pt1 | contig 36903 bp, 37 predicted proteins | sample TA2KigC250mmetaG_FD_148626 | JGI IMG/M metagenome (GOLD analysis project Ga0194125, IMG submission 148626) | Freshwater microbial communities from Lake Tanganyika, Tanzania - TA2015034 Kigoma Deep Cast 250m | ecosystem: Environmental > Aquatic > Freshwater > Lake | place: Tanzania: Lake...
TGGCCCCGGCGTGGCCCATGCGCTTGCCTTCCGGCGCGGTCTGCCCGGCGATGAAGGCCACCACCGGCTTGGTCATGTGGGCCTGGATGAAGGCCGCGGCCTCTTCTTCGGCGGAACCGCCGATTTCTCCGATGAGCACCACGCCTTCCGTCTGGGGATCGGCCTGGAAGAGCTTGAGCATGTCAATGAAATTGGTGCCGATGATGGGGTCCCCGCCGATGCCCACGCAGGTGGATTGGCCCAGGCCCAGAACAGTGAGCTGGTACACCGCTTCATAGGTCAGGGTGCCGCTGCGTGAAACCAGCCCCACGGGGCCTTCCTGGTGGATGTGCCCTGGCATAATCCCCACCTTGGCCCGGCCCGGGGAGATGATGCCCGGGCAGTTGGGGCCGATGAGGCGGATGCCGGTGTCTTTCAGGGCTTCCATCACTTTGACCATCTCCAGGGTGGGGATGCCCTCGGTGATACAGACAATGACCTGGCATCCCGCGGCCGCGGCCTCCAGGATGGCATCCGCGGCAAAGGGCGGCGGGACAAAAATCAGGGAAGTGTTGGCCCCCGTTTCTTTCACCGCCTGGGCCACGGTGTTGAACACCGGGATGTCGTCCATTTTCTGGCCGCCCTTGCCCGGCGTCACCCCGGCCACCACCTGGGTGCCGTAATCCCGGCAGGCCCGGGCGTGGAAAGAGCCTTCTTTGCCGGTGATGCCCTGCACCACCACGCGGGTTGATTTATCCACTAATACGCTCATGTTATCTCCGGTCTTCGGTCTTCGGTAAAATCCATCAAGCATAAGGACGCCGATCCCAGTGGAACGGCCTCCTTGAGTGAAAAATGGCTTAACTACCGCTTGCGGACGTGTTCCCGGATGAAGGAGACGATGTCCCGGGTATCGGTGCCAGGGCCGTAAATGGCCGCGATGCCCGCGGCTTTGAGGGCCGGGATGTCTTCTTCGGGGATGATGCCGCCGCCCATGACCAGGACGTCGCCGCTGCCCTTTTCCTTAACCAGCTCCATCACCCGGGGAAAGAGATAGTTGTGCGCCCCGGACAGGACGCTCATGGCGATGACATCCGCGTCCTCCTGAATAGCCGCGGCCACGATCTGCTCCGGAGTCTGCCGCAACCCCGTATATATCACTTCCATGCCGGCGTCCCGCAACGCGGCGCAGATGACCTTGATCCCCCGGTCATGACCGTCCAATCCGGGCTTGGCAGCCAACACCCTGATCTTCCTTTCTTCCGGCATATTGTGGTCTCCTTAATTAGTTCACAGTTCTCAGTTCTCAGTTCTCAGTTCTCAGTTGCCAGTTGCCAGTTCCTGGTTTCCATATGTAACTGGGAACTGGCAACTGGCAACTACACCAGCGCTGGGGCTTCGTATTCGCCGAACACGGCGCGCAAAGTGTCGCAGATTTCCCCCAGGGTGGCCAGGGCTTTCACCGCCTTGAGGATGGGGTACATCAAGTTGGCGTCCCCTTCCGCCGCGGTCTTCAGTTCCGCCAGGGCCTGGCTCACCGCGGCGTTATCCCGGGTGCTTTTGAGTTCTTGCAAGCGGGCAATTTGCTTGCCGCCCACCGCGGGGTCCACTTTGAGCAGGTCCGCGGGCTTGGCTTCCTCTTTTACCTCAAAGCGGTTCAGGCCCACGATGATGCGCTGTTTGGACTCTACTTCCCGCTGGAACTTGTAGGCGCTGGCCGCGATTTCCTTCTGGATGAAGCCCTTTTCGATGGCTGACACCGCGCCGCCCATGCGGTCGATCTGGTCGATGTAATCCTGGGCCCGGGCTTCCACCTGATCCGTGAGGTATTCGATGTAGTAGGAGCCGGCCAGGGGGTCCACGGTGTCGCAGACGTTGGTTTCGTAAGCGATGACCTGCTGGGTGCGCAGCGCCACCTGCACCGCCAACTCCGAGGGCAGGGCCAGGGCTTCGTCAAAGGAGTTGGTGTGCAGGGACTGGGTACCGCCCAGAACCGCGCTCAGGGCCTCGAACGCGGTGCGCATGATGTTGTTCAGGGGCTGCTGCGCGGTGAGGCTGCACCCCGCGGTCTGGGTATGGAAGCGCAGCATCATGGAGCGGGGATCTTTGGCCCCGAAGCGCTCCTTCATGATCTTGGCCCACAGCCGCCTAGCGGCCCGGAACTTGGCCACCTCTTCCAGGAAGTCGGAATGGGAGTTAAAGAAGAAAGAGAGCCGGGGGCCGAACTCGTCCACGCCCATCCCTGCTTTGATGGCCGCGTCCACGTAGGCGATGCCGTTGGCCAGGGTGAAGGCCACCTCCTGCACCGCGGTGGACCCGGCCTCCCGGATGTGGTAGCCGCTGATGCTGATGGTGTTCCATTGGGGGACTTCCTTGGTGCAGAACGCGAAAATATCGGTGATGAGGCGCATGGAGGGCCGGGGCCCGAAGATGTAAGTGCCCCGGGCCGGGTACTCCTTCAGGATGTCGTTTTGCACCGTGCCCCGGAGCTGGTCGAAAGGGACCCCCTGCTTTTCCGCCATTGCCAGATACATGGCCAGGATCACGGCGCAGGGGCTGTTGATGGTCATGGAGGTGGACACCTGGTCCAGGGGGATGCCCTGGAAAAGGCGCTCTATGTCCCACAGGGAGTCAATGGCCACCCCCACCTTGCCCACCTCGCCCTGGGCCAGAGGGGCGTCGGAGTCGTAGCCGATCTGGGTGGGCAGGTCAAAGGCCACGGAGAGACCGGTCTGCCCGGACTTGAGCAGGAAGTGGTAGCGCTCGTTGGTCTCTTCGGCGCTGCCGAAACCCGCGTACTGGCGCATGGTCCAGAACCGGCCCCGGTAGGCCGTGGGCTGCACCGCCCGGGTATAAGGATACTGGCCGGGTAAGCCCAACTGCTCCAGGTAGTCAAAGTCCTCCATGTCCAGGGGGGTGTAAACCCGCTCGATGGGAATGCCGGAGGTGTTGAGGAATTCGGGCTGGCGCTCCGGCATCTTCTTCAAGACCTTGGCCACCGTCTCGTCGTACTTGGCCTTGCTTTCCTGCAACTTGGCCATTTTCAGGGGATCACACATAGGGCTACCTCGCTGCCGCGGGATAAGAAGATTTGCTCTGGTTAAAAGGCCGGAGTCCTGAAACCCCGGCCCGCCCGCAAGTGGGGAGTTTACCAATATCGTACTATGTCAGGGAAACAAATGGGAGAAAATCAGGCAATTTCTGATTTTTCTGTCAAAAATTTTCTTACAGAGGGGCAATATATAGGGGGGCCATCTAAAGCGAAACCGCCAAATTAAACAGCCCTGACAACTTAGTCAGGGCTGAGAAGAGGTCCTAAAGGCAAAACAGTTTTAGGAATAAGAAAATATATAAGTCTCTTCCTCGTAGTCGGTAAGTGTATAATCAGGGAGACGACCAGAAGTGATGCAAGCCGGTGCTATTTCGGCGTATTCTCCTTTTTGGGTTCTCTCAAGAAATTTCACAAGGGGCACATGCCTTTCTTCCCGTTTCCGTTTGTGACCATGCAACTCTTTCATGGAAATTTCCTCCTTAAAAGACCATCTTTTTCCCTAGATTGGCCTCTATGTCCCGTCTTACCGGTGTTAAGTCAATTTTGGCACCACAAGGGCAGGTTATCAAGTTATTCAAAGGCAAAGGCGTTCTTCCCTGAGCCTTCATATCTAAATCTATTTTCGGTTCTTTTTTTAATTTAGCATATAATTTGTGCATTTTGCCACAATTATTACAGGTATGATCAATCACCACAACGTCCGCTTGTTGAGGAGTCAGTCCAGGTCCGGGAGCGGGTTGAACAATTGGGGGGTGAAAATGCCTAAAAATCTTTTCGTCAGCGGTGGCAAAAATCTTAAAAACCATGCTTCTGTCAAAGAGAAATCTCATTACCGTATGAATCTTAAACACAACTTCACTTAGTTGAGGATCATCCTCAATGCGGTTAATTTTCAAGAGCTCTTGTAGATCATTTATTTTGATAGGTCTCCCATGAGTACGCCATGTCTTACGCTCAATTAGTTTGTCAGCTATTTCCTTAGCTCGAGCCCTTTTCATTTCATCAGTGACGGCTATTTTTCGGGTTTCGGTTGTAATCCAGTTTTTAAACTTATATTTCGGAATCCAATCAATGACTAAATCTTTTGCATATTCCAACCCATGGACTATTCCATATAATTCTCCTGGGGTAATTTGAGCTATCACGAGCGCATCAAAAGGGTTGAGCTTCCCATTTTTATCGGCTTCCATTTTTTTCTGTTCAACCCAGTCGACATAATCAGAGGCTGAGATTCGTGACCTCCCGAGTTTGACCTGTGCATCTATTGGACCGAGGCTGCCGGTTTCGGTCATGAAAATTTCATGGCCAGATAATGCCATAATAGTTCCAGCACTCTTGGCCTGTCCCGCAATTACAAAGGAAATAGTATCAAATTTTCCATGGAGAAATCCTACTATCTCTTCGGCAACCTCCCCACTTCCGCCTAATGTCTCCAGGAATACATCCAAATTTTTTTCTGGTCGATCTTTAAGCAAATCATGGATAATATAGTAATCATCCTGCATAATCATTTTCTGGTCAATTGGCTTATCGCCTGCACTGGCATAAATTAAAAGATAACTATTCCTAATCTGATTATATTTCTTGATTAAATTAACTAATTCCTCTTCAAATCTCCTGACTGTCCAACCTTCTTTTTCTATTTTTTTGATGTATTCGCTCATTAGGCTCATTTTTTTCTCCTAAATGAGTAATAACAATCCAGCGCAATTAAGACATTTGTCAATATACTCATATAGTTATATGCCATCAGGGGGGTTAATTGTTGTGGTAGCGCAATTTATGCACTTCTGCGAATTAAACACCTACAAATAACCTTGGTTGTCAGATTCGGAGGAAATGCCTTTATTAAATTTTTTTAAAAAGATAATAAATCAGCCCAAATCATCGGTCAAGTTTTCAATTAGGATTGAAAGCCATAGAATGCTCTTTTTTCAATTTTTTTCTATAGCTCAACCAACCGGTTCTGGATGGCGAAGCGGGAGAGTTCGGCGTTGTTGCGCAGGTTGAGTTTTTTGAGCAGCCTAAAGCGGTAAGTGTCCACGGTCTTGGTGCTGATGTGGTAGGCCTGGGCGATCTCCCGCACCGTGTGGCCCAGGGCCAGGTGGCGCAGCACCTGGATCTCCCGGGTGGAGAGCGAATCAAGGGGGGAGCGGCTTTTGGGGCTGGCCATGTGCAGGGCCAGGGTTTCGGCCGCGGTGTCGCTCAAGTAGCGTCCCCCGGCATAAACCTTGCGAATGGCCTTCACCAACTGCTCCGGGGCGGAGCGCTTGGTGATGTAACCCCTGGCCCCGGCGGAGATGGCCCGGATGACGTACTGCTCTTCCTCATGCATGCTGAGGATGAGGATGGGCAGCTGGGGGTAGTAATGGTGAAGCTGGCTGATGACTTCCAGGCCGTCCAGGCCCGGCATGGAGATGTCGATGACGGCCACGTCGGGCATGGTGTTGTGAGTCTGCTGGATGGCTTCCCGGCCGTCGGCGGCTTCGGCCACCACCTCGATGTCGCCGGATTCTTCCACCACCCGGCGCAACCCGGCCCGCACAATCCTATGGTCGTCGGCTAACAAGACCCGAATCACCAGGGTGCTCCTTTACCAGGGTTAATTTGTCCATGGGCAGCCGGAAACTCACCAGGGTGCCCCGCCAGGGGTTGGAATGGATTTCCAGGACGCCGCCCAGGAGGCTAGCCCGCTCCCGCATCCCCGCCAGTCCCAAAGATTCCGATTCCCGCAAGTCTCGGGTGTTGAAGCCCCGGCCATTGTCCGCCACCGCCAGAATCAGCATGCTCTCCTGCCCCTCCAGGGTGACGTTCACCTGGGTGGCGAAGGAGTGCCGGGCCACGTTGGTGAGAGCTTCCTGGGCGATGCGGTAGGCCGCGGTGGCCACCACGCCGTCCACCTCGGGCACGTTGGCGTGGTTGAAGTTACAGGTGATGCCGGTGCGCTTGGAATATTCCTTGATATACCAGCCCAGGGCCTCAATGAGGCCGAAGTCGTCCAGCACGCCGGGGCGCAGCCGGGTGGCCAGACCCCGCACCTCGTCAATGGTTTTATCAATGAGGTCGCACATGGTCAAGGCGCGGTCCGCACCCCTGGGGTCCCGGTCTTTGAGGCGCTCGCTGAGCCATACCGCGTCCAGCCGGAGCGCAGTGAGCACCTGTCCCAGCTCATCATGGAGCTCCCGGGCGATGGCGGTGCGCTCCTTCTCCTGGCTGGCCATAATGCTCCCCGAAAGCAGGCGCAACTGGTTCTGGGCCTTCTTAAGTTCGGTGATGTCCGTGGAAATGCCGCACACCCCGGAGGCGTTGCCCTGATCGTCATACAGGGGAAATTTGACAGAAAGATAGGTGTGGATGCCATCCTCCTGATAAATAGGCTCTTCCACCTTGAGGGGGCGCTTTTCCTTCAGCACCTGGAGGTCGTTGTCCCGGAAGCGGTCGGCCACTTCCAGGGGGAAAATTTCGTAGTCGGTTTTCTCTCGAATTTTATCATTAGCAATGCCGAACAGTTCCTCGAACCGGGAGTTGACCAGTTTGTAGCGGCCGTCCTGATCCTTGATGTACACCACCGCGGGGGTATAGCGGAGGATGCCGGCGATCTGGCTGGTGCGTTCCCGGATCTGGCGCTCCAGGTCCTTGGAGTAGCGGCTCAGTTCCTCCTGGGCCTCCTTCAGTTTCCGCTCCGTCTTCCGGCGTTCGGATATGTCCCGGGCCACGCAGACGCTGCCGATGGTGCGGCCCTGCTCGTCTTTGAGCAGGCTGATGGAGATGTCCATGGGGACGATGGAGCCGTCCCGCTTTTTCATCTGGATTTCATATTCCCGTACTACCCCGTCCTGGCGCAGCCGGGTAAGCATGCGCTCCAGTTCCTGGGGGTCGGCGTAAAGCTCGAAGGCCCGCTTGCCTTCCAGCTCGTGAAACCGGTAGCCATAGATTTCCGCGGCCCGGCGGTTCCAGAGGAGGAAGCGCCCCTGGCGGTCCACGATGCCGATGGCGTCCACGGAGTTGTCGATGACGTTTTCCAGATATTCCTTGGTGCGGCTGAGTTCGTGTTCGGCCCACCTGCGGTCTTCGATCTCCTGCTTGAGCTTCTCGTTGGCTTTCAGAAGTTCCGCAGTGCGCTCCGCCATTCGCCGTTCCAGCTCGCCGTGGACCTGTTGCCGGGCCTCCTCAGCGCGGCGGACCGCCTCGGCCTGGGCTTCCAGGCGGGCCACCCGCCGCCGCAGGGCCGTTAGCTCTTCCAGGAGCTGCTTTTTGGTTTTGTCCGCGTCGCTCATATGCAGGGTGGGCACGGCTCACCATTTTGGGCTGTGGGGTGAGATTGGGGCACTATCCTTGCCAGTTCAAGTATATCTTTACAAAAGGATAATCACAAGATAGGGAATATCTGGGGCATTTACAGGTTAAAAATGGTGGGGCGGGCCTCCGTGCCCGCCAAGACAGACATATGAGAAAAGTCAGCCATTAGCCGGAGCGCGGTGCGCACCCTACGGGTCCAGCGCGCCAGCCCATCGCCCTATAGGAGACGCATTGGAGGATGTTAGACAGGGCAGTCACGGAGGCCTGCCCCACCCTGAAATGCCTTAATTGGGGCGCGGGGCGCACCCTAAACACTGCTCACTGCTCACTGCTCACCGGCCACTGGCCACTGGCAACTGACCTCGGTTCTTGCCGTTGCCCTTGAGCTTCCCCAGGGCCTTGGTGAGTTCCAGCATCACCGCGATGCCCTCCCGGGTCTCCTTGCGGTTCAGGGAACTTAGGAGGCCCAGGGTGCTGACGGGCTTTACCTCTTCCAGGTGCAGCTCCAGGGGAATGTCCATGAGCCGGTTGAGAAATTCCACCATGCCGGGGTGGGAGAGCTTTTTCAAGATCCCCAGGATGGAGACGAAGCCCTCGCCCATGGCCGCAATCTCCTCCGTTTTATAAGCCGTGGCCACCTTGGCCCGGACTTCCAGCATGGCGGCATAGGTGCGGAACACCCCCCGGCGCTCCAGGTTGTCAAAATAGTTGATGAGATTAGGCACCGTGCTTTTAAGGAGCGGCTCCATGCATTGCCACAGCTCGATCAAGTTTTCCATGGACTCCAGGGCGTAGGCGATATTGCGCATGCTGCGCAGGGTCCGTTTCAGCATGATAAACAGGTCTTCCAACTGGAAGCCCGTTTCCACATCGCCCAATTCCTGCATGAGGATGCGGAAGGCTTGACCGATGAGGGGGGTCATATCTTCCCGGAGTTCATCCCGGATCGCCTGGGCCTTGGCGAGCATGTTCACTTTTTCTTCCATACGTTCCAGGCGTTCCAGGATCAGGTCTTCCTTGGACGGCGCTTTTTTGGCCATGGCTCACCCTCCCTTAGCCGTACACGTGGTAGACATGGCTGAGCATCTTGCCGGCCATGAACATCTGGGGCTCCAGGGGCAGTTCCTGGCCCTTGAGCATCATGTTGTAGTAAACCCACTTGAACATCATCTTGCCCCAGTAGTTGAAGTAAGACTCGCCCAGGAGAGTGAAGGGCCCCAGCCCCGGAAAGGGATATTTGCCGGGAAGCGGCTCCACCGTGTAATTGAAGTCGATGAGACTGGCCTTTTCGTAACCGGTGACGATGAAGCAGGTGGAGTGGCCGTCGTAGTCGGGTTTGGGCTCCTGGCCGTCGATTTCCCGCACCAGGTTCTCCACGATGATGTCCGATTCGTAGTGGGCCACCGCCCCGGCCTTGGAAGTGGGCACGTTGGTGGCGTCCCCCACCACGTAGATGTTGGGGTAGTCCTTGGCCTTCAAGGTGTAGGGATCGGTATTGACGTAGCCCATGGGGTCCCCCAGGCCGCTGTCCAGGACCACCTGGGCGCCGAAGTTGGGGGGAACGGCCACCAGCAGATCATAGTCCACCTCTTCCCCCTTGTGGGACTCGATGGTCTTTTTGCCCGCGTTGACGTGGGAAATGTCGAAGTTGGGGGTGATCTTGATGTTTTTTTGCTCACAAAGCTTGCCCAGCATGGCGGAGGCTACAGGCTTGGTGAAGGCCCCGGCTAAAGGCGTCACCAACTCCAGCTCCACATGGTCCCTAACGCCGTTCACCGTAAAAAACCAGTCGGCCATGAAGATGAACTCCAGGGGGGCCACCGGGCACTTGATGGGCATCTCCGCGATGTTGAGCACCACCCGGCCTTTGTTGAAATACTTCCATTTCTTATACAGGGCCACCGCGCCGTCGGGGGTGTAGAAGTCATGGATATTGCCCCGCCAATCTTCGGTCATGCCCTCCACTTCCCCGGGCATGATGCGACAGCCGGTGCCGATGACCAGCCAGTCGTAGTGGTACTGGCCCTTTTTGGTTTTGACCTGCTGCTTTGCGGGGTCGATTTCGGTGACTTCATCCATCACCAGGTTGACCCCTTTGGGGACAAAATCCGCCTTGGGCTTGATGCAGTCCTCCAGGGTGTAAATGCCAAAGGGGATAAAGAGCCAGCCCGGCTGATAATGGTGCTGCCAGTCCCGGTCGATGACGGTGATCCGCCATTGGGACTCGTCCAGTTTTTTGCGGATCTTGGTGGCCACCATGGTGCCGCCGGCCCCATGACCCAGAATCACCAGGTGCTTCATCGCGCTCACCTCTCGTAAAGACAGTTTTTAGTTTTCAGTTTTTGGTTTTTAGTTGGGGTAACCTCACAGGCCCTGGCAGGGTTTTGGAGCACAGATACACAGGCATTTTCCATCTGTGCCACCATTATTCATCCAGTAATAGAAACCAGAATCTTCAGTAGCGGACCCAACTTTTCCTTTAAAATAAGTATTGCTGGCGCCGGGATGCCACCCCGCCCTGGAATAAGCCTTGGTGCCCCAGGCGTCTCGCCTGTGCTCTTACAAAGCCTTGCACCCACCGCGGTCCCCAAGCCAGGCTTGGAAACCGGGATAAAAGGAGGTCATTGATTTACTCGATTTCACTATGACAGAAGGGAAGAAACTGAAAATAAGACAATTTCTGATTTTTATGTCAAATTTTTTCTTACAATAATTGTATAGATAAATTTGCTTAGCTATTAGAAAAAAATAACCCTTCCGATATTGGCAACGCACCGGAAGGGTTATTTTATGAGGGATTGATATTCGGGGTTTAACCCGCGGCTTCCACCGCGAGATCGTCGGCCGCGGCGTCTTCCAGGGCCGCGATCTCGGCCATCACCTGCTCATCCCGGTTGTGCATGAGCTGGATGGCCTTGTGGGGGCATTCAGCCACGCAGACGCCGCAGCCATGGCACTTGGCCGGGTCGATGTAAGCGGCATGGGAGTGGTAATCGATAACCGGCACCCCGTAAGGGCAGGCGCGCACGCAGGTGAGACATTCGGCGCAGCGGCTTTTGACCACCCGGGCCACCGCGCCCCCCACCATGATTTCCTGTTGGGCCAGGATTCTCAAGGCCCGGGCGGCGGCCCCATTGGCCTGGGACACGCTTTCCTCGGCGTACTTGGGACCGTGGGCCAGGCCGCACAGGAAGATGCCGTCGGAAGCAAAATCCAGGGGCCGCAACTTTATATGGGCCTCCATGAAAAAGCCGTCGGCCTCCAGGGGCAGCTTGAAGATGCGGTGGATCTCCTGACTCCCGGGGTGGGGCCGCACCGCGGCGGAGAGCACCAGGTAATCCGCGGTCAGGCTGACGGGGGCATTCAGGTTCCGATCTTGAACCGACACCTCCAGGCGTTCCCCCGCCGGCTCCACCTGGGGCTTCCGGTCAATTTCATAACGGATGAACTGGACTCCCAGTTCCCGGGCTTGTTTGTAATAACATTCCTTAAACGCGAAGGTGCGAATGTCCTGATACAATATGAAAACTTTGGCCCGGGGGCGCAGTTCCTTGATCTTCAAGGCGTTTTTAATGGCGCTGCCGCAGCAGAGGCGGCTGCAATAAGGATGTTCCGGCTCCCGGCACCCCACGCATTGGATCATGGCCACCACGGGTTCTTCCGGGAGCATATTGGCTTCCTGAACCAGGAAGTTTTCCATCTCCAGTTGGGTGAAGACCCGGGAGTGCTGGCCGTAAAGGTATTCCGTAGGCCGGTATTCCATGCCGCCAGTGGCGATAATTACGGCGCCGTACTCGATCTCCTGTTCGCCTTCCGGACCTGCCAGGGTGCTGCGAAACCTCCCCACGTGGCCGGAGAAGCTTTTCACTTGAGTATTTTTCAGGACCTTGATGCGAGGCCGGTTTTCCACCTGGTCGATAAGGTACTCCAGGTAAGGTTGCACCTCATAGCCCTCTAAAGTGTAGTGCACCTGGCGGGCCATTCCTCCCAATTCGGCCTCTTTTTCCACCAGGTACACGTCATAACCGGCATAGTATATGGTTTGGGCGGCGGTCATACCGGCCAGCCCGCCCCCCACCACCAGGGCCTTTTGCACCACCGGAATGGGGATTTCGTTCAGGGATTCCACCAGGGCCGCCCGGGCCACCTTCATCTTCACCAGTTCCTTGGCTTTTTGGGTGGCCAGTTCCGGATTATCCCGGTGTACCCAGGAAACCTGATGTCGTAGGTTGGCCATGCGGAAGAGATACTTGTTGAGCCCGGCCTGGCGCAGATTGTCTTTGAAGAGGTCCTCGTGGGTCCGGGGAGTGCAGGCGGCCACCACCACCCGGTTGAGTCTGGCCTCCTTGATCACCTGGCGCATCCGGTCCAGGGAGTCGCCGGAGCAGACGAAGGTGAAATGGTCGGCAAAGACTACGTGGGGGAGGGCGCGGGTATATTCCGTCACCGCGGCCACGTCGATCACCCCGGCGATATTGATGCCGCAGTGGCAGATAAAGACGCCGATGCGCGGCTCTTCCCCATAGACGTCCTTCTCCGGGGGGTATTCCGGCCTGGTGATCATGGTTCCCCGGACTTCCGCCAGCCAGGTGGACGCGGCCGCGGCGGCGCCGGAGGCCTGGGCCACGGTCTCCGGGATATCTTTGGGAGCCTGAAAGACCCCGCAGGTGAAAATCCCCTCCCGATTGGTGTAGATCTGTTCAAACTCGGGGCTTTCCGCGAATCCCCACTGATTGGTGGCAATTCCCAGGGTCTTGGCTGCCTCCAGGGCGGAGGGACTGGGGATCAGGCCCACGGAGAGCACGACCAGGTCGAATTCCTCCGTCTGTACCCGGTCTTGGCTGTCCACATAGGTGAGTTCCAGGTTGTCGGTGCGGGGGTTCTGGGCCACCCGGGAGATCATGGCGCGGAGATAGCGGACTCCGTAATCTTCCCGGGCCTGCTCGTAAAAGCGGTCGAAACCCTTGCCCTGGGCCCGGAGGTCGATGTAAAAGATGGTGGGCTCCACCCGGCCATCGTGCTCCTTGGCCACTATGGCCTGCTTGGTGGCATACATGCAGCACACCGAAGAGCAGTATTCCCGGCCGGAGGCGGGGTCCCGGGAGCCGACACACTGGATCCAGGCGATTTTCTTCGGCTCCAAATGGTCACTGGGCCGGAGGACGTGGCCGGCATGGGGCCCGGTGGCGGACAGCAACCGCTCAAATTCCAATGAAGTGATAACGTTGGGATAACGTCCATATCCATATTCCGGCTTCTGGCGGGCATCAAAAATTTTGAATCCCGGGGCCAGGACCACCGCTCCCACTTCCACCTGCCGTTCCGTGTCGGTCTGGCAGAAATCGATGATCTGGCCGAAGCAATAGTTCTCGCAGGCTCGGCACTTGCCCCCCTTTTGGAAATAGATGCAATGATCCCGGTCGATGGTGTATTGCAGGGGCACCCCCTGGGGATAACGGACATAAATGGCCTTGCGGAAGCTCAGCCCCTCGTTGAATTCGTCCTTCACTTTTTTGGGGCACTTCTCCGCGCAATAGCCGCAACCCATGCAGCGTTTGCCGTCCAGATAACGAGCCTTTTCCCTGACCGTCACCGAAAAATGGCCCGGCAACCCGGAGATCCCCACCACCTGGGCCGGGGCCACAATCTCAATGTTCCGGTGCCGGCCGCACTCCACCAGCTTGGGAGACAGGATGCACATGGAGCAGTCATTGGTGGGGAAGGTCTTGTCCAGTTGGGCCATGACCCCGCCGATGCAGGGGTCCTTTTCCACCAGGTAGACAAAATAGCCGGCCTCGGCCAGGTCCAGAGAGGCCTGGATGCCGGCGACGCCGCCGCCCACCACCATCACCGCGCCGATTTTTTTACTTTCACCAGTAGTCATGGGAGATACTCGGGCCTGGCCCTATTCCCTATCGTTTAGTTATAAATTAGCCAGGTATAAATGAAAATCTTTACAAATTTATTTTTGCCACACCAATATGACGCGTTTATTCTCCGTGATTAAATCAGGCCCTTTTTTTTAAGAAGGGGAATGGGGTCCACCAGATGCCGCGCCAGCCAGTCCTTGACCTGGGGGTGGCCCAGGGCCAGGCCCATAAGCTCGGTGAAATAAAAGACGGGGAGATAGAAGTTGTTGCCGAACTTTTTGGAGATGCGTTCCTGGGTCAGGTCCAGGTTGGCCTGGCACATCTGGCAGGAGACCACGAAGCATTCGGCCCCCGCGGCCAAAGCCCGTTCGTACAGGCGCTGCACCAGGGTGTCAATGATGTCCGGGCGGGCCACCGCCAGCCCGGCGCCACAGCAGTCAGTTTTGAAAGACCAGTCTAAGGGCGTGGCCCCCAGGACTTTTAAGAGGTTTTCCAGATTCTGAGGATTTTCATAATCCTTTTTATTAGTCACCGCCGGGGGCCGGGCCATGAGACAGCCGTAATAGCCCACGGCCTTCAGGTCCTTAAGAGGCTGGACCATTTTTTTTGACAAGGCGCCCAGATAGGAATCCTGGGTCATAAATTCCAGCAGATCCCAGACCTTGATGTCTTTGAGCCCGCCCCGGGCCTTTTCCGCCACCTTGAGACGGTTATAGCACAAGGCGCAGGGGGCCACCAGGTCCCGTCCGGCCCGTTGGGCCAGGTCCAGGTTCCGGGCCGGGAGATCCAGGGCCAGGGCATGGCTGATACTGTGGGCCGCAGTGGCGCCGCAGCAGTTCCATTCCTCCAGCTCCATCAGTTCCACATTCACCAGAGGCGCCACCCCGGCGATGGACGCGGCGTAGTCCAGAGCGATGCCTTCCAGGGAACAGCCGGGATAATAGGAGACTTTCATGATTTGAACCCCGACCGGTTAAAGATATTTTCCACTTCCCGCCGGGCCTCGGCCTTGAGTTTGGGCCCGCCCTGGAGCTTCAAACGGCCCCGCTTGAAAAGTTGATAACCCAGTTTGGCGTTAGCCCAATGTTCTTTAAAGTTAAAACCGCGCCGCAGCTTGAACAGGGTGAAATTCCCTAGCAAACGGGTTTCGGACAGGCGGCCGCCCCCGGCCCGGATGTTGTCCAGGAATAAGCGTTGGAACGCCGCCACCTCCGGTTGGGGCGTGGTTAAGCCCCGCTTCAGAGCCTCCTCTTTCAGCCAGTCCATGACCGCGGCGATGTCGATGCCGTTGGAGCAGCGAGTGGTGCAGGTCTCGCAGGAGGAGCAGACCCAGATGGTGCGGCAGTTCAACACCAGGTCCTCCTGCCCCAGCAGGGCCAACCGGATCACCCTATCCGGCAGCAGGTCCATGGCAAAGGTCAAGGGGCAACCCCCGGAGCACTTGCGGCACTGATAACAGGCGGACACCTGGAGATGGTACTGCCTCAGCCGTTCCGGCAGGGCATAAGCCGGGCGAATATTAGAGATTGGAGGCGCCCCGTCGTTCATGATTTATTCACCTCCAGTCACTTTCACTGATTAACATTAACTAACTAATTAACAGTTGTTAATCAGGTTAAAACCCCTAAAATCCTTTTGGTGTACGGTAGGCTTTGGAATGACGCGCCGGAGAAAGTACTCGCGGCCGCCCGAAAACCCGAAACCTTCCCATCGCCCTCCTATCTGCAAATGCATATCGCGTGCCGGGGACCTGGCAGGCTTTTGAAAAAGAGGCGGACAGTTTTTCGAGTACGGTTGGTCAGGCAAACCCTATTTGGCGATGGTCCTCGGTGCACATATGTGATTTTTGAACAAATGTGCAATATTTTAACCGAGTTGTCAATCAAAATATGAAAAAAGCTAGGATTGTCCCCGCTGACAAAGCAAATAAGGTTACCGGACCGGCAACTTCAACGTCAGCCTTAACGGAGCCGATCTAAACCAGCGTGGAATCCTGGCCCATCTTCAGAAGAAAAACAATTCTTTATTATGCCAAAAGCAGGGCACCGCCTATGTGCCCAGGTTGATTAATGGGGCTCTGGCTGATGCTTATGGTTTATTTCCTTTTTCTTTCTTGGATTAGAGCATTAGTCGATAGATCAATTCGTTACTCTTCGCTCCCGGTCCCGGACGGCCGCCGGGAGATGGGGGTTTCGGGAATCTGTTCGTAAGAGCCCACCGCGGCTTTGAAGAACTCCCGGTTCAGGCGGGCGATGTTGCCGATGGTGATGCCCTTGGGGCACTCCACTTCGCATTCCCGGTGGTTGGTGCAGTTGCCGAAGCCCAGGGCGTCCATCTCCGCCACCATGGACAAGGCCCGCCGGGCGGCTTCGGGGCTGCCCTGGGGCAGCAAGGCCAGGTGCGAGACCTTGGCGCTGACAAAGAGCATAGCCGAAGCATTGGGGCAGGCGGCCACGCACGCCGCGCAGCCGATACAGGCCGCCGCGTCCATAGCCCGCTCCACGTCGTCCCGGCCCGCGGGCAGAGAATTGGCCTCCGGGGCCTGGCCGGTGTTCACTGACACAAAGCCCCCGGCCTGGATGAGGAAGTCCAGGGCGCCCCGGTCCACTACCAGGTCTTTGATCACCGGGACGGCCCGGGCCCGGTAAGGCTCGATGGTCAGGGTGGCGCCGTCGGGAAACCGCCGCATGTGAAGCTGGCACAGGGTGGTTTCCTTATCCGGCCCGTGGGGGCGGCCATCCACCACGCAGCCGCACATACCGCAGATGCCTTCCCGGCAGTCGTGGTCGAACGCGATGGGTTCTTTCCCCTCCACCGCCAGTTGCTCGTTGATAATATCCAGCATCTCCAGAAAGGAGGCGTCGGTGGAAATGTTTTCCGCCCGGCAAGTTTCAAAATGTCCTTTATCTTCGGGGCCTTTCTGGCGCCAGACTTTAAGGGTCAGGTTGAGGCTCTTGCCGCTCATTTGTAACTCCTTACCGCCAACTTGACATTCTCATACACCAGGGGCTCTGTATGCAAGACAGGTTCCTTGCCTTCCCCGGCGTATTCCCACACCCCCACGTGGCACATGTTTACGTCGTCCCGCATGGGCTCGCCGTCCTCGTACTGGAAGGCCTCGTTGAAGTGGCCGCCGCAGGATTCCCGCCGGGCCAGGGCGTCGATGGCCAGCAATTCCGCGAACTCCAAGAAATCCGCTACCCGGCCGGCTCGCTCCAGATTCTGATTGAGCTCCTTGTCCGTGCCCGGGATGAGGAGGTTTTCCCAGAACTCGCCCCGCAGTTCCTGGATGAGGCGCCGGGCCTTCATGAGTCCCGCGTCGTTGCGGCCCATGCCCACGTATTCCCACATGATCAGCCCCAGGTCCCGGTGAAAGCTGGCCGCGGTGCGTTTTCCTCTGATGCTCAGGAGCTCTTCCGTCCGGGTCTTGACTTCGGCCTCGGCCTCCTTGAAGGCCGGATGGGAGGTGTTGACCTCCGGAAACGAGGCCCCGGCCAAATAGCCCCCCATGGTGTAAGGGATGACGAAATAGCCGTCGGCCAGGCCCTGCATCAGGGCGCTGGCCCCCAGCCGGTTGGCCCCGTGGTCGGAGAAGTTGGCCTCCCCCAGGACAAAAAGCCCGGGGATGGTGCTCATCAGATTGTAGTCCACCCACAGGCCGCCCATGGTATAGTGAACCGCCGGGAAGATCATCATGGGGACCTCGTAGGGATCCTGGTCCACGATCTTGTGGTACATCTGGAAGAGATTGCCGTAGCGGCTTTCGATTTCTTTGCGGCCCAGCCGCTTGATGGCGTCGGAAAAATCCAGGTAAACCGCCAGCCCTGTGGGGCCGACGCCCTTCCCTTCGTCGCACATGCGCTTGGCGGCCCGGGAGGAGATGTCCCGGGGGGCCAGGTTGCCGAAGCTGGGGTAGATGCGCTCCAGGTAGTAGTCCCGCTCCGACTCGGGAATTTCGTTGGGCGGCCGCGTATCCCCCGGCTGCTTGGGGACCCAGACCCGGCCGTCGTTTCTAAGACTCTCGCTCATCAGGGTGAGCTTGGACTGGTAGGCGCCGTGCACCGGGATGCAGGTGGGGTGGATCTGGGTGAAGCAGGGGTTGGCGAACCCGGCGCCTTTCTTGTAAGCCCGCCAGGCCGCGCCCACGTTGCCGCCGGTTCCATTGGTGGACAGGTAAAAGACATTGCCGTAGCCCCCGGTGGCGAAAACCACCGCGTGGGCCGCGTGGCTTTCCATGGCGCCGGTCAGGAGGTTTCGCACCACGAGGCCCCGGGCTTGGCCGTTCACCAGCACCAACTCCAGCACCTCCCGGCGGGGAAACATCCTGATCTGACCCGCGGCCGCCTGGCGCATCATGCCCTGGTAGCAGCAGAGCAGGAGCTGCTGGCCCGTCTGCCCCCGGGCGTAAAAGGTCCGGGCGACCTGGGCCCCGCCGAAGGAGCGGTTGGCCAGCAGGCCCCCGTATTCCCGGGCGAAGGGAATCCCCTGGGCCACGCAGTGGTCGATGATGAGGTTGCTCACCTGGGCCAGGCGGTGAACATTGGCCTCCCGGGCCCGGAAATCGCCGCCTTTGATGGTGTCATAAAAGAGCCGCCAGATGCTGTCCCCGTCATTGGGGTAGTTCTTGGCCGCGTTGATGCCGCCCTGGGCCGCGATGGAGTGGGCCCGCCGGGGGCTGTCCTGGAGGCAGAAGGCTTTGACGTTGTAACCCAGTTCCGCCAGCGCGGCGCAGGCCGAGCCGCCGGCCAGGCCGGTGCCCACCACGATGATGTCGTATTTGCGCTTGTTGGCCGGGTTGACCAGTTTCAGGTCGAAGCGGTGGTGGTCCCACTTGGTCTCCAGCGGCCCCCCCGGGATTTGGCTGTCCAGTTTCATTCTTGGCATCTCCTCACGACATAAAGCGGATCACTATGGGCAGCAGGCCGAACCCCACCCCCACTAGGATAGCATAGGCCAGGCTCAGCCCCCGGATGAAAGGCATATACTTGGGGTGGTTGAGGCCGATGGACTGGAAGGCGCTCCACAGGCCGTGGCGCACGTGCAGGGCCACCACGATCATGGAAAAGACATAAAATATGAGACCCAGGGGGCTGGCGAAAATGCTGCTGGCGATCTGGAAAATGGTGCGGCGGGACTGGTCCACGATATGGTGGGAAAAGCCGGCCAGGTGCACGATGACGAACACCAGGATGAGCAGCCCGGTGTAAGGCATGGTCACGGAGGAGAGGGTGCGGCCGTTGCCGCCGCTTTTGTCCACTGCGTATTTTACCGGCCGCGCCCGGCGGTTTTCCAAGAACAATAACACCGCCAGAAAAACATGAATCACCAGGCACACCACCAAGCCGATTTCCGCCACCACCAGGATTTTCCCCAGTTGGTGCAGGCCATGGGCATAGGCGTTGAAGGCCTCTTTGCCTCCATAAATGCTCAGGTTGCCCAGCAGGTGGGTTCCCAGGAACACCAGAAACAGCATGCCGGTCACCGCCATGAGCTGCTTTTTGCCCACCGAGGTGCTGAACGCACGCACAAGCCAGTTCATCTAACTCTCCATTCTTGCCCTAAATAAGTTTAAGGAATGCCAGTGCCAAGGTGGGGGCACAGCATGTGAAAATTTTAATTATACTTCCATTTCGGGAAAAAAGGGAGGCAAAAGACTTACCCTAAAGATACTATGGCAGGAGGGGAGGGAACTAAAAATAGGACAATTTCTGATTTTAATGTCAAAATTTTTCTTACAATGGTTCACAGAGCAGGTTTTAGGTGTCAGGTTTTAGGTGTCAGGTGTCAGCAAAAAACATCCCTACTCTGAAACCTGAAACCCGAAACCTGAAACCTAAAACCTTTCTCTTACATCCCCAGCAAATCCCGGGTCTTGGCCACGGCGTCGGCGGAATTTTTCAGCTTGGCCTCTTCCGCCTTGCTCAGCTTCACGGTGATGATCTTTTCCACGCCGCTGGACCCCAAAATCACCGGCACCCCGAAGAAGATGTCATTGAGACCGTATTGGCCGGTGAGGTAGGCCGACACCGGCACCACCCGCTTCTGGTTTTTCAAGATGGCTTCCGCCATCTGCACCGCGCCGGCCGCGGGCGCATAGTATGCGGAACCGGTCTTCAGCAGGGCCACGATCTCGCCCCCCCCCTTGGCGGTGCGCTGCACCAGGGCTTCAATCTTCTTCTTGGACATCAATTCCGTCAGCGGCACGCCAGACACGGTGGTCATGCTCACCAGGGGCACCATCTCGTCGCCGTGGCCCCCCAAAACCATGGCCTGGATTTCGTCCACCGCCACCTTGAGCTCCATGGCGATGAAGCAGCGGTACCGGGCGGTGTCCAGAATGCCGGCCATGCCCATGACCCGCTTCTTGGGGAAGCCGCTCACCTTGTACGCCACGTAACACATGGCGTCCAGGGGATTGCTGACGATGATGAGAAAGGCATTGGGCGACCGGGACACCACTTCCTTGGTCACCGTGGCCACGATGTTTTTGTTGGTGTTGATCAAATCCTCCCGGCTCATCCCGGGCTTGCGGGGGATGCCGGCAGTGATGATGACCACCTGGGAGCCTTTGGTGGCGTCATAGTCGTTGGCCCCCACCACGTCCACGTTGAACCCGAAAATGGGCCGGGCCTGCATCAAATCCAGAGATTTTCCCTGGGGCATGCCTTCCACGATGTCCACTAACACCACATCGGCCAACTCCCGAGCCGCTATCCAATGGGCGGCGGTAGCTCCCACATTGCCCGCGCCCACAACCGTAATCTTAGGCCGCGCCATGTTTTCCTCCCTTTAGCGGTTTAGCGGTTTGGCGGTTCAGCGGTTTGGCTTTTAGGCATTTAACCGCTAACCCGTTGACCTACTAATCCGCTCATTATATTCAAGTGTTTGGCGGTTCGGCATTTAGTGTCTAACCCGCTAACCCGCCAGACCGCTAAACCGCTATCACTGCACCAAGGCCGCCACTTTCTGGGCGGCGTCCCGCATATCGGTGGCCACGGTGAAGGTGAAGCCGGACTCGGCCAGGAGTTTTCGCCCTTCCTCCACGTTGGTGCCTTCCAGGCGGATGATGATGGGCACCTGGACTTTAACTTCTTTGACCGCGGCGATGACGCCCTCGGCCAGGCGGTCGCAGCGCAGGATGCCCCCGAAGATATTGATGAGCACGCCCTTGACCCGGGGATCCGAGAGGATGATGCGGAAGCCGTTGGCCACCATGTCGGCGCTGGCCCCGCCTCCCACGTCCAGGAAGTTGGCCGGTTCGGCCCCCGCGGCTTTGATGAGGTCCATGGTGGCCATGGCCAGACCGGCGCCGTTCACCATGGCCCCGACGTTGCCGCTCAAGCGGATGTAGTTGAGGTGGTGCTTCCGGGCTTCGTGCTCCAAGGGGTCCATCTCGTCCGGGTCTTCCAGGGCGGCCAGGTCGTGGTGGCGGAAGAGGGCGTTGTCGTCCAGGTTGATCTTGGCGTCCAGGGCCAGCAGGTCCCCCGTTTTAGTGACCACCAGGGGGTTGATTTCCGCCAGGGAGCAGTCCAGGGCGGTGAACATGCGGTAGAGGTTTTCGATGAAGCTCACCGCGGGCCTGAGCAACGCGGGTTCCAGACCCACTCCGAAAGCCAGGTTCCGGGCCTGGTAGGGCATGAGGCCCGTGGCCGGGCCCACCGCTTCCTTGATGATGAGTTCGGGGGTGCGGGCCGCCACTTCTTCGATTTCCATGCCCCCCGCAGAGCTCATCATGATTACCGGCTGGGCCAGGCTGCGGTCCAGGACGATGCCCAGGTAGAGTTCCCGGTCGATGTCCTGGGCCTGTTCCACCAGGACGGTGTTGACCACCCGGCCTTCAGGACCGGTCTGGGGCGTAATCAGGGTCATGCCCAGAATCTGGCCGGCCACCTTCTCCACCTCTTCCGGGGTGGCCGCGGTCTTGATGCCGCCGCCTTTACCCCGACCGCCGGCGTGGATCTGGGCCTTGACCACAAAGGGGCCTTGCTCCAGTTCTTCAGCCACGGTGCGGGCCTCCGAAGGGGTAACGGCCACATCCCCCGCCGGCGCCGGCACCTTGAATTTCTTGAGCAGGTCCTTGCCTTGGTATTCATGAATTTTCATGGCTGATCCTTACCTGGGCTATCGTTTATGTGTCTTTGAAACCATGAATGACCCGAGACTGGCCCCATTGTTCCCTCTCCCTTGAGGGGAGGGGGTTATTACTCGGAGCATTAAAGAAGTTCCTTCCTTTTGCCCCCTCCCCCTTGAGGGGGGAGGGCTGGGGTGGGGGTGAAGGTAATCCATTTTCCGCTCCGAGTAATATAATCGCGGGAAACGAGGTCACAGTTCCAAACCCGCCGCCGGGCTGGGTTCCAGCAGTAATAACCGTTTAGAATGGACCGGATTCCAGGGTGCATGGTCGGGCTGGGGTAAGGGAGTTCAAGGACAATAATAACCCGGAAATCCGCCTCTAATAGGTAAAAGCCCGAATCTTGGTGGGCAATTCCGAATATTTATCCAATTCGTCCTGAAGTTTCCGACGTTCCGGGTTGTTAAACCAGGCCTGCCAGTGCTCCAGAGATTCCCAGGAACTGATGACCAGGTAATAATTGGGGTCGTCCACCGCGTGCAGGGTTTCGCCCCCGATATATCCGGGCTGCTGCATGGCCATGACCCGCAGCTGGCGTAGGAGCTGGACGATTTTGCCCACGTGTTTGCCTTTGATGGATCTTTCCAGCAATATTTTGACCATAACTCACCTTCATGCCGCACCCGGGAGGAAGCCGGCAATCCCGGCCTCCTCCCGGTAAAGGATTTACCTAAATGTTGAAATGCAGCGCTGGCGCCCTCGCCTGCTCTGGCACAGCCGGGGGCGGCTGTACTACTTCTCAATCACCAGGATGACCGCATCTTTGGCCACGGAAGCGCCGGGCTCGAAGTAGATGGCCTTCACCGTGCCCGAAGCCGGGGCCGGCAGGCTGTTCTGCATCTTCATGGCTTCCAGGACGCACACCAGGTCGCCGGTCTTCACCTGGTCCCCCACTTCCACCGCGTAGGAGATGATCATCCCCGGCATGGGGGCCCTGAGGGGCACTTCCCCGGCGGCCAAGGCTTCCGCGGGGGCTGCGGCGGGGGCCGGCTTGGGCGCCGCGGCCGGCGCAGCCGCGGGAGCGGCGGCCGGAGGCGCGGCCGGGGCCAGCCGGGGCGCGGCCACGGCCGCGGGGGCGATGCCGGTGATCACCGGCGCCCCGGAGGTGCACTCCACTTCCACCTCATAGTACTGGCCATCCACGAAGACGTTGAAGGTGCGCAGACCCGGACCCTTTTCCGGCGCGGGCTTCTCCAGGCTGTCGATGTATTCCTTGATCTTGGCGAAAAGCTTTTTCTGCTTGACGGTGGTATAGACGTCATCTTCCAGCTTCACCTGCTCCAGGGTCTTGGGTTTGACTTCCTCGGGCACCGGCTCCAGGCCGTACTTCCATTTGAGGAAGCGCGTGCCTGTGGTGGGATAGAGGGCGTAAACCAGGACGTCGCCATCATTTTTGGCCAGGGCCTTGGTGGCCTCCACCGCCTTATCCCATTCCGGCTCCAGGATCTCGCCGGGCCGCTTGGTGGTGGGCTGCTCGCCCCGTTCGTAACCCTTGAGGATGATCTTCTGCACCTTCTTGTCCATGGGGGCCGGGGTCTTGCCGTAGAGGCCGAAGGCCAGGCCCTTGACCTCCGCGGGCACCATGTTGTAGCGCCCGAAGAGCACGTTCATCACCGCCTGGATACCCACTATCTGGCTGGTGGGGGTCACCAGGGGCGGGTAACCCAGCTCTTTGCGGGTCTGGGGGAGATCATCCATCACTTCCCGGATGCGGTCTAAGGCGTTGGCCTCCTTGAGCTGGCCCACCAGGTTGGAGTACATGCCCCCGGGAATCTGGTGCAGCAGCACGCCGGTGTCGATCTGGGCCATCTTGGAGGTGTCCAGCAGATCCCGGTACTTCACCGCCACCTTTTCCAGGTCGTAGCCGATCTCGATGAGCGCAGCCAGATTCATGTCGGTTTCCCGGTCCGTCTGCTCCACGCTGACGAGAAGGGGCTCGATGGCCGGCTGGGCGGTGCGCAGGGCAAAGGGTGAGAGGCAGGTGTCCAGTATGTCCACCCCGGCTTCGATGGCCCTGAGGTAGCTCATGGAACCCTGGCCGCTGGTGTAGTGGGTGTGGAACTCCACCGGAATCTTGAGCGTCTCCTTGAGGGCCTTGATGATGTCATAGGCGTCGTTGGGGGAGACCATGCCGGCCATGTCCTTGAGGACGAAGGAGTCGGCCCCCATCTCTTCGGACTTCTTGGCGAAGTCGACGTAGTACTCCAGGTTGAAGATGGGACCCCCCATGCGCCGCTGGGTCAGGGAATAGCACACCGCGGCCTGGAAGTGGGCCATGAGCCCTTCCTTTTTGGCGTCCATGAGGGCCTTCACCGAGACTTCCCAGTTGCGCATGTCGTTGAGCGCATCAAAGACCCGGAATATATCCACCCCGGCCTCCGCAGCGTAGCGTACGAACTTGTAAGTGACGTCGTCGGCGTAGTTGCGGTAGCCTACCAGGTTCTGGCCCCGGAGCAGCATCATGGTGGGGGTCTTCTTGAGAATGCCCTTGATGGTGCGGATGCGTTCCCAGGGGTCATCTCCCAGGAAGCGGTGGGTGGTGTCGAAGGTGGCCCCGCCCCACACTTCCAGGGCAAAGTAGCCCATTTGATCCATGCGCTCCATGAAGGGGATGATGTCCTCGGTGCGCATCCGGGTGGCCAGGAGAGACTGGTGACCGTCCCGAAAAGTGGTGTCGGTGAATTTAATGGGATTCTTACCGGCCATATATTGACTCCTTAGGTCTTTGGTTCCTGATTTTTGAGCAGTATTGCGGTTTGGCGGTTTGGCTTTAGTTTTTTTAAATAACCCGCTGAACCGCGAACCCGCCAACCCGCTACCTTAGACTGCGGCGCTGCATAAGCGTCCGAAGCTGCATGGCCGCTTGGCGTCCGGCCAGGCCCCAGAGGTTGGGAGGCGGACCCGGGGGCGCGGCCGGGGCCATTACGGCCGCGGCCTGCATGGCCAGCTCTTCTTCCAGCATAAACTCTTGAATCGCCGCGCTGATGGCCGCCAGCACCTGGGGTTTGACTGCCATGGTTACCTCCGTTTTTCTCTGGAGCGGTTTGGCGGTTTGGCAGTTTAGCTGTTGGGGTTTGAATGAGCCAAAACCGCTAACCCGCAAAACCGCTAACCCGCTACTACACCGGGATATTGCCGTGTTTTTTGGGCGGCAGGTTCTCCCGCTTGGTGCTCAATGCTTCCAGAGCCTCGATAATCCGGGGCCTGGTCTCCCGGGGCGCAATGACCTGGTCCACAAAACCCCGGGACGCGGCGATATACGGGTTATACAGGAGATTCTCGTAATGATCGATGATCTCCTGGCGTTTGGCCGCGGGGTCTTCCGCAGCCTGGATTTCTTTGCGGAAAATGACGTTGGCCGCGCCGGAGGCGCCCATGACCGCAATCTCCGCGGTGGGCCAGGCCAGGACCATGTCCGCGCCCAAGTCCCGGGAGCACATGGCCAAATAAGAGCCGCCGTAGTCTTTGCGGGTGATAAGGGTGATCTTGGGCACCGTGGCCTCGGAGTAGCACCACAGAAGCTTGGCCCCGTGGCGAATAATGCCCCGGTGTTCCTGTTCGCTGCCGGGGAGATAGCCGGGCACGTCGGCGATGGTGAGGAGCGGGATATTAAAGGCGTCGCAGAAGCGAATGAAGCGGCAGGCTTTGTCCGCCGCGTCCACGTCCAGGCAGCCGGCCAGGACCTGGGGCTGGTTGGCGATGATGCCCACGGAGCGGCCGTTCATCCGGGCAAAGGCAGTGATCATGTTCTGGGCGTAATAATGGTGGGGCTCGAAGATCTCCCCGTTATCCACGATGGCCCGGATGACGTCGTGCATGTCGTAAGAGGCCCGAGCCGAATCGGGCACGATGGCGTCCAGGCCCGCGTCTTCCCGGATGGCGGGATCGGAGCAAGGAACGATGGGCGGGTCTTCCATGTTGTTGTTGGGCAGATAGCTTAGAAGCGTCTTGATCTGGTCGATGCAGTCCTGGTCCGATTCGCAGGCGAAGTGGGCCACCCCGGATTTCTGGTTGTGGGCCATGGCGCCGCCCAGGTCTTCAAAGCTGATCTCTTCGCCGGTGACGCTCTTGATGACGTCCGGCCCGGTGATGAACATGTAGGAGGTGTTCTTCACCATGAAGACAAAGTCGGTCATGGCGGGGGAATAGACCGCGCCTCCCGCGGTGGGACCCATAATGGCGGAAATCTGAGGAATCACCCCCGAAGAGATGGCGTTGCGATAAAAGATCTGGCCGTAGGCGGAAAGGGAGTCCACCCCTTCCTGGATGCGGGCGCCCCCGGAGTCGTTGAAACCCACGAAGGGGACTCCGGCCTTCAGAGCCAAGTCCATGACCTTGCAGATCTTTTTGGAATGCATCTCCCCCAGGGACCCGGCCCGGGAAGTGAAGTCCTGGGCAAAGGCGAAGACCACCCGGCCGTTCACCCGGCCGAAACCGGTGACCACGCCGTCCGCGGGGATTTCCACCTTCTCCATGCCGAAGTTGACGCAGCGGTGTTTGACAAAGATATCCGTTTCCCGGAAGGTCCCGGGGTCAAAAAAGAGGTCCAGGCGTTCCCGGGCCGTGAGCTTGCCGGTGGAGTGCTGCTTCTCCACCGCCTTGGCCCCGCCCATACCCTTGATCTGGGCCTCTTTCTCTTTCAACTCCTTAATCTTTTCAGCTACACTCTTCATAGGCGACTCCTTTTTAAGCGTATATATCGCCTTACAAGGGAGGGGAAGTTAGGCCTCCCTCGAGCTTATGGACTTATTTATGGAGTTTTCCAAATTTTAGCCGAAGTACAGGGGGAGAGTTTTAGGACTTTAACAGCCGGAAGGCGAACTGAAAATCAGCCATTTTCTGATTTTTTTGTCGTAAATTTTCTTACAGACAGTGAGGCGGAGGTCAGGGGTCAGGTTTCAGGTTTCAGGGGTCAGGGGTCAGATTTTTGAGGGTGCTCGCAGCGCCCGTGAATAAGGTTTTCCACTCGTTCCCAAGCTCCCCCGGGGGAACCCATCCTGGTTGTCAAGCTTCCTGCCCATTCCAATGACGGGAACCCGCGGGAGTAGTTTCCAGAAAGCCCTTGACAATCATGGATTTCCCATTATTTTGGGGAAAAAAGATAAATTTGGAGGCGCTTATGCGGCAAAAGAAGATCATCGCGGTTTTTTTTATCCTTGCTTTGTCGGTCAGCGCCTGCGCCCCGGCCCTTCAGGACTACCGGGAGGATTACGTCAAGAGTCATCCCGATTTGGACCCCCGGATTCGAGAGGCCATCTTAAAAGGGGAAGCAGTGGTGGGCATGACCCAGGAGCAGGTAATGGCCAGCTGCGGCGCCCCCAACCTGACAACCCGGGGCCAGGAGGCCGGTAAATATTGTGATTATTGGGGGTACAAAAGGTTTACCGTGACCATTGGGCCGGACGGCAAAGTAATTAACGTGAAGTAGGGAGCAGGGGGAGAGATCAGGTTTCAGGTTTCAGGATAGGGTTAGGGTTAGGGCTGAGGACGCCTTATACCCAAAACGGGCTTTAAAAGGAGGCAAAATGCGCACCGCAAATCCGGCCCTGAGGGCCGACACCTTTACGGGCTTCGGCAGAGTCGCCGCGGCGGAGGCCATGACCATCCAGGGCACGGTGAACAAGGCCCTGATCATGTTGTTATGCGTGCTGATTACCGCCGTCTGGGTCTGGAACCTGTTTTTTCAAACCCGCAACCCCGGGGTGGTGATGCCCTGGCTGCTGGTGGGAACCATCGGCGGCCTCATCGTGGCATTGGTGACCATATTTAAGCAAGAATGGGCCGGGGTGACCGCGCCCCTCTATGCTCTGCTGGAGGGTCTGGCCATCGGCGGCATTTCGGCCATTTTCGAAGCTCAATTCCCGGGCATCGTCATCCAGGCGGTGGCCCTCACCTTCGGCACCTGCCTGGCCCTGCTCCTGGCCTACAAGTCGGGCCTCATCCGGGCCACGGAGAACTTCAAACTGGGGGTGGCGGCGGCCACCGGCGGCATTTTCCTGTTTTACCTGATTACCTTTATCCTCTCTTTCTTCGGAGTGCGGGTTTCCATCTTCTACGCCTCCGGCTGGGTGGGCATCGCGTTCAGCCTGGTCGTATGCGTCATCGCGGCCCTGAACCTGGTGCTGGACTTCGACTTCATCGAACAGGGCGCGGCGGCCGGCGCCCCCAAATACATGGAATGGTATGGGGCCTTCGGCCTCATGGTCACCCTAATCTGGCTTTACCTGGAGATTCTGCGCCTGTTGGCCAAGCTTAGGAGCCGGGATTGAAGGAGCGGTTTAGCGGGTTCGCGGTTCGGCGGGTTGGCTTCGATGTATAATTGCCAAACCGCCAACCCGCTAAACCGCCAAACTACTTTTCCACCATAATCAACGCGCGGTACGGCTCCGCGGTGTTTAAGGGAAAGTCAATGACCAGGTCCCCGGCGAACCCCTGGGTGTCGTCGCTCACCAGAGCATAATCCCCTTTGGTCAGGTGCTCATTCAACTGCTCCAGGCGGTCCTCGTCGTATTCCTCGGCCATCTGGAGAAAATACTGGGGGTCATAAGCCACGGCCCAAGCCCGCTTGGCTTTAAGAGATGGGTTTCCCATCGTTGGCCTCCTTTCGGAAAGACTTCAGCCTTCGCTCCTTCTCCGTTCAGTATGAATCCCGGGGGAATCCTGGTTTTGAAGTTAGTAACCCCCGCGGCCCGCGTCAATGAGGAAAAGGGGGGAAAGGCGGGCGATTGGCGTCTGGGCGCGGAGTGGCATGATTGGCGCCCTGGTTAATAACGCCGCCGTCAAACGGGGGCTTGGGATAAAACTCCCACAGCTTCCAGAGGGGTTTGTTATAATTGAATCGATTATTCTCTTTGCTCCGGAAAGGCAATCCAGAGATGGCATCTTAAAAAAAATCTCCCTATTTCGAGAGAGATCATTAACCAGAAAAATATTAGTGGCACAGGCCTCTGGCCTGTGGGCGCAGTCTGTGCTGCCAAGAAACCTTCCCACAGGCTGGAAGCCTGTGCCACTAATGTCAATGTATTTTGTTTTTCGTTTCAGCAAGAGGCCGCCGATCTTCAGAGGCCCTTTCCGGAGTTAAGGCAACAATTCGGAAAATTGAAATAAAATTCCGGGGTCGATTCTCAGATGAATAAAAATGAGTTGCCGCTCTCCGGAGAAACGGCCTTCATTGAGGCCCTGGCCCGGGAATTCGGAACGCCGCCCCCCGACGTAATCCTGGGCATCGGGGACGACTGCGCCGCGTTGGCGGTGGATGGGGACCGCTATCTGCTGTGGACTGTGGACACCATGGCGGAAGGGGTGCACTTTGACCTGTCCTATATGTCCCTGGCCCAGCTGGGATGGAAGGCCCTGGCGGTTAACGTCAGCGACATCGGGGCCATGGGGGGCGAGCCCCGCTACGCTCTTCTCTCCCTGGGGTGGCCCCGGAACCGGGACCGGGCCGGGGCGCTGGAATTCGCTCAAGGACTTCAGCAGGCGGCCCGGGAGTTCGGGGTGGCGGTCATCGGCGGCGACACCGTGGCTTCCCCCCAGGGAGTGGTGATTACCCTGACGGTGACCGGGTGGGTTCCGGGGTCGGAGATGGTGCGGCGCTCCGGGGCGCAGGCGGGGGATTTAATTTACGTCACCGGGGTTTTGGGGGATTCGGCCGCGGGCCTGGAGATTCTGAAAAACCGGGTGGAACTGGATTCGGTCGTTAAAAAGCCTCTAATCCAGGCCCACCTGACGCCCCGGCCCCAGGTTCCCGCCGGGAGGCTGCTGGCCCGCCTGGGGCTGGCCACGGCCATGATCGACCTCTCCGATGGGGTGGCCACGGACCTGTTCCACATCTGCCGGGCCAGCCGGGTGGGGGCCCGCGTTAAAGCCGCATCGGTCCCCGTATCCCCCCTGGTTAAGACCGCGGCCTCCTTGCTTAACCGGGACCCCCTGGATCTGGCCTTAAAGGGCGGGGAGGATTATCAGCTGCTGTTCACCTCGCCATCGAGGAAGGGAGAAGCCCTGCGGCAAGCCTTTACCCAGGCCGGGCTGCCGCCTCCCCTGGCCCTGGGAGAGGTGACGCCCGGAGACCGGGTGCTGCTGGTCACCGAAATGGGCGAGGAGGACATTTCCGGAGCCGGCTTCGACCATTTTAGGGGAGTGAGCGGCGAGCGTTGAGCAGCAAGCCGGTTGGCCAATAACCGTTGGATGTTGACAGTGGCAATCAGGATATGATTTTCTTTTCGATTTTTTTGAGATAATATTATTGCAATCAAAGATACAGCAGCCAGCAGTTTACTACTCACTCACTGATTCAAACATGCAAAAGGAAAATCGTCCCTTGAAAGTCTGCCATACCTGCCGTTATTGGTCTCCCAAATTAAAAGGATATTGCCACCGCCTGGAGCAAGGGGTGGGGAGGTTCTGGATCTGCGAAGAGTGGCTGGCCGGGGAGGAAGGGAAAAACCCCCCGGAGGCCGGTCCTCGCGCCTCCAATCGACCATAATCCGTAGGGGCGCGGCGGGCCGCGCCCCCTGAGTTTCCACCACCTCCCGGAAAGGAGGCCTCCGATGCAAAGCGTGGTCTTTGACGCTTTGGTACACGGCGTTTATGTGGTCACCACCCGCCTGGGAGACAAGGTCAACGGCATGACCGCCTCCTGGGTGTCCCAGGTTTCCCTGAAGCCCCTCCTGGTGATGGTATCCATCGCCCCGCCCCGTTATTCCCATGACCTCATCAAAGAAAGCCGCGTCTTCGCGATCAACGCGCTCCGGCCGGACCAGGTGGACCTGGGAAAACGTTTCGGCTACAAAAGCGGCCGCCAGTTGGACAAGTTCGCCGGCCTGGACTGGCTGGCCGCGGCCACCGGCGCCCCCATCCTGCCCCAGGCTTACGCTTACCTGGACTGTCGGCTCACCGACACCTTCACCGCTGGGGACCATACCCTGTTCATCGGGGAAGTGGTGGAGGCCAAAATCCTCCATCCCCAGGCCGCGCCCCTGGTTTTTCAAAAAAGCGACTTTTTTTAGGCAGCCATCCGTCCCGGCACAGGATTCGCCTGGAGTAAGAACTCACGATTGACCTGAAGATTGGGGCCACGGGCCGGAAGCCGGTGTCCCCTAATTTTTTGGCTCTTAGGCTAGTGCAACCCAAATCCCGGAGCTATCGACTTGAAATTAATCTTAACCTTTTACAATCATTGTAAAAATATAGTGAATATATTCTCATAGAGAGAGAAAAAATTATTTGACTTTATCCATTTTTTGGTTTATTGGTGGTTTAGAAACTATCTTTTCCAGGTTATCTAATGAACTTCGGGGATGTGGGGAGGATCTGCCTCAATAGGGAGATTGAGGAGGTCTGTCAAAACTGCCTGTGGCTGGAATGGGATAAACGCCGTCAGCAGTGTAACAACTGGCAGTATCCCATCTGTCAGCTTTACCGGGAAAACCTGCTGGCCGGAGGCCAGAGCGTCAAGGCTAATGCGGCGCTTGGGCCCGCAGATGCCGGCTTAGAAGGTCCGCTTGCCGTAAAGGGACGGGAACCCGGTAGCGCCTGACACAGCCCAGGGTGATGTCCCGCGCCTCTTCCAGGGTGATCAAGTGCCCCGGGGAGAGGTAAAGGGGCTTGGTATTCCCTGCCGTCCGCAGAATCAATCCCACCACCTGGCCTTCCCAGATTAACGGAGTGGCGGCGCCCGCGTCCCGGGGCGGCTCCTCTCCCTGGCCCACCAGCCGCGACTTGGCCACCCCGATGGTGGGGATATTCAGCGCCACCCCCAGGTGCGAAGCCAGCCCCAGACCCCGGGGATGGGCAATGCCCTGGCCGTCCACCAGCAGCACTTCCGGCGGATTCTTCAGCTTCTGAAATACTTCCACCAGGATGGGCACTTCCCTAAAGCTCAGGAGCCCGGTGCGGTAGGGGAAGGGGCAAGCTCCCGCCAGCCCCGCCTCTTCCATCAGCTTCAGTTCCGGGTAGCGGTAAACCGCGATGGCCCCGAAGATGCGGCGGTCCTCCTTATCGCAGATAGCGTCCGCGCCCCCCACCGTCCGGGGCGGACGGGGGAGCAGGCTCAATCGCACCAGGTGGCGCAGTTTCTCCTGGAGGGCCACCGCTTCTTGATAGGTCCGGGGCCAGGGATGGGATAAAAGCATAATCCACAGATTACACAGATTTACACAGATTTCATATAAAAGTTCTCGTTCCCAAGTTCAACTTGGGAACGAGAATTTTTGTAATTCTGCGTAATCTGTGAAATCTGTGGATTATCTAACTAGCTCCTGACTGTATATAAACGCCCCGTCTCGCTTCACCAATTGCCCGCCCCGGTTCTCCAGGATCCACCCGCTGGCCCCTTTGCCTCCGAAGGGCAGGCGCAAGGGGGTGAAGAGAAAGTCGGGGTTGTCATAGACCATGCCGAAGGTGTCTTTAAACTTCTCTTTAGCCCCCGGCGGCGGAGTCCCGAAAAACGACACCAGAAAAGGATACCGGCTCCGGAGCACTTTTGCCGCCGCCTCTTCATCATCGGCCACCGGGCACAGGGCCAGAAACGGGCCAAAAAGTTCCACCTCGGGAGGCTCCGGGGTCTCCACCAGAAACGGCCCCTGCCATTCCCCTTCTCTTTGATAAGGCCATAAAAACTTCGGCTCCTTAAGGGCTTCCAAGGCTCGGTCCAAGAGCGCCCGGGTGCGGGACACCCGGATGGGGCCGATCCAGGTTACGGGGTCTTCGGGGGCTCCCACTTTGATCTCCGGCATCATGGCCAGCACCCGGGCTTTCACCTCCGGATAAATGGCCCGGTGGATATAAGCCCGCTTCAGGGTGGTGCAGTACTGGCCGCCGTTGATAAAAGCCCGGCGCACCATGAAAGGAACTGCCTTATCCAGGGGCGCGTCCCGGAACAGAATAACCGGCGGCAACCCGCTGGGCCCGGCAAAAAAGAGCTTGTCAAAGGCCAGGGCCTTCTCGGCGTAAGCCGCGCCCAACTGGCCGCCCCCGGAGATGAAGAAGACCCGGACTTCGGGGTCTTCAACGCAGTCTTCGCCGAATTTGCGGTTGTCCACTCCTGTCACCGCCTCAAACTCCGGGAAAGGCGCCACCACCTCCGCCAGCAGCCGGGCCGTCCGGGGGGTCTGGGAAGACAGGCTGAACCGGAAGCGGTTCCCCCCCAGGATGGCGGAGCCGCCCACCCGGGCCAGCATGATGGGCGGGGCGTCGTAGGGGAAGACCGCGGCCACCGTGCCGTAGGGCGATTTCCCCCGGACGTGAGGCGCTTCCACCGCCATGGTCCTGAGGTAGTCCGCGGCCAGGTCCACTTCCAGGCCGGCGATGGTTGCAGGCGCGCCCATATCTTTCCCGGCCGCGGCCACCAGTTCCTCCCGCCGCCGGGCCAGGCGTTCGGCCAGTTCTTTTAGCAATTCCAGACGACTTTTAATTCCCGACATTTCTCCGTCCGAACCGACCTTTTTGGGTCCTAAAATAGCATAATCCGGATTGCGAAAAGAAAATAATCTCACCCAAAGGGCAAAGAGGCCGACCCTCGCTTGAGGTTGCATTTTTCGCCGTTCGACTTAAAATCACATCAAAGGAGGCGCTATGAAAAAGTCCTTAGGCCCCCGCACCCTGGCCTTTCCCACTCCCGTGTGGGTGGTGGGCGTCTATGATGAAAACGGCAAACCCAATGCCATGACCGCGGCCTGGGCGGGAGTGTGCTGTTCCAAGCCGCCGTGCGTGGCGGTGTCCCTGCGCCCGGCTACTTACTCCTATGGCTGCATCGTGGCCCGCCAGGCCTTCACCATCAACGTCCCCTCGGAAGACCGCGTCCGGGAAGCCGACTACCTGGGGATGGCCTCGGGCCGGGAGGTGAACAAGTTCGCCCAAGCCCGCCTTACCCCGGTGAGCAGCACCGTGGTGGACGCCCCCTATATCCAGGAGTTCCCCCTGATCCTGGAATGCAAGCTCCTCCATACTTTGAAGATCGGCCTCCATACCCTGTTTGTGGGTGAAATCCTGGACGTCAAGGCCGACGAGGCGGTATTGGGGGAAAAGGGGCTGCCGGATATCGAAAAAGTCAAGCCTATCATCTTCGGCCCGGAAATCCGCACCTACCATGGCCTGGGACCATACCTGGGCCGGGCTTTTGACATCGGGAAGGAAATTGGATGAGCGGGTTGGCGGGTTAGCGGTTCGGCGGGTTAGCAGTTGACAACCAAACCGCCAAACCGCCAAACCGCTAAACCCCAAAAGGAGAACCTTATGACCACCGACCTCACCGAAGCCGAAATCGGTTTGATTCGGGAAAAGATTAAGGAGAAGTACACCGGGGTGGCCGCGACCGGCGCCGGGGGCTGCTTCCGGTACCCCACGGGAATCGACGGGCTGAGAAAGCTGGGCTATCCGGAAGACATTCTCCGGCAGTTTCCCCCCGCGGTACTGGAACTTTTCTGCGGAGTGGGCAACCCCTTCAGCCTGGGGCCACTTTACCCCGGTGAATCAGTGCTGGACCTGGGCTGCGGCGCCGGGGTGGACACCTTTATTGCCGCCACCATGGTGGGCCCCCGGGGGCGGGTGGTGGGGCTGGACGTAACCCCGGAGATGATTGCCAAAGCCCGGGCCAACCTGGCCCTTACCGGGCTGAAAAACGTCGCCTTTGACGTGGGGGAGGCGGAGTCGCTTCCCTTTCCCAACGACTCCTTCGACGCGGTCATCTCCAACGGCGTCATCAATTTAACGGTGGACAAAGAAAAGGTTCTGCAGGAGGTTCACCGGGTGCTCAAACCCGGGGGCCGCCTCATGGTGGCGGACATGGTGCTAATGAGCGCCCTGCCGGAAGAGCGGGCCGGGCGCGTCGAGAACTGGTTCCAGTGAATCGGCGGGGCCATACCGGGAAGGGACTTCCTGGCGCTCCTGCTCAAAGTGGGCTTCCATCGGGCCGGCCTGGACCGCTACACCGGGTTTAAAACCTCGCCCTATACCGAAGGCGCCCTGTTTTACGGGGAAAAGCCGGTGGTGGAAAACGCCCTGGAAATCATCCAGGCTCAGACGGAACTGGTGGCGGAACCGGCCGCCACCCCGGCCTGCGAGCCCGGCTCCACCTGACCGCGGTAGGCCCCGCTTCGGAGAAGCGGGAAGATTTTGGGGGAGGGGGCCAGGGGCAGCAAGCCCCTGCCCCTTCCCCCAAACCCCCATCCCCAACCCCTTAAGGAGACCTCTGCAAAAAGCACTTTTGTCATTCTGAGCATAGCGAAGAATCTAGATTCTTCGGTCGCTTCGCTCCGTCCCCCTTACAGGGGGCGGGGAGGGGAGTTTGAGGGGAGAGCGGGGGACTGGCTGTCCCCCGGCCCTCCCCTCAAAACCTTACCGGCCTAACCATCGGCTCAGGAAACTCTTCTTTTCCTCCAGCTCCGGCAGCCCCAGGTGGCGGCGGATGGCCGCTTCCAGGGCCGCATCCGCCACGTCGGAGCCTTCCACCACGATCTCTTCGGCCACCATGATGGCCGGGGCCACCGGCAGGTCCAGCTCGAAGTATTCGTCCGTCTGGTATGCGGCAATGGGTTTGGAAATGTACTCCAACTCGAATTCGTACTTTCGGCCCAAACTGGGCAGCATCTTCTGGAAGTGCTTTCAGGGCTTGCCGTTGGGCTCGTTGAGGAAACATCGGACTTTCAGCATGGCGTAATCCTCGAGTTGATTTTTTTTGAAAAAAGGGCTTGACAAAAGAATTCACCTATCTTATCATTTAAGCAATTACTTAACTGCTAAATTGGTCCGAACATGGAATTAGAACCCTTCGAAATGTTTCGAGTCTTAGCCGTGGAAACACGGGTAAAAATTCTTGAATTGCTAAAGGCCCAGGGGCCGCTGGGAGCCAAGGAGATCGCCAAACAGACGGGCATAACTGCGGCGGCCGCGTCCCAGCATTTGAAAATATTAAAACAATCCGGCCTGGTGCGGAGCGAGAGAAAAGGGTACTGGATACCGTATGCCGTTAATGAAGAAGCATTGATGGAATACCGGCGTCGGTTGACGGAAATCTGCACCTGCGGCTGCCAGGGGACCGGCGGCTGGAAAGAGCAGGAGGTGCAGGCCGCGAGCCTGGAATCCCTGGAAAAGTATGCGGCAGATTTGCAAAATGAGCTAAGGACCGTCCGGGACCGGATCAAAGAAATGAAGTCTAAATAGCTCCCGGGAATTTTTTTTGGATTATAATTTAAGTAATTGCTTAATAACTTAATCAGAAAGGAGATGAAAACCATGGCTGAAAAGAAAATCGCGTGTGGCTGTGACTGCGGCTGTGCCCTGAAGGAGGATAAGCCCAAGGCCGCAAAAGAAGAAGAGGCTAAGGATGCCAAAGAGACCAAGTAATTCATATTCTTTGCTCGCCAAAGGGGCGGGGGGGTGCATAGCCTCGCCCCCCATTCGATATCATGACTGAAACGGAGGGGTAAAATGACCGCGATAGTATTAAGTGTTAGCCGCTTCCTCCACCTGGCAGCAACGGTGATATGGGTCGGCGGGATATGGATGATCCTCCTGGTGATACTACCTGGGGCCAAAACAGCCTTAGAATCAGCGCCCATGGCAGGAAAGCTGATGAAAGAGATAACCAGGCGTTTCACTCCAATGGTTAATATCAGTATCCCTGTATTGATTATCACAGGTCTTATCATAGGCCATTTAGGGAAAAACATTACCAATCCGTTGGATCTTTACAATCATTGGACCCCTGTCATGTTGGTAAAACACCTTCTGGTAGCCTTGATGGTGGTTATTCATTTTTACCGGGGATGGTTATTAACTCCCAAAATAGGAAGACTGTCTTCCCGCCTTAATGAATCACCCGAGGCTTCTTCTCTCTCAATCCAGGTGGCAGGGCTACAAAAATTTTCCTTAAATCTCGTCAAGACTAATCTCGCATTAGGGCTGATGGTTATTTTCCTAAGTGGGATTAGAGCAGCTATGTAACTACTACTTCACTACTACTTCCCCTTTTTTGTTTAACAAAGGATGATGCAAATTTACCAGAAAGGAGGTGAAAACAATGGCTGAAAAGAAAAGCAACTGCGGCTGTGGCTGCGCCTTGAAACAGGATGTCCCCAAGGCGGCCAACGAACAAGAAAGGGCTAAGGAGGCCAAAGAGTCCAAGTAGGCTGCCATCTTAGCCGGACCGCAGGGGGCAGGTTCCCGGAAATAGGGATCCTGCCCTCTCGGTTTAAAAATGCCATCAGCCATGGAAGTCGTTACGTTTGGGTTTCTGAAGGAGGCAAACCCAGGCGACGGCGGATGATTTCCTCCAGTTTTTCCTCCGAAATAGCGGGGCCCTGCCCCGCGATCTCATCTTCCACCATCACCGCCGGGGCCACCGGCAGTCCAGAAGCAAAATGCGCGGCACTTTGGTACTCGTCCCTGGTCTTGGTGATCATCTCCACGCCGATATCATATTCTTGGCCCAACCTGGGCAACACCTCGTGAAGCCGCTTTCAGGTCAGACCGCAGGGATCGTTCATAAAAACTCTGACTTTGAGCAAGGACCTTCTCCTTTTTCTCGTTCCCAAGTTCCACTTGGGAACCAGGATTAGAAAATACTTAAAGGG
>Ga0194125_10001730_pt1 | contig 36878 bp, 24 predicted proteins | sample TA2KigC250mmetaG_FD_148626 | JGI IMG/M metagenome (GOLD analysis project Ga0194125, IMG submission 148626) | Freshwater microbial communities from Lake Tanganyika, Tanzania - TA2015034 Kigoma Deep Cast 250m | ecosystem: Environmental > Aquatic > Freshwater > Lake | place: Tanzania: Lake...
CCACGGCAACACCTATCACCATGGGGACAAGGCCCCTTATCGCAGCCAGCCGATGAACCAGATTGCCGAGGTAATGACTGTCATCGCCAGCAACCTGGAGAAGATGGTCCGCTACGGCAACCGGGCGTAGTCCCTCCAGGCGGGGACACCAGCCTGAGTTGGATTGGTCAAGTGCTGCAACACGAACTCTCCCAGGCGTGCTGGGCAGAGCTTGCCCTGAGCCTGTCGAAGGGGCTCATTGAGGCTTGCCCTGAGTGCAACGAAGGGTTGCCGGGAGAAATAACCGATCGCACTTGCGGCGGAGCGCAGAAGACCCCGGGGCAGCTCTCGGCTACCCTGCAGAGCCCATCAGACCGTAGCTATCGGTTGCACCACTCCCGCGAGTCGCTCGGCGGAGAGTAGATGCTGAATTTTCCGATACACTCAATTGTTATGCAATTGCTTGACGAGTTCGCGGTCGCATACGAAGATTACCTCAGGACTAGTAGAAGTGTTTCTCCCCAGAGAGATGATGCGCTCAGAAAACTCGCAGAAATAGCTCGCAGGCTCCTCTCTTTTCTGACCTTGATTGAAAATGTCCTCAGGGTGATGAGGACGAAATTAGAGAGCGGAAGTATTGTTGCTCAAGAAGACGTGAAGCGTCTGTCGATACTTCTGGAATCGACGCTCAGTATAGCTCAATTCTCAGTGAAGCTGCTCTCCTTGGAGCAAATGTATGATGAGCTTGCCCCCCTGTTTGGCATATCCACACTAGAGCATCCAGTGAAAATTGTGAAGATCGAGTCTGGAAGCCTTTGGGCCGATATCCTTGGGTACCCGAAGATAATAGATCTCATGGAATCTCTAATCAGTGGCGCTGTCTCTTATATGTATCGGAATTTCACGAAGGAAGGCAAAATAACCTCAATTCCCCGCAAAGTTGAGTCCATTGATTCAATTCTCCAGTTGAGGTCCAGGCTAAAGGATGCTGGAATAGACACCATCTCAATGGACGAAAACATCCAGAAATCATCGGTGATAGTAGCCGAGCAACTCAATCGTCTTTTGGGCGGCGAAGCAAAAGTGACAATTAACGGTCAGGTTTATTCTGTTGAGGCGAATCTTGAGCAAAAGTACCTTGAGGAACGCAATAAACTTCTCTTGCCAGAGCCAGCTACGTCTGAGAAGGAACGCGATTAAGTGAGGCTTGGTCATCAATCATAGGCCGCGCCAGGTATTGACCTAACGAGGCCACCACCGTATCGTAGAGGTTGCCCCGCCAATGCAGGCCCCGCTTGCTTGATGCAAACTTTAGGTGACTGGATAATGTAGGTCGTCCAGTCACACGACTTCAATAGACGCAGACTATGAGGCGGGCACTGATGGCACAGCTCTCCGCGCCTTTGCTTGTCAGCAGCCCATTGACAATGTGCATAGGTGGATGTATAATGATTGCAGTTGAATAGACGAAGCGGAGCCGAGCGGTGCTAGCAACACCGCTCGGCTCCTACCCAACCGGCGATGTGACCACCGGAAGGGATGCTTCTATTGTAGCACAGAAAGGGAAAGACGACAAGGCCCTGGCGTGCTACAAGGCGGCCTCTCCTGCTGGTCACATCAGCGGAGAGGCCGCCTTCGTTTAGAGGCAATACAGAGCGATGGAGACGAACCAAGACAAAGAGCCTGGCGCAGCCCAGGAAAGGTAGGCGGAGTGAAGCCGCTGTCGAGGCCCCCAGAGAAGTCGGGAGTTGAAGCGCCATCATGCCTTGCTTCCCGAAACGGTGGGGATGATGGCGCTTCAGTAGTGACCCCCTGACGAGCCGCGGAGACGGCGGCGAAACTTCACAGCCCAGGGGCGGGCGAGAATGTAGGATGTTGACGTATCTGGCCGGTGACGAAGTGGTGGTCAAGTGCTTTGCGCCCCAGGCGGTCAAGATGTCGTTTAGGGACTGGCTGCGCTTGGCCGACAAGGCGGCTGAGATCGTAGAGGGTGCTATGCTGCGGGTAGCCAGGAGTGGGGGCAACTGAGCAATGGCGAGCGGCGGGCCTGGCAATGGCTGGCAGCCAGCGGCATGAACACGGCGGAGGCGCTGGACGGCTACAAGAGCCACCGCCCATTATTCGACCTGCCCGGCGATCCTGGGGCGCTTGTGCGCTGCGCCTGCTGTGGGCGGGTGCTGGTGGACAACGTGAGCAATGCTTTGGGGATCGGCCCGGAGTGTAGGGCCAGTAGGTGCAACTGCAAGCGGCGGGAAGCCTAAAGATGGAGGATGAATGTTGCTCAAGACTCTACCTGTGTGCGTGTCCCGACGGTTTGCTCAGGGGAACTGGGGCTGGCTCGCCGGTTTAGCGCCAGGATGGCCGATAAGATTACCAAGTTGGCAACCAGGAAAGCAAGAGGAGACAAGAACCGAGGGGAAGACGCACAGAGCAATCAGGAATCTCCCAACTCACCAAGGGATACCAGGTTACTCCGCACCGTCACCGTGTTGGGGTGATCCTCGCCCAAGAACCTCTGAAAGATGCCCAGCGCCCGCTGGAAGGCCGCCCGCGCCCCGGCCAGGTCCCCCAGGTCGCGCAGGACAAGGCCCAGGTTGTTGACGTCTCTCGCCACCTCCGGATGCTCCAGGCCGTAGGCCGCCTCGTCTATCGCCAGCGCCCGCTGGAAGGCCGCCCGCGCCCCGGCCAGGTCCCCCAGGGCCTGCAGGACAAGGCCCAGGTTGCTGACGCGGGTCGCCACCGCCGGATGCTCCGGACCGTAGGCCGCCTCGTCTATGGCCAGCGCCCGCTGGAAGGCCGCCCGCGCCCCGGCCAGGTCCCCCTGCTCCCACAGGACAAGGCCCAGGTTGTTGACACGGATCGCCACCTTCGGATGCTCCGGACCGAGGGCCGCCTCGCCTATGGCCAGCGCCCGCTGGAAGGCCGCCCGCGCCCCGACCAGGTCCCCCTGCTTCCGCAGGACATCGCCCAAGTTGTTGATGTCGGTCGCTACCTCCGGATGCTCCGGGCCGTAGGCCGCCTCGTCTATCGCCAGCGCCCGCTGGAAGGCCGCCCGCGCCCCGGCCAGGTCCCCCAGGGCTTGCAGGACACTGCCCAGATTGTTGACGATGCTCCCCACCTTGGGATTCTCCGTGCCAAGGGCCGCCTCGCCTATCGCCAACGCCTGCTCGAAGGCTGCCTTCGCTTCGGCAAACTCTGCCCGCCCCAGCAGATACAGGCCGGCTTGATTGAGAAGGCGTCCTGTCGCTTCCGCAGCGACACGCAGGGCTTCGGCGTGACTGAGCGCGGCCAGGGTGTGGGGTAGCAGGCGGGCGCACTTGGGCCAGGTCTGTACGTCGTCACCCTCGAATGGGAAAGCACCGTTCACCACTCGCACCGCGGCCCCGGCCCAGGTGCGCCGGGTCTCCTCGGCCAGCCGGTCGCGCGCCACTGCCTGCACCAAGCGGTGCACGGCGAGGGCGTCGCCGCTCACCTCGACCATCGAGTAGCGCCGCAGGGCGGCCAGCGCCTCGTCCCAGGCCAGGGGGTCCGTCACCGCAGCCGCCAGGGACTCCGGCAGATACGCCGCCCCTTCGCCCAACAACTCTCGCCGGATGTCGTCGGGGGCCAGGAAGGCGCACAGGTTGAGCAGGTCGGCTCCGGCTGGTGAGGTCTGCTGGATCTGCTGAAACGAAATCTCCCAGGTGGTGGCGACCGTGGACGGGTAGTCGGTGGAGGGCTGGCCACGGCTCAAGAGATCTCCCTGGCGCTGGCGGAACAGGTTCAAGTAATCCGCCAGCGCTCTGCCGGTGGCCTCGATGTACGCCCCCGCCTGTTCCAAGGCCAGAGGCAGGTCGCCCAACTCCCCCGCCAGCACGCCGGCGGCTGCCTGGTCGGTCTGGCCGGTTCGCCGGAGGAGGAACGCTACCGACTCGGCCCGGTCCAGCACCCGCACGCTCAGCGGGCTGGCCACCCCGCGCCACGCCGGATAGCGGGAGGTGATCAGGACGTGGCCGGCCCCGCCCTGCGGCAGGAAGTCGCGCAGCGCAGCCGGGTCGGGCGCGTTGTCGAAGACCAGCAGCCAGCCATTGTTGTGCTCCAGCCAGCGCCGGGCCGCACCGACCACGACCGGCTGCTCGGTGGCCTCCTTCTCCGGCAGGTTCAGCGGCCCGGCCAGGGCGGCGAAGTCGGCGGACAGGGCGGCCGGCTCCTCCGCCCGCACCCACCACACCACAGCGTAGTCGGCGGTGTGGCGGTAGGCGTACTCCAGGGCGAGTTGGGTCTTGCCAACCCCGCCCAGGCCGCTGATGGCCTGGGTCAGGGCGGCCGGCTGGCCGGAGGTCAGCGCCGTCCGCAGATCGGCCAGCAAGGGTTCACGCCCGGTGAAGTTGGGGTTGCGGCGAAAGGGGACGTTCCAGATGGGCGGCAGCGCGCCGGGGGGGAAGGGGGGTCGCTCAGCCAGCAGGCGGGGGGCGGTCCTGGGAAATCCGGGCGGGGTGGCCGGCTTGGCCCGCCCGCGCCGCACTCCCGCGAGCAGGGCCTCCTTAGCCGCCGTCTCGTCCTGCCCTACCAGGTCCACGCGGATGATCTGGGGCAGCAGGCCCGCCAGGTCGCAGGCGCGCACGCGCACCGGCAATAGCGTGCCCTTCTCGCCCGTCGGGTCCTGGGCGAAGGCAGCCGCCCACTCCGGCTGGGTGAAGCGTGCCGCCAGGTAATCTGGTGACAGGACGGCGATCGTCCGGGCGGCTTCCGTCGCCGCTCGCTGCATCTCCAGCACAAAGTTGGCGCCGGGGCGGAAATCCCAGGCCTGGATCACCACGGTATAGCCGCCCTCTTCCAGATGCCAGGCAATCCACTCCGCCCAGGAGCGGTCGGCTTGGTTATAGCTGACGAAGAAGTCTTTCACTGCAGCCTCCCCATCTCCTCTCCTCATCCACGTACCTGCCGAAGCCACCAGTGAAGTAAGCGATGTCAGGGCCAAATAGACGCTTGTAGCGGAGCTCCTTGATTACACCAGCTTACGCCAATCCGGGTAGTGTCCCTCAACTGCCTTGATAGACTTGGCTAATTCCCAACCTTTGTGGTATTCTTCGGTTGAACATCTACGTTCACCGGGAGGCCACAATGGACTGGAATCACTCTATTGCCCCGATCGGAGTTTTCGCTACTACGGAATTCCCTTCCACCAGGGATTTATGGTCAAGAATGGCCGGAGTCATGGTCAACCACAAGCTCTGTGCAAGGCTTGTGGGGGTAGCGTTTCGCTGAGATACGGCACTGCTTACCTGGGGCTGGAGGCTGACCCAGCGATTTTCGAAACGGCAGTGCGCGCCTGGTAGCACCACAGAATAGCGTGGAGACGGCATAGGTTGCCTAACACGGGCAGATGTAGTATAACAGGAACCATGAAACTCAAATTCATGGAACAACCCCCACTCTGCCCTAAGTTGGTAACCTGCCCAAAATGTGGCACCAATGACCACATCGGTATTCATTCCCAGGCGGAACGACGCTACATCTGCTACCGCTGTCAGATCACCTTCACAGAAACGAAAGGTACACCCCTGAAAGACCTCAAGTACCCTCTATGAGTAGTCGTCCTGGTCTTGACCCTGCTGGCACACGGTTGTCCACTCCAAGCGATTGTGGTGGCTTTCGGCCTGGATGAACGCACAATTGCCGACTGGCAGGGTAAAGCCGGCGGACACGGAGGGGAGATCCAGGATAAAGTAGTCTGCAACGGCCAGGTCGAGTTGGGTCAGGTGCAAGCCGACGAGTTGTCTGTGAAGGTGCAGGGGGGCAGGGTCTGGATAGCGACAGCGATGAGCGTGTTTGCGCGACTGTTTCTGTGGGGAGAAGTCGCTCCCCAGCGGGATAGTCACCTGATCGAGCGGCTGATGAGCCAAGTGTGGGCCGCCGCTGGCGGTGTGGTGCAACCGGTGCTGTTTGCCATTGACGGCTTGGCAGCCTATCCCAAAGCCATCTTGAAGTTTTTCTATACCAAAGGCCACACTGGCAAGCCTGGCCGTCCCCGGCACGTCCCCTGGCCAGACCTGCACATCGTTCAGGTGGTCAAGCACTACAGCGGCAGGAAGCTGCGAAGCATTGAGCGGCGGGTGGTGCACGGCTGCCGAGAACGGGTCGATGAACTGATTGCCTTGTCGCAAACCTGGATCGGCTTGATTAACACTGCATACATCGAGCGGCTCAATGCCACATTTCGCGCCCTCTTACCGTCCCTGGCGCGCTGGACACGCCATCTGGCTCGGCTGCCGGAGCGCCTGCGGCGGGAGCTGTTCTGGTGTGAAGCGGTGTACAACTTCTGTACCGTGCATAGTAGTTTGGGAGCTACACCGACTATGGCTGCCGGTCTGACCGATCACGTCTGGTCAGTCAGGGAACTGCTGCTCTTCAAACTACCCAAACGGCCACTCCACGCTGTCCTGTAGTGCTACCCGAAGCGATAATCGCCGAAATTATCGAAATGACGACTCCAAAGTCGAGTCCCATATCAATTAACTCCTTTCCGTTTTGTGAGGGGGGGCAGTGACCACACTGCCTATCGGTTGACCAATAGATCCCGCGTCTTGGAAGCGCGATTGACTTCCCAAACGAAATGTCGTGTAACTCGTTGTTCCACAACACAAAAGTGTCGTGAAGCACGGCATTCTGGGTATGATTCCCGCAGCAGTTGTTACGGAAATCCAGGGAGATAGTTTCTGCTAGGTCCGTTGTTTTCGGTGTCAAGGATCCATGCTAGCCCTCCTATAACTTCAGGTTATGCGATGGGCTTTTGAGGCGTTCTATCCCCTTCTAGGTCACTTGCGTGTACCGCTCGGTCGTTTTGAGGCTGCCATGCCCCACAACTCCTGGATTTAGCGAATGTCCACCCCCTCCTCAAGCAGGTAAGTGGCGAACGAATAGCGCAGTGGAGAGATGCGCTAACATCTCCACAAAACAAAAAACGACCGCCATCCGGGCAGGGGAAGCCCGGACAACCGCCGCTCACAAGAACCGGTTGCCCGCAACAACCACAGTCTTCAGGTCGCAGCACGTCAAGAGCAAGGTCTGCATTCTCGCTCCCTGGGGTATTGCTACCATTGATGACGTCAGACTACGCCAATCCGATCATGTTGTCTGTTCGATGCTGTTCTCATTATACCACAAAAACAAGCCTTGTCAACGGTTTTCGGACCCGTTCGTCTATTGACAACGCCCCACGTTTTGTGGTAGGATGGTAATAGAACAAGTGTTCTGCCTCCTGACACTCCCCACCCCAACCGGATGGTAGCCAGGCCATAGATGCCCAACCGTCTCAGCGTCTGCGTGCACCTGGATTTCTTCCTGGTCACTATCGCCAGGCAAATCAACCCTGCCCTGGAGGGGGTGCCCTTGCTCATCGGCGGCGACCCCCAGCGACACGGGCGGGTGATCGAAGCCTCGCCCGAGGCGATGGCGCAAGGGGTCTTCCCCGGCCTGTCCTGCTGGGAGGCTCTGCGCCGCTGCCCAGAGGCCGTCTGGCAAAGCGAGAACCGCAGCGCCACCAGGGCCATGTCTACACAGGTAAGGCACCTTCTGGAGCAGTATGGCCCCCACGTCGAGCAGGCAGCCCGCGACCTATTCTTTGTGGACAAGACGGGCGGCACGCCAGACCGGCAGCTAGGAGGCGCCATCCAGGCGCACTTGCGCCGTGACCTGGGGCTGACCGCCTCCGTGGGCGTGGCGGCCAATCGCCTGGTGGCCCGCCTCGCCGCCACCAACCAGGGCCCCGGCAGCCTGGTTAGCGTACCAGCGGGCCAGGAGGCTTCCTTCCTGGCGCCTTTACCCCTCGCCTACCTCCCCGGCCTGACGGCCTCTCTCCTGGAACGGCTGTCCCGGCTGGGGGTGAAGAAGATCGGGGATCTCCAGGCTGTCTCCCAGGGGCTGCTGGCGGCCCAGTTGGGACAGGAGGGCAGACGTCTATACAACCTGGCCCGCGGCCGGGAAGAGCCAGCGGCGGAAGCGACCATCACGGCCGAGGAGGTCTTTGACCACCGTCTGGGCGATCCGGCGGCCCTCCGCCGCTGGGTGGTCTTCCTCTGCGGCCAGGTGGGCCGGCGGTTGCGCGAGAGCCAGCAAGCGGCCGGACAGCTTACCCTGACCATGGGCCACCCGGAGCGACCGCCGACGGTGCGCACGGTGCGCCTGCCCCAGCCCAGCGACGTGGATCAAACCCTCTCCCAGGCCGTGATCAAGGCGCTGGAAGGCTACCGCCTGCCGGGAGAAGGCGTCGTTTCCCTGGAGGTGGAGGCGGGAGACCTGCGGGAAGGGAAGGAGCAACTCTCCCTGGTACCCGACAAGGCGGCCAGGAAGGAAACAAAGCTGCGCCGGGCCAACCGGGCGGCCAACGGCATCAAGCGCCGGCATGGGGAGAAGACCATCATGGTTGCCTCCCTGCTGGACGAGGACATCCTGAAGCACTTGAGGAACGGCCGTGGGCAGAAGGGTTGACGAGGCGATCAGCGTGGAGTTGAACGGCGAGCGCAGCGCCATTACCGCCTTCTCCTGGCGAGGAGAGCGCTATGCGGTGCAATCAGTGGGCGCCATCTGGACGGAACCCCGACGTTGGTGGCGCGGAGAGGGGGAGCGCACCTGGTTCCAGGTGACCGCCTGCGGCCTGGTCTACGAGCTCTACCTGGATCACCAGACCAGGGGGTGGTTCTTGGGCTTCGTGCGCGGCTGATGGACTTCGTGCACCTGCACGTCCATACGGAGTTCAGCTTCCTGGATGGCGCGGCCAGGCACGATGAGCTGCTGGCCCGCGCCAAGGCGCTGGGCATGCCCGCCCTGGCGGTCACCGATCATGGGCTCTACGGCGTGGTGCGCTTCTACCAGAAAGCGCGGGAGTTCGGCATCAAGCCGCTCATCGGCTGCGAGGTCAGCGTAGAGGCAGGGAATCAGGGAAGAAGGGCATCAGGCGATCAGGAGAGCGGGGCAGCAGGAGATCGGGAAGGCAGCTACCATCTGACCCTGCTGGCCCGTTCCACGCAAGGCTATACCTCCCTCTGCCGTCTCCTGACCGCCGCGGCGGCAGGCCGTCCGGCCACACCCAGCTACCGCTCGCCACCAGTGGCCTGGCAGCACCTGGCGGAACAGGCCAGCGATCTCATCGCCCTCTCCGGTTGCCGCCAGGGGGAGGTCCCTTCCCTCATAGCTCAGGGCCAGACAGAGCAGGCGGTGGCTGCCCTGCGCCGCTACCAGGCGCTCTTCGGGGCGGAGAGATTTTACCTGGAGCTGCAGAACTACCGCACCCCCGAGAACCGGGTCTTGCTACGCCGCCTGGCCGCCTTCGGCCAGGAGAAGGGCGTGCCCCTGGTGGCCACCAACAACGTCCACTACCTGGAACCCCTGGGCTATCGCTTGCACGAGGTCCTGGCGGCCATCCGCACCCTGACCCCCCTGGAAGCCGGCAGCGGCCCGCGCAGCATGGAGCAGTACCTCAAGTCCCCGGCACAAATGGCCCGGCTTTTTCGGGAATGGCCCCAGGCCATCGCCAACACCCAACGCATCGCTGCTGAGTGCCAGGCCACCCTGCCCCTGGGCCAGCCGCAGCTTCCGGCCTTCCCCCTGCCGGAGGGGGAGACGGCCTTCAGCCTCCTATACAAGCTGGCCTTCGCCGGGGCCACCTGGCGCTATCGCCCCCTACGGCCCGAGGTAGCCCGGCGCCTGCAGGAAGAGGTGGAGGTCATCCACCAGTTGGGGCTCAGCGACTACTTCCTCCTGGTCTGGGACATCGTGCAGTTCGCCCGCCGGGCCGGGATTCGCTGCTCCGGCCGGGGGTCGGGGGCCGATTCCCTGATCTGTTACTGCCTGGGCATCACGCAGGTTGATCCGTTGGCCTGCCATCTGCCCTTTGGCCGCTTCCTCTCCCTGGAGCGGCGGGAGATGCCGGACATCGACCTGGACTGCGACTCTACCCGCAGGGACGAGGTGCTGCGCTACGTCTACGAGAGGTACGGAGGGGAGCGGGTGGCCATGGTGGCCACGGTGAACACCTTCCGGGCCAGGGGAGCGGTGCGGGAGGTGGCCAAAGTGCTGGGCTACGCCCCGGGGGAGATCGCCCGGCTCACGGAGCGTCTGCCCCATATACCTGCCGACCAGATCGGCCAGGCGATGGCCACTCTGCCGGAATTACAGGGAGAAGCGGGCACCGAGGAGGAAAGCCTCTCCCTATTGTGGCAGATGGCGGAGCAGATGGACGGCCTGCCCACCCACCTCTCCGTGCACGTGGGCGGGGTCATCGTCGGGCCGCGGCCTCTGGCCGAGACCATGCCGCTGCAGGAGGCGGCCAAGGGGGTGGTCATCGCTGCCTTCGACAAGGATGACGTCGAGGCCCTGGGCTTCGTGAAGCTGGACATCCTCAGCCTGCGCTCCCTGGCCGCCATCCAGTATGCCGTGGAATTGATCGAGCAGCAGCACGGCCAGCGGCCCGACCTGGAACACCTGCCCCTGGACGATCCCAAAGTTTATGCCCTGCTCGCCTCCGGCCAGACGGTGGGCGTCTTTCAGTTGGAGAGCCCCGGCCAGCGGGAGTTGCAGCGCCGCCTCCTGCCCAGGGAGTTTTTCGATATTGTCTGCGCCGTCTCCCTCTTCCGGCCTGGGCCGGTGCAAGGGGAGATGGTGGAGCCTTTCTTAAGACGGCGCCATGGCCAGGAGAAGGCCACCTACCTCCACCCCGCTCTGGAGCCGATCCTCAAGGAGACCTACGGCGTGGTGCTCTTTCAGGAACAGGTGCTGGAGGTGGCCCACGCTGTGGCCGGCTTCACCCATGGCGAGGCCGACCTGCTGCGCCGGGCCATGACCCACGACCGCTCCGCTGAGGAGATGGCCAGGATCGAGGGGCTGTTCGTGGCGAAGGCCGTGGCCAGGGGAGTGACCGAGGAGGTGGCCGGGGGGATCTTCCGGCAGTTGCGGGGCTTCGCCGCCTATGGCTTCTGCCGGGCCCACGCCCAGAGCTTTGCCCTGCTGGCCTACCAGACGGCCTGGCTCAAGGTCTACTACCCGGCGGAGTTCTTCGCCGCCCTGCTGACCCACCAGCCGGGGATGTACCCGCCGGGCGTGCTCCTGCACGAGGCCCGGCGCTGCGGGGTGGGTGTCCTGCCCCTGAACGTTAACCATAGCAGCGAGCGCTACACGGTGGAGCAGGGGGCGATCCGGCTCTCCCTGGCGCAACTGAAGGGTATGAGCCGTCCGGCGCTATGCGCCATCCTCCAGGCCAGGGAGACCGGGGGGCCTTTCGTCTCCTTGCGGGACTTCTGCCAGCGGGTGCGCCTGGAGCGGCCCATCATGGAAGACCTGATCCGGGCCGGGGCCTTCCGCAGCCTGGAAGCCTCCTCCACCCGCTCCCTGCTCTGGGAGTTGCCAAGGTTGTTTCGGGAGGATAACAATCCTATTCCGGGGATGCCGCCGGCTGCTCTACCGTCTTTTCCGCTGACCATGCAGGAGGAGTTTCAGACCGAGACCAGCCTTCTGGGCTTCTCCCCCGAGAACCATCCCCTGGACTTCTATCGTGCTGAGTTGCGGCAAAGGGGCGTGGTGCGCAGCGGCGAGCTAGCACATCTGGCTAATGGGATGAGGGTAGAGATCGCGGGGCAGGTGGTGGGCTGGCAAACGCCGCCCACGAAGAGCGGGCAGAGGGTGATCTTTCTGACCCTGGAAGACGAGGATGGGTTGATCCAGGTGGTCATCTTCCCCAGGGCACAGGAGCGATGTGTGCCCGCTCTCTACAGTTCGTCGCTTCTTCTGGCGCAAGGGACAGTTCAGCGCAGAGGGGGGGCGACAACCATTATTGCTGAGGCCATTAAGGGGGTTGGGTTGTAGGCAGCAATAACAGAAGAGCGAATAGGCTGGCTGCACTGCAGGTGCCCGCTGCGCAGCCGGCTTCTTTGGTATGTTATGCTACATTTCAGCAAGAGTGCAGGGCGACTACTGATTATCCAGCGTCATTGTATCCAGGGCAAGTCAAGTACAAATGTGCGACTATAAGTATTGCCAAGCGGAACGAAGAGTGATATAATACCATCTAGATAGAAACTGGGGCTCCTCGGAACCTCTATTCGTCCGAGAAGCCCTACTCCGGTTTTCCTGCTATCTCCAGGAAGTCCGGCCTACGGCTATTCTAGCACATGAGCCGCCCTTTCTGCAAGAGGCAGGAGGGCGGCTTTTTGGTTGCACAGGGGGCGTTGGGTGAGAGATAGGAGCTCAGGCCCAACTGAAGATCCAGGATTACATCGAACAATCGGGGTAATATGGTGACGGCTTCCTGGGTGCCAGCGGAACCACATCCATAATCTGACTGCAGCACGTCTTGGCCGCCAACCCCCAGTCCCTCAGTAGCAGATCGCCATCCTGGGGCCAGCAGCCGCATAAATCGCCTGCTGTAGCAGTTACTGGCGGGCTACCTCTGGCACGGCGCAGCCACCGACCTGTAGTGCATCCCGCTGCCGCCTAGCTGGAGATCTTCAAGCGGCGCCTGGGCAAGCCCCAGCGGTTGCACATGGGCCTGGACTTGGCTGGCTGGCCACAGTACCTCTCTTCCTCTCGTACGAAGGCGATATACAATTGGGGAGCAAGATGGATTTGAAAGCAGCGTGGCAGCGGATCGTGGCGAAGGTGAGACGATCATGAAATACCAGGTTGCGGTGTGCCAAGCGCAAGGCGTTGTCGTTGGTGACAATGCGCAGGTAGTGCAGCATTTCAACTTCTACGATACCCCGTCACCATCAACGCCCATGTCGCGTGATGGCCTGCTGGCGGCGGTCCACCAGGCCAGTACTGAACTGCGCTCTTATCACAACGAGATCGCCCGCATCCACATAGAACGGGCTGAGGTAGCGGACATCGCTAACTGGGTGCTCAACGCCGATCCCCAAGAGCGACTGGGCATGCTGTTGGACCAACCTGGTGGCGGTAAGACGGTGGTGATGCGAGACGTGCTGGAACGCATGGAAACTGCCGGTGTCCCTGTCCTGGCCATCAAAGCCGACAGCCTCTCTGGGGTCAGAACTAGGGCTGATCTGTCAGATCGGTTGGGGCTGCCAGCCCCGGTAGAAGAATGTGCGCACCACCTGTCAGATATGGGGCTATTCGTCGTTCTGTTGGATCAGCTTGATGCGCTCTCGTTGGCCCTTACCCGTGACCAGGCAACTCTTGATGTACTGCTGACCACTCTGGCTCGTCTGCGCGACCTCAACCGCGTACGTATCGTTGCTTCCTGCCGTACCTTTGACCTGAAGAATGATCCTCGTTTGTCGGCGATCAAGGTGGACCACAAATTCCAGTTGCAGCCCCTTGACGATTCCCAAGTCAATCGTGTGCTGCACACCATCGGCGTAGACCCGGACCGTTTGCTGCCAGCCCATCGGATATTGCTCAAGGTGCCCCTACACCTGCGTGTGTATGTCCAAATCGCTGCCGATGTCGTGCCTGAACAGGCCCCCGAAAGCTTTCGCACTCTGCAAGATCTATATGAAGCCCTGTGGCGCAAGCGGATTGCGATCATCCCGCCTGATATCCCGTCCGTGCCTCAACGTGTCGCTGCCATTTACCGGTTGGTAGAGGCCATGCAGAGTAGCCATCAACTGACTGTGCCGGTGGCCGTACTGGACGAACACTCAGAAGCCGCTGATTATCTAGAGCGCGTTGAGTTCATCCGGCGCGAAGGCAGCAACTGGATGTTCCTCCATCCAACCTTGTTTGACCATTGCTATGCCAGACGCTTTGTTGCTATGCGGCACTCGTTGAGCCAGGAAATCCTAGGTGGCTCCCAGGGACTCTTTGAACGATCACAGATGGTGCAAGTCATCGCCTACCTGCGCGGTGTTGACGAGACGACGTATCGCAGAGAATTGACTGATCTTCTTTTCGCTGGCAACTTGCGCGTCCACCTTCGCTTGCTACTTATCGGATGGTTTGGTTCGCTTCCTAGCCCAACTGCCGGTGAGTTGCAAATCGCCCACCGACTGATCCAGAATCCACCAGACCGTTCGCACTTCCTACAGGCTGTCAATAGTAATGTGGCATGGTTTGACCTGTTGAATGAAGACATGGTGTCACTCTTGCTCCGTTCTGACGATGAAGACCTCAATCGGGTTGTTGTCCCCTACCTGGGTAGCCTGATCCAGCATCGCACTAGTGCTGTGCTGGCACACTTGCGTCCCCACCGGGGCGTGAGTGAAGCATGGGATGCGCGCATCGCCTTTTGCCTGGCGCGTCTGGATGATTGGCAGAGCGCTGAGGCTCTGGATTTGTTGTGTGATTTACTTGTGCGGGGGCGAACCGCTGGACACGAGGGCCTGTGCCTGTATCAGATGGCGAAATCTAGCCCGTCGGCGGGATGTCGTGCCTTGAGGGCCTACCTGGATCACCGTTTGGATTATCTGATGGCACAGGAGCGAGCAAAACACCAGGAATCTGGTTCCGATCAGGATGCTGGCTATCTGACGGAGTGGTCGGCCCGATTCGCATGGAATAGGCAAATACTTGGCGAGTACGCCATTGGCCAAGTGGTAGAACAGGCTCTGCGTATTTGCCCTGACAGGATTATTGAGTACCTGCTACCGTGGTTCATACGGGCCGTTGTAACGATGAGAGAACCGGGCGATAGGGAAAACTATCCATCGGATCCACTCTTCTCTTGGGGCTGGTACGGCGAGCACTTGTCAGAAGGAGCCACATTCGCTAGATGGATTGTGGGATCTCTGCAACACCTGGCTCGGGCATCCCCGTCAGACTTCCGGACGAGGGCCGCCGAACTTGCAACCATTGAATCGCTGGCGATCCAAAGGGTACTGGCCCAAGCCTATCTGTCTGATCCTGAGACATATGCCAACGATATCTTTGAGTATCTGATGGCCGACAGGCGACGCCTGGACATTGGTGATGCCCTGGACGGCCCGCATTATGATTCCTGTAGGCTTTACGGTGCTGCATTCCGGTGTGTGGACTCGGAGCGTCGTGCGGCACTGGAGCAACTGATTATGAACCTGCGGCCCGGGTGGGAACAAAAAGGCTATCGGCATCGGGGACTCACCCAACTGCGCTTCTTCAGAAGCGTACCATCCGAGTTGTTGAGCAGGGGTACCTACAGGAGATTCCAGGAACTGGAACGCAAGTTCCCGGATCTTGACCTGCGCCCTCCCCAAGGTGCCAGTTTCCAGGCGGTGGGGCCGCCCATTGAACAGGCTGCCCAGTCCAAAATGTCCGATGAAGCCTGGCTAGGAGCGATGCGAAGGTATGGCGATGCGACTGCGTGGGGTGCTGCGCGGGAGGATTTCGCTAAAGGCGGTGTGATTGAACTCTCGCGAGCCTTCGCCGAACAGGTCAAGAAGAATCCTGAGCGATTCTATAATCTGGCCCAATGTTTTGACGAGACCATCTCGGTCCATTACGTTGAAGAGGCCATCGCCGGCCTCGCCGATTGCGATGCACCTGCCGAATGGGTCTTTGACCTGGTGCGTCGGTTCGCATCGCGAATCCAAGGCGAATCGCGACGGGGCATGTGTCATGCGTTGGTGAAGCGCGCCAAAGATGGTGTCCCAGATGACCTTCTTGATATGATGACGCATTGGGCGTTGCATGATCCAGACCCAACCGCTGAACTGTGGCAGGTTCCTGCCGACGGTGGAAAACCGTACTATGGCGGTGATCCACATTCTCACGGCATCAACACCAACCGGGGGGTAGCCATTCAAGCGGTGTGTCATTGCGCCCTGTCACGCACACCGCCCCAGGTCGAGCGAGCATTCCAACTGCTAGAGCAGGTAGCTGGAGACCAGTCAACCGCCGTCTGTACCTGCGTCATTGATAGTCTGGGACCACTACTGCGAGAAGATAGCATTCGTACCATCGCCATCTTTGAGCGGGTGTTAGAGGGCCACCCCTACTTACTGCAGAGCCTTCTGGTCCAGCGGTTCTTGTACTGGACCTACCGAGATCATTTCCCGCGAATGCGCCCTTTCATAGAAGCGCTGCTAGACAACGGTGACGCCGCCACCCGTCGGGCTGGTGCTCGTTTGGTTTGCCTGGCCGCTTTCCAATACGTAGAGGCGGGTGCACTGGCCGAGCGGGCCATGCATGGTGATGATGCTATGCGTCAAGGGGCTGCTGAGGTCTACAGCCGTAATATGGAGTTCCCGGATCTGGAAGCCATCTGCCAGAAGTGCCTACTGCTGTTGATGCATGACCCAGACGAGCAAGTGCGTACGCATGTGGGCGATTGTTTCCAGTACCTGCATCCTGAACAATTGGACCACCTGCGACCATTTATTGACGAGTTCCTGGCCTCGCCATCGTTGCTTGCTGGTGCAGAGCACTTGGTGAAGTATCTCAAGCAACTGGCGGCCGATGAGCATAAGTTGGCTTTGCGGGTTACATCGTGTATCTTGGAAGTCGTCGGCAAGGAGATCGTAGACATGCGCACGTCCAGGGCCTTGCTGGAGCCCGATTTGGTTCAGTTGCCACTGATCGTGTACACACACACAGATGACCAGACAACGAAATCTCGGGCAATGGATCTCTTTGAACGATTCCTATTGTTGGGCAGCCGTACAGCCCAGAGAGCATTGGCGGATTGGGACCGCCGGTAAGCCTATCCTGTCCCTCAGGAGTTCCGAAAAATGCAAACCATTGTCGTTCAGGAGTCTGAGAAAACAGCCTCGACTGGATCAGCACGCGTATTCGTCAGCTCTACATGGGACGACTTGCAGATGGAGCGCGAGGCTGTGGAGAATGCACTTCATCGCATGAGAGACACGGTCTTTGCCGGCATGGAGTACTTCGGCAGTCGCCCAGAGACACCCCGAGAGGTCAGTTTGGCCGAAGTGGACCGCAGCGACGTCTACGTCGGTATCTTTGCCCATCGCTATGGTTCTGGCATTACCGAAGACGAGTACCGCCGAGCCCAGGAGCGAAGCATCCCCTGCCTGATCTACTTCAAAGATGATAACGTGCCCATTCCGCCGGCACACATTGAGCGCGAACCTGCCAAGGTCGTCAAACTAGAAGCTCTCAAGGGTGAATTGAAACAGCTTCACACGGTCTCGTTCTTCAAAAGCCCTGACGATCTGGCTAGCGAGATCGTGGCTGACTTAAATAATCTGCTGAAGAGCACAACCCCAACGCAAGGGGAGAAGATGACTCAGACAGAACCGAAGTACCAGATTACTATCACTGGTAGTCATGGCATAGTCATAGGTGACCAGGCACAAGTGACGCAGCACTTCAGTTCACCTGCCAAGCCCGAACTGTCACGCCCCAGCTCACCTCGACTACAACACCTGGCCGACAACATACGCCAGGACCTAGCCTTGCTCAAGGATTACGAAGACACCCTGCGCTATGAGGACGATCCCCGCCGTCGAGCCAGGTACCGTCGTGAGATCGAGCAACTGCGCGATTCAGCAACTCGCTATCAGCAGCAGTATGATGAACTGCGAATGCAGGTGACGGGCGAGCCGCCACAGGCACTGCAAGATATTGCCACTCAGTTGTACCAGATGGATGCGAAACTGGATGTGCTCTTGGCAGGCCAGGTAGCGATACGGAATGAACTGACCGACTTGCGCCAAGCCGTGCTCGCGCATTTCGACGCCAGCGAGCAGACGATCATCGCTGCTTTGGTCGAGCGCCTTGATCAGAGCCAAGTGGCTACGGTGCAGAGTGTTCTGGATGCCATCGAAGTTGAGGACGTCTCAGAGCGCGAGTTGCAAGAGGCTCTAGTTGCGGTGCAGAATGCACTAGTTGAGATTCGACAACGAGGGGCTGCTTTTCCTGATCCCACTCTGGTTGGCGGGGCCGAACGCTTGTTAGAGGTGGTCGAGGCACCGGTGCTGGATGTGAAGCACAAATTGAAGATCTCGGTGCCTCTCATCCTGCCGATTCTGTCGTATGAAGGAGAAGTCGAACTGAAGAGCGGGCTGAATCTGGAAGCGGCCTGGCAACGGTTGGTAGCCAAAGTGCGAGGTGAGCAATGAGCGAAGATCCGAATCGCAAGCGCCGGCAAGACCTCGAAACCAGTATCCGCGAGACGTTGGATCTTATCAAGCAGTACGAGGACAAGCGTCGGCTGTCTGATGACCCTAGAGAGCAGCGGGATTCGGAGCGGCAAATCAGTGACTTACGCCAATTGTTAGAAGAATATCATGCTGAGCTGGCTGAGTTGGAGTCTACTATCAACACCACCGCTGTACCCTCAGAATTGCACCGCATACTGGATACGATCAAACAGAGTAGGACTACTTTCGATGTTCGCGTGTGGACTGGCGTTCAACCGGACATGCGGGATGTTGCCGTGGAGCCTAAACATCACCGCATGAGTTATCGTGTCGGTGAAAAGATATACGTCTACTTCTGGTGCAATCGGGATTGTTTCCTCACCCTGATCAATGTGGGTACAACCGGCAATGTGACGGTGCTGTTCCCTAATAACATGGTCTATGACAGCGCCATCCATAGCGGCATCGTGTGGAGATTTCCTCGGGAACATGATCCCTTCGATTACAAGTTGATCGGACCACCAGGAGTAGAGACAATCAAAGCGATTGCCACTGTAAAGCCTGTGGCTCTTATTGATATCCCGGTTGCAGAGCGAGAGCGGATTTTTCAAACGTTGCCTTCTGATCAAGCCACAAGAGACATTTTGATTGTCCGACGCAAAGTCCTTAGCTTGCGTACCGATGAGTGGGCTGAGGCTACTTGTGCGTTTGCAGTGGAGGAGGCTCTACCATGCGGAGTTGGCTAGACAGGTTGTTCACAAGCAAAGAAAAACCTGCGCACCCGAAAAGACACGAAACCATCAAGCCTATAGGTGCCGAAAAGGGTGAGTCTCAGCTTGCCTCAGGTTCAAGCCTGAAGCGAGAGGTCCGGCGGAAACTTGAGGTCTATCGTGCAGCCCTGGCCTATTTGAATTCTCTGGACCGCCTGGACGAGCACAGCTTTGAGAAGCTCGACATGATGCTTGAGCAGATCGGCGCAGCTCTTGGCCCGGAGAAGCGGCAGCAGATGTTAGAGGCCTCCGCATACATCTTGCCCGATCCAAGTAGCGGCCATCCCGGTGGCATGGAGGCTATTAAAAACACCCTTAACGAGACCTTGGGAAAAGCGATTCGTATATTTGGTGAACTGTTGGACGGGTTGCCTGATGAATCTGACGCCAGAGCAAATGAGACAATAGTAAAGGTGAGTGAACACCGTCAACTACTACCTCGCGCGCGAATCCAAAATCAGTTCGTCTGTCGCATCACGCTTCAGTCCAAGTCCAGTGATCCAGAAAAGCCTGAACAGGCCCTGGTCGTGGTAGATTCGCAGGGACATCTCACATCTGAACTGATCAAGGGGGCATCTAAAGAGCGCCTTTCGACTTTCGCTGTATCGCCCGATGGTCATTGGGTAGCATACACTTGTTACGTCCGGCGACCAGAGGGCTATGATCCCTTCCCCCAGATACGTGCTGTGTCCGTGGATGGACACAAAACCAGCGTGGTTACTAGTTGGGATACCCGCTTCAAGCCGTGCTACCTGAATCCAGTGTTCTCTCCACTTGGCGACCGGCTAGTGTGCCAATTCGCTCTCGAACGGGAATGGAATCCAGACCTTTTGATTCTGCGCTTGGACGAAATAGCAGATTCTTTATATGGTAGCAGTGAGGCGGAAATCGTCAATCCCCTACGTATCGGCAATCATGCTCCCCAATTTCTTCCAGACGGCAAGCGAATCGTTTACTTTGGCAACTTTGCATACGAGGATTTGTTAGAGATTTGCTTGTATGATCCCAACCAAGCGAAAACACACATGATGGGGTACGTTGGAGAACGATTGACGGATCAAGGCCATGGGGTTTGGCATCGCCCGAGGGCCATCGCTGTGCAGCCAGGGTGGGAACAAGTGTTCTTCATCAGAGGACACACCTTGCCGAACGAGAGGATTTGCGTGTTTACGTTGTCTGATATTCCGCCAGGGGCAGTCCTCAAGGGATTCACTACGATTGGCGGCGAGTACGACCGTATTGGCAGCCTGCAGATATCCTCGGACGGTCAGTGGCTAGCCTTTGATGCGGACGACTCGATCTATATCATTGCCACAGATGGCAGTAACCTGAGACGAGTTTCTCCAGAGGATATGCCAAGCCATAGCCCATCTTTCTCACCAGATGGAACTAGAGTCTCCTTTGTGCGCAAGGGAAGAATCTGTACGACCAATCTTCACGGCAATGAACTGACTCAAGTGACGGGCGACGAGTTAGTAGTAGAAGAATCCGTTTGGGTGTAGCCTCTGCTGTCGATCATCACTATCGGAGGTAGGCGAAAGACATGAGTGATAGTCAGGTTGCATGGGAACTCTATGAAAAAGCCATCGCTTGCGCACGTAACGGTGGTCTCTCCGCCGCGACAGAACTCCTGGGCAAGGCTGTACGGGAATACAAATTGTGCGAAGATGCCTACGGAGAAAGTCACGCCCTTAAGATGCTGGCTGCTCTGCATAACGATATTGGCAATTTTGAACAAGCCGCTCGCTATCATACGACAGGTCTTGAAGTAGCGCGCAGAATAGGTAGGGAAAGCTCACTGATCGTCGAGCACCTGGATGGACTTGGCACAAGCTGTAGCAATATGGGTCGCTGGAGACAAGCGGTTGACTACTTTGAGCAAGCTCTTAAGGAAGCCCAGAAACCTATTGCTCAAATTCGCCGATTGCGGGCTCATATTCTGCTCCATCTGGCGAACGTCCACTTGCGCTACACAGAACAGTATCAAGACGGTATCCAACTATACGACGAAGCGATTGCAATCAGCAAGGATTTCGGAGATCAATCCAATATTGGGTATTGTCTCACCTTCAAAGCCCAAGCCTTGTATGCAATGGGTGAAGTGGAAAAAGGGCTTCAACTCCACGAGCAAGCGAGGACGATTGCGGAGGCTAGTCGGGATGAGCAACTGCTAGGAGTGTGTTATGCCCATCTTGCTGCTATTTATTCTGAACTGGGCAAGGCTGAGCTTGCACGAAGGTATTGCGAGCAAGCCTTGGCTATCGACAGAAAGTACAGTAACAAGCAGGGCGTGAGCCGTGATTTGATCCTGATGGGCCAACTCTATACCCACGACGGGGTTGATGAGGCAGCTTTACAGGCTTACCAGGAAGGGTTTCTCCTCGCCCGCTCTATAGGGGATGTACAGAATTCTCTCATCCTTGTGGAGCGCCTGGCCAGCATCTACAGCCGAAGACACCAAGTCAACGAAGCACGCAAGTACTACGAGGAAGCGCTTACCCTTTGCCGTGAGAGTGGCGACAAGCGGGCAGAGATTAACGCTATGTTGGGTCAGGCTGCCCTCGGCGGCCTCCAAGAGGTACTCGAGACACTTGAAGATGCACTGACCATGGCGCAGGAACATGGGGTTCTCGATTTGGAGCAACAGGCAGAAACAAGCCTGGCTCGCTTGTTCGATCATCTCGGTGATTACGAAGAGGCCAGAAAGAAGTACAAGCGGTCAGTTGCCCTGCTGGAGCAAATGCGGTCTAGCCTGAAGGTCGAGGAACATCTTAGGGCTTTTAGTGAGTCATATGCTGATGTATACGAGCGGCTGGTTGATCTATGCGCAATGTTAGGCTATAAAGCAGAGGCATTCGAATATGCTGAGCGTTCGCGGGCTCGAGTGCTCAACAATATGATGCGCGCCCGACAAATACGGCCACTGATGGTACTCGAAGGTCATCAGCTTGCCAGATACAAAGAAGTTTGCAATAGAATCATTGCTCTGGATCTTGAGATCGAGGCAACCCGGCTTGGTGAAAAAAGCGGCCCAGAAGAGTTGGTTCAAAGGCTCCGCCAAGTACTGCTCGATGAGGCTGAACTTATCTTGACAGCCAAGCGATCTATGCCCGAGACTTGGGCGGTGGACTCTTTCGGTGTGACTGGTCTCGAAGCATTACAAGAGCAACTGCGTAGCCTAGAACAGGACATCCTGGTGTTGGCATATTATACTACAGCTAAAGATAGTTATATCTTTGTTATCCGCAAGGATGCTTTTGCTATCAGATCCCTGGACATGAACAATGTTGCGCTTAGGGAGATGATCCATGGCTTTCGCCAAGCACTAGGTATTAGAGAGACTATGGTGCGAGATGTGGCTATCGTCCCAAGAGCACCGAGACCTGATAAGCCTGACATATATATCCCAAGTCAGCGTCTATTTGATGCTTTGATCCGACCGATCTATTCGGAATTCCAGACTGCAGACCATGTGTGTATCATTCCACATGGCTCACTCCACTACGTGCCCTTCCACGCTCTTTACGATGGTGCAAACTATCTGATCGAGCAGAAGCCCATCTCTTATGCATCTAGCGCAACTGCACTGAGCATGAGTTTAGCCGAGGAGTTTGTCCCCGTTAGGAAGGTGTTAGCTTTCGGGGACCCTAAGAGTGAACTGCCGCCGCTTCCCTTCGCCCGGCAGGAAGTGGAAACCATCCGCGAGCTATTAGGGGATGAACGTTGTTGGAGAAAGGTTGGAGCAGAAGCCACACGGACTGTCCTTATAGAGGCTGGCAGTGGCTTGCTAGGCAATGCAGCTTTTGATGCATGGCATCTGGCCACGCATGCAGTATTTATTCGATCCGCTCCTCATCTATCCTATCTGCAACTTGCTCCAGGCAATGGGACCGATGGGCGTGTCTTTGCCTTTGAGCTATCAGGGCTAAAACGAGTTGGACGCTTGATCGTGGCGAGTGCCTGCCGAACGGCCCTGACCCATGAATCTCGCGGGGACGAAGTAAACGGTCTACTTTATTCCTTCATTGCCGCGGGAGCACAAGCAGTGGTGGCTAGTCTCTGGCCGGTGGCTGACGAATCAACTGCTAGTCTCATGAAGGCCTTCTACAAGTACCAGATGAATACTGAGAGATCCAGCCTAGCAGACGCATTGCAGAAGGCGCAAATTGATTTGTTGCGTTCACCGCGGACAGATTCCCCTTACTACTGGGCGCCATTCGTGCTTCATGGAAACTGGCGTCCCGTTGCACGCCCTGTCTTGGATGTCATGCAACAAGTGCAGACAGAGATACGACAGGACACATCTGTTGTCAAGAGCAGGATGGCAAACGAAGGTGAATCCGGGCAGACTGAAAAACGCGCCCAAGTCTACTTTCATCAGGGAAAGAGTCTCCTGGCACGTGCGCGCATCGAGGACGAAAGGACAAGCTGGGCCTTATTGCCTGAGGAAGAAAAAAAGCCATTGGAAAAAGCCGTCGAAGCATTCTCGCAGGCCATTGAAGTGTATCGCGACTATCAAGCCGCTTACCGAGAGAGGGGTATTGCCTATTACAGCCTACGCGATTGGGAAAAAGCGGCGGCCGATCTGAAGCAAGCAGTAGAGTTGAACGGGGATGATGCATTAGCAACAGGGTGTCTCGGCCTTATCTTTGCCGAGAGAGAGGAGGACAGACAAGCAGCCATAGACTTGCTAAAACGAGCTTTCAAGATCGACCCCAAAGTACAGATGCAGTATCCGCGTGTCAATACAAGGCATCTACAGGATGTACTTGATAGACTCCAAGCAGAACAGAAAGTCGAGGAATGTACTCGGTTGATTGATAGTTTACCGGGCGAGGCCAATCTCTTCGTGGAGCGCGGCTATGCCTATCAGCAATTAAGCTATACAACAAACCTCTACAAAGAAAATCAGGAAAGGGCAATTGAAGACTACAAGCGTGCGTTGGAAATCGATATGCATTGCGCGCTCGCCATGGTGCGTCTAGCCTTCATTAAATACTCCAACTACAAAGAGGGTGCTATTGAAGCCTATGAGCGAGTCGTTGAAATGGATTCCCAGTGCGGAGAGGCACGCCTTAGGCTGGCTCAGGCTTGCAAATATAGACATAATCTGGACCGGGCAATTGCTGAATACCAGGCTGCCTTGGCACTCGATCCTGTGATTCAACACGCTTATTGTGGCTTGGGCGAGGCATATCTTGATCAAGGAGACTGGAAACGAGCCATTCAAGCATTTGAAAGTGAGATTAGACTCAATCCGAATTGTTTCAATGCCCACCTCTACCTCAGTGAAATCTATTCTGCGCAAAATCGCCACGAGGAAGCCTTGAGAGCATATGAGGAATGCCTGCGGACAACGGAGCACCCTTTGTATGAAGGCAAGTTAGGAATTGGTCTGTCAAGCGAAGTGACTGATTGGATCAAGGAGCTAGCCACACGAGAGAAAGCAGGACATCTTCAGCCCGCAGTGCGACCAAAGGGATTGCAGAGATCAGAGCTAGAGGCGTATCTTCATAAAGGCCGTGAGCTTGCCAATGCTGGACGGACTAGAGAAGCCATCGCAATCTACACTGAGCTAATCGAGAAGGATCCAACCAATGCGCTGGTTTATGCCTACAGAGGAGGTTGTTACGGAAATATTGATGAGTACGAAAACGCCTTTGCAGATCTTCGCAAGGCAGTTGAATTGGATCCAACTTGCGCGGTAGCCTATTTCAATATGCATGTACTTCACCAGAATCGGTGGGAATTTCGCAAAGCACAAGAGGCTCTAGATCGTGCTATCATGCTTGATCCCGAGATGGCAAAAAAAGTTAGACAAAACCTTTCTGAGGAAGAGTAGTGCCCGGTTACCAACACATTCGAAAACACCGTTTGCTCCACCCCAGTAAGCAAGCCAAGTGAATGGGCTGATTGACATTTCACTACCACCTAGACAAGGAGGACATATGATGGACATCTTTCGCAGGATTTTCGGTAGAAGGCCAGAGGAGAAGCGCGAGGAGCATCAGCAGAGGGAGTCCCCGCGATCCACATCGGTAGCCGGACGCTCCTCCGGATCTTCACCACTGGCTCAGAGCCTGGAACACGCCTACCGTACCAGCGGCTTGCAATGTGCTTTTTGTGGAAAGCCTCTGCGCAAGCCCCTCGGTGGCCTAGTCACCACATCTGGTGACATGATGGAAGCTCTGCTCGAGGGTATACCATACTATTGCCTAAACTGTCGTACAACATCATGTTTCGATTGCTGTGCCGATAGCAAAGTCATGAAAGTTCTCTGCCGAAACTGCGGTAGTGAGATGACTGCGTGGGGCCAAGTAGAGGAAGCACGGCGTGCTCAAGTGGCCGAGACAGAACGGCGAGCGACCGAATCCGGCACTTGTATCATTTGTAGAAAGTCTACCCGTTTGGTTGGATCAGGATTGTGTAGCCGCTGTTATGAGGCCTCAAAGCGCGCAGTAGACTATCTGAAGAGTCACGAACGCAGTGGCGGCATATGCGACTGGTGCTGTGCTGATCTGGAGGCGAAGATTGGAGATGCCTTCATGAATGACTCAAATAGCAAGATCGAGTGCAGGCAGTGTGCAATGAACGATATGGAGAAGTACGGCAAATTTGTCTAGGGTAGTGGGGAGTATGGTAAGTCGCGAAGCGTCCTTAGTCGCGAAGTCAGAAAGGATGCTTCGAAACTACCATGAGGAGGAGCCGATTTGATGAATGGCGTGCCAACTTACACCTTGTGTGAAGCGGAGAAGCAAGGCCATGCCAAGTTCTTGTGGGCGGTAGGCGACGGGACGACGGTTCGTCTGCGCTTGACCATGCGCAACTTGAGGCACTACCCCGTTGCGATCGTTGTTGAACCAGGCACGACTTTTACGCCCCGCGACCGAATCTTTCAAGAAATGGCTGTTATCCGGCCGACTCTCGTGCACCTTAAGCCATTTGAAACGCGCGCTATATGGGTAAATACCGCCTGTCTTCAGGCGGGGCGCCGAGCGCCTGCCATGCCGACGGAGGAGCAAATTGGTCGCCGCCGTGAGAGCCTGCGCGCTCAGGTGGCTGCCTATCTACGGCAACAGGGCCTAGAAGCCCACATCGAGGACTTTGTCGAGGAACACGATGATGGGCTGAGGGCACGGTTGCATGACCTAGAGCGCATTGGACAGGCACTTGGCTACACGTCGATGCGGATTCGGGAGATTTACGACGAACTGGAAGATATGCGCCACCGCGAGCCGGCGACTGTTCATATGGGCTACGTACTGGCGCCAGTTTCTACAGAGCGTGCCAAGTGGTTACACTGCATCACCAGGACTATTGAGCAGATGGATACCGACATTGCTCGCATCTCGTACCTGGCCGAACAGCCAGTGGCTAACCTGATCAGACAATACGGCCGCAAGAGCGTCATTTTGGAGTTGACCCAGAGGGGAAACACACTGATAGGTTTTCAGGCGGTTCAATATCTCGAACATCTTGATTCCGGGTTGGCGAAAAATGTCTTTCAGCAGAGTGGTCGCCGCTTTCAGCCAGGCGAAAGCTTCCGGTTGGTGGAATTTGATGAGTATAATGATCCAGAATGGCGTTCCAATCCGCGGCTAAACAGTATAGTAGCCCAGTACGCCATCTGGGCTATCACAGACAGCTATGGCGTGGATGAATGTTGCCAGCGAATCAGGCGTAGCGGGCGGGATGCTGCGCTGATGGGGGCCGGCGTGTGCAGTGTGTTGTACCGTGCTGCTCAAGTGGCTTCAGAGAGTGGGCTTGAGGCCGGAGAGCTTGAGCGCAGGATACCGCTATTCGCTGAATCCAAGATGCGGCGTATCTTGGCAAAAGTGCAACAGAGGTGGAGGTGAACAAAGTAACGGTAAGAAGAGGCCTGGGCGCTGATCAAGCATCTGGAGAGGATTAACCCATGGGACGCAAAGATGACCTCGAAGGCCACATCCGTGAAAGCTATGACCTGATCCGGCAATATGAGACCATTGTCCGAGAGACCGATCGCCCTGAAGAGCGCAAACGCGCGGCCCGCATCATTGACGAGCAGTGGCTACTCATCAAGGGCTACCTGGATGAGTACATACCTCTGGCCGAACGGCTCCGGGCTGGCATTGCCGATGACCTGATTGACATCGTGGCTCGCTTCCCGGACTACGCCGACCGCTTGTGCAGCGGCGTACTGCGCCAAGCAACCGGTGGCCTGCGAGAAGTGCTGCGCAGCGAAGGGCTGGCTGAACCGGTTCAGGCCGCCAGAACCATTGCTGCGAACCTTTCTGCCCAGCCGCCAATGCTCTTTCAAACCGGCTTGTGCGCTGGCTACCCTTTGGAGCCGTCGCCGCAAGAGTACTTCGTGGCTCAGGAGTTCAGCCCCGACCGTGATGACTTGCTGCGCGCCCTGGAAGCGGCCTTTCAAGCCTTCAACTTGAAGCCCTACCGCGCTGATCAGGACATCTTGCCTGGGCACATCTTATGCAAGATCGCAGCCAAGACCCAGACCACCTTGTTCAGCGTCTTTGAGCTAACCCGCACCCAGAACCGCAATGTTTACCTGGAACTGGGCATAGCCATCGGCCTGGGCCGGCCGTTTGTATTGGTGAAGGAGGCTGACGCTGAGATGTCGCAACTGGCCCAGGGGCTGGACTACTGCAACATCTGCAGCTACGCTGGTTTGCAGAGCGAACTCGGTGCTCGCCTGCGCCAGTACCTGCTGAACATAACGCGATACCGGCCTTCGGGCCTGCTGTCTGCCGGTTCCAGTGCCACTTATGTGATTGCCCACGGTGACTACGACATGCCGCCCGATTTTTGCCTGTCTGTGGCCCAATCCCTGGCCGGGCATAAGCTTACGCCGGTTCTCTTGGGAGCCGATAACCGCGAAACCGCCCAGGCATTGGCGAAGGCTGGTATCACGCCTCAAGAGATCGTCGGTGATGGCAAGACCCGACTTGATGCTACTGTACAAGCTATCCAGACTGCCCGCTTTGGCGTCTACCGTGTGGATGCGACCTGCTTGCCAGATGCCTTTCTATCGTTGGGCATTGCTATCGGGTTGAACCGACCATGGCTGCTTGTCAGCCGTGCAGGAGCATCGTTGCCTGCGGACGTAAGGGGGCTGAGCGGTCTGGAATTTCGTTCCTTTTCTGAGCTCAGGGAGCAGTTTCCAAAGCGATTCGCCGTTTTCTTGGAACGGTATGGCCATTCATGACGAGGTAAAGCCATGTCCCTAATCTCTCAAGTTCTGCAAGAGATAGATGACGAAGACAAACGGGCCGGGGAATCGCAATGCTTCATCGGCCACGAGTTTCGCCATAGAGACCTGCGGGTAAAACTAGAGCGCGCTCTAGAACGTTTGGGCCTGCAAGCCTACTTTGCCGACAAAGAAGTCACCTGCTACTCCATCCTGACCAAGATTTGCAAGAAGATATTGGTCACTCGCGCCAGCATTGTGGATCTGAGCCAGGCCAATCCCAACGTTTACTTTGAACTTGGCATAGTAGTTGGGCTGAATAAGCCTGTCTTAGTTGTGCTCAAGCATGGTACCTTTGTGCCACCGTTGTTGGAGAACTTCGTTAAGTTACGTTTCACTAACTACACCAAACTGGAAGAAGAGCTGGTCGCTCAGGTACCCGGTTGGTTGGAACACTCCATAGAATACCACATCCTCTATAACACCCACTGTCATCTTGCCAATGTCCTTTGCCCTGAACGGCAGCGTATCGCCCCTCAGCGGCGTTATTTGGTCATTGACGAGATTGAGGGCGCTGATGAATCGAGACAAGCCATCCTCACTCACGATGCCGACCTTCGTGCCGAGTTGCCAGGCGCCTTGGATCGCTTCCACTTTACGCCGGTTTTTCTTGAAGAGTTGCCTTTGGACAACAGCTGCCGCCTGTGTGACTACTGCCGGGCTCTACGCAGGAGCGATTTCACTTTGTGTCACATCACGCGACGTACCTCGCCCAACGTGTACTTCTTGTTAGGCCTGGCGACCGGACTGGATATACCCAGCCTGCGAATGGTACACAAGGAATACGACAAGGAAGGAAAGCTTTTGATCGAAGTTCCCACAATATTACGTGGCTTGGACGGTTTCTTCTATGAGCACTCGGTGGATATTGGCGAACGATTGTGTGATGAGGTTGAGGGATTTCTGAATCGGCAGAAAAGCAAGCCGATCATCGGTAGAACACTGGCATTTCCTGACCTGACGCGTCGACTTACCTCTGAGATTTCAATCGAAGGGGAGCGGCCAAGTCTGCTTATTTCTTCGAGTTTGCAGTTGGACGAATTGCTGACCCGCGTACTCGAGGCAGCGCTCGATGCCGTGAGAAGAGGTCCCGATGTATTTGGCAGTATTCTGTTGTACGATGCCGAGGGTCAATACCTTGAGTGGCGTGCTGCTTATGGCTATCCAGAGATCCATCTTCATACGCGTATCGAAATGCGTAGTGGCAACAGGCTAGGTTGGGCTAGCCGAGCAGCGCTGGAATTAAGGTCAAGGCGTATTGATGACGTTTATATAACACCTGATTATATTCAAGTCCGGTCAGACATACGCTCTGAGTTAGCTGTACCTATGGCCTATGATGGCCAACTCATAGGGGTGATCAACCTAGAGAGCCCCCGTGTGGCCTATTTTACAGAAGAAGATATGCGCTTGATCGAGCTGTTAGCGTCGCAGGCCGCTATCGCTATTCATGAGATGGCTGAGCAGCATGGCCGCTTGGCAACTGCGCGTGAGACCTTGAGCCGCGTTCAGGCAATTACTGATCCATCGCAGCAAACCAGTGCCTTAATTGCGCTATTGGACGAGCTTACCCAGATTCGAGATATGGAGGGCATTCGTTGTGTTGTGGAGATAGCGCTCACAATTGAGGAACCAGGTACACAGACTAAAGTATTGAAGGCTGCATCTGGTGCTTATGAGGCGTTAGGCGACTTGGGCAAAGCTGGAAAGGTAGCAAGCTTGATACCTGTTTCTCCGCAAAGTTTACAGGATATTGAAGTAATTCTAACGGAGTTGAAGAAGCGCTCCCGCGCGGGAGCAATGTGTGATGACCTTTTCGCCTGCTTAGACATGGGGCAGCAATGGAAACAGATGATCCGGTGTTGTAAACTTCGCCTGCAGGAGTTCAAGGGCTCGTATGACCTCTATGCCCAGGGTGCTATGCATATGCAACTCGGCATGCTCTATTTGATTGAAGAACAGCCTGATCAGGCGCTGCGTTATTGCCAAGAAGCAGTACAAATCTTTAAAATCTGCGACGGGCGGAGTGCTGGAGTAGCTATGATGGCTCTAGGCAAAGTTTATGAATCACTCGCCGAGTTGGAGAACGCATTGCAAGCTTACCAGCAAAGTGCAGAAATTCTCAGCGGCCTAGGAGATCCTCTCGCAGATGAGGTAATTAGTTCATGGTCCAACCTCAGGTTAGAGCCACGCAATACGAAGAGGTTCAAGCACGATACCAGTCGCAGATGAGGATGGGATGATCTCGACGAAGCGATTTGCCACCCGCCACCGCGAATTCGACTACCTGCAACTCCACTGGCTGGAGAAGACTACCGGTCGCCCCAGCCACGAGTGGGATTTGTACATCATCAAGGAACTGCTAGACAATGCCCTTGACGCCGATGAACGATGGGTACGGGAGCATGACGGCATGGTCGAACTGACCATTGACCTGCACTATCGTCACCTTGAAGTCTTGGACATCCACTCCCTCGACATCGCCGTGTTCAACCGTGCCCCCTTCCCAACCGATCTGCTACCTGCCATTTTCGACCTCACTGCCTACACCTCGGATAAGAGTCACTACAACTATCCCAGCCGTGGGCAACAGGGCAATGCCCTCAAGACGGTCCTCGGCGTTCCATACGCTCTGCGCCACTTTGGCTATGGAGACTATGCCAACATCCGCAAACCGCTGGTCATTGAAACTGGCTATCAGGCTTACGTCATCAGCCTTGGTATTGATGAGGCACGCCAGCAGGTACGTCTGCCGCCTATGCAGCCCACGCCACTGAGCTCACCTCGCGATGGCGCCTGCGCTCGCGTGGGCATTGACCGTTTCGTCCAAGAGCGACCGCGTACCCTAGCCGACCTGCACGCCTGGGCGCAGCGCTTTGCCCTGTTCAATCCCCATGCCACGTTTCACTGGCGCGTCCGTGCAGGTGACCAGCAAGATGTCTGGGATTTTTCAGCCGATTCAACTTGGCACGGCCTTTTCGCGGATATAGCCCCGATTCACTGGTACGAGTACACCCAGTTGCGGGAGTTGTTATTGGCCCTGGAACGCGAACTCGGCTCCGCAACTCCACTTCCTCAAGTGCTCCAAGCCTTCACCGGCTTCACTCTAGCCGAAGACCCTGGCGGTCAGCGAGCAAGGGCTTTGTGCAACCGCTTGGGCTTCCAGACTCTTGGTGACCTGCGCTTGACCAGTGACCACGTCAGCACTTTGCGCGATGCGTTGTGGCCGGCGTTACTGCGCCATGGTCGCAAAGTGCCGGCTGAGCAACTCGGCGGCTTGGGTGAGACGTACCTGGCTAGCACCATGACTCGCTTCTTCGCCCTCGAAGGACCACCCCTCTATCGTCGCATCGTCCACGACGACCCTGCCGACCCAGCTCATCCCTTCGTTCTAGAACTGGCTCTGGCTCGTCTGGCAGCGGGGAGCAAGAGAGTCATCTGGACCGGCCTCAACCATACACCAACCTACGAAGACCCTTTCTACACTCGCTCGCTCCCTCCGCCTATCCTCAATGGCGAGCCAGTGTTTGGTTTGGACGGTTTCCTGGACACCTATGGCCAGAGGGCAGACCAACCAGTGGTGTTGGTAATGCACCTCATCTGTCCCAATCTGGCCTATCAGGACTTCTCCAAAACCGTCATCGAGACCCGGCCCTTCCGCGAGCCACTTGCCGCGGCCCTGCATGAGATGCTCACGACATTCGGCACCGCCCGGATAGTGCAGGTCGAGGATTTGCAGCCTGTCGTTCACATCTTGATGCCCCAGGCCGTCTGTTTGCTCTCGCCCGATGGCCGACAACAGTTTGCGGCTTCGCAACTGCTACGCGCTGTTCGTCGTCTTTTGGCAGAGTGGCTCCGTGGCGAAGGCCGAGCAGAACTAGCTGAAACCTGGCTGGGCGACCCTGGTGCTGATGCGCACCTGCAAGGCTACATCCAAGCCTACGTCCACGACCATCCTGAGGCGATGGCAAACCTGCTTCAGCCAGAGCGCAGTCTATTGTCTCTGCCCGTTCATGCGGATACACACACTACACTCGCCCTGAGCCAGGTAGACCGGCGCATGCTCGACGAGGCGTGCATCAACAAAATCCTGCTCGTCACCGATCCCGAACTGGAGACGGTTATTGTCGCGAATGGCTTGCTGGCTCGATTTGACATGGCTCTGCTGCATGCCGAAGGCGCCTTTGATACATCCTTTGAAGTCCTGCTGCCACATCTCGGCCGGCTGGAACTACCGCTGGCTCTGTTGCATCATGCCACGCCCGCTGATTGTTTGCTAGCAGAACGGCTGCGAGCACGGCTTGACGAAGCAAACCTTGCGAACATTCTGCTGTACGATCTGGGATTGACCCCGGCCCAAGGGTGTTCTCTCGGCTTGCCTGCAGAACCAGGCCCTGGCAGTGGCGACCGGGCAGCACTGGCGCACTATCTTGATGCTGCTGAGTTTACCTTCCTGGTGGATCGTCGCCAACAGATGAGCCTGTTCTCTCTGACGGTGGACGCTCTCACCTCCTGGCTGGACGAACGGTTTAGAGCCGTCGGTCTGCCGCCAAAACACATACCAAATGACGCTCACCTGCGCGCGACAGCGTTAACTGCGATGAAGCAAGCTCTGGGCGACTGGGTGCTCGACCGTTTCTGTGACATAGCCCATGCTGATTTCCTCGCCGACCAGGCGATCCAGGTCTTGTCAGATGCTCTGAAAACCGACGACCTGCCCGGCCAGCTACGAGAAGCCATCCGCGCGCAACCTCTCCAGGCGTGGCGAACGCTGTGGAACGATCTAGCGACGAAAAGGTGTCAGGAGATCCTCGCCAGTCGGCAGGAGCAGATTGACGCCTTGATCCAGGCCCACAGACAGACGCTTGCCGTGGCCCCACATCAACCGGAGTAGGGGTGAAGTATGAGTCGCAAAGATGACTTGGAGACAAATATCCGAGAATGCTACGCACTCATCAGCCAATACGAAGCGATCCAGCGCGACACAGATCGGCCTGAGGAACGCGAACGTGCTGAGCGCATGATCGGTGAGCAGTGGGGGCTCATAGAAAGCTACCTGGACCAGTATATCCCACTCTGCCAGCTACTTAACGTCGCTATGCCTGGTGACATTGCACAGATTGGCGCACGCTTTGGCAAAGAGCTTTCAGAGACAAGAACCGCAGCGGGCAATGAAGGCAGCCCGCACCACGAAGGCGCGGTCATCGGGCTGGCTCGATCGCCGGCCGAGGCTGAGCAGATCCGGCCGGGTTTACGTACTCCCAGGGAGCCTGGCGTATCCCACAAAATGCTCATCGGCGCCGTCATTGTCTCAGCCGTGCTATCTCTCTTGATGGGACTTCTCTCTAACCTGGCCGCCACGTACCTTGCACCCGGTCTGGCCGCGCAAGCCTGGTTGGTCTATGGGGCGCTCATTTTGATGTTCATCATTGCTTTGCCAATCACGGTCTACGTCTTCGCGCATACCCTTCCCCAAGCAAAAGATCATCACCCTGCGCCCAGCCGGGAGGAGAAGGGAAATGCCGTATCGCTTCCTGTCGTCCCACAGCCCTCAGTCGCCAATCCTCCATCAACGCCGGTGGCCCAATTTCCCAGCAAACTCTACCGGGAACTGGTTGGCCGCGATGTTTTCATCGGCGACATCATGGCCGCTTTGCGGGACCCCGCCGGGAAATGGATCGTGGCCATAGACGGGATGGGCGGCATCGGCAAGACCGCCCTGGCCCGTGAGGTGACCGACAGGTGCATAAGCGAGCATCTCTTCGCTGTGGTGGTGTGGGAGAGCGCACCCAGGGAGGAATTCGCCCGTGAGGAACATAGATGGACCGGCACGTTTACGTTCGAGACAGCGATGGATGCCATCGGTCGCCAGTTAGGTGCTCTCGACGTGGCCAGGCTCAAAGGGGTAGAGAAAGCGGCACGGGTGCGGGCCCTATTGCATAGTCAGCGCGTGCTGGTAGTGCTGGACAACCTGGAAACGGCCAAAGAGCCTCAGAACGAGATCGCCCATCGGCTGCGACCGCTCCTCGATTCCAGCAAGGCGCTCTTGACCAGCCGTCACCGCTTTATTGATGATCTCTACGCCGTCCACCTCACTGGCCTGGATGAAGACGGCGCTCTGCGTTTCATTCTTAGGGAGGCTGAGGAGAAAGGCATCAGCCGTGTCGCTACGGCGAAGCCCAACGAACTGAAGCAGATCGCCCAGTCTACCGGCGGCTCGCCCCTGGCTTTGAAGCTGGTGGTTGGTCAACTTGGTCACCTGCCGTTGGAGACAGTGCTGGGCCAACTGCGCGACATACGAATGCCAGAGACCGAGAAGGACGAAGACGACTACTACCGCTTCTACAAGTTCATCTTCTTCCCGTCCTGGCGTCTGCTTTCCGATGATGGCAAGAAACTCTTGATCTCGATGTCTCATTTTGCTCCAGGCGTCGGTGGTACATTAGAAGCAGTGAAGGCCACCAGCGATCTAGCCGACGAGGTACTCACCCGCAGCATTGACGAACTTTGGCGGCTCTCCTTCCTAGAAGTAGGTGAGTCACCCAGCCTGAAGAAGGTACGCTACTACCTGCACGCATTGACGCAATACTTTGTGCTGTCGGATATTGTTCAGGTGCTCAAGTGAGGCCAGGCAATGACTGTAGCCACCAATCATGATGTAGGAAGGGTAGATGCGCTAACTTTCCGTGACTTCTACTACCAAACCGGTCACCATTTCGTCCAGTACTTTCTCGAGCAAGCATGTGAGTGGGGAACTAGAACGCGTGGCCCAGATGCGCCAGTTTATATCTCGATTGTTCAAGAGGTATATCTGAACGTTCGGTCAGCTTTGCTAAACGCTTTTTTCTCTTTGCAGACAGATAGTCCCAATGGCGACCTGTGGCTCTTGTGGCAAAGCGCAGTTATCAAACTTTATGACTTCTACGACTATCGAGGGCTTTGGGAGGAGATGTACAATCTCTTGTCTGATGGGCTACGCGAGGCTCGGAAGCGCAGCGACGCTAAAGCTGAGGCTATCTTTCTATTTTATCAGGCCAGGATAGATAGCAACCAAGGACGATCTCAACAGGCTTCCCAAAAGAGCGAAAGAAGTTTGCTGTTATTTAGAGTTATTCGAGATGAGGGAGGAATAGCTAACCTGCTGCACTTTCGTGGAATGCAATTGCGGAAGAAGGATCCACAGGCAGCTTACAGGAACCTTCAGGAAGCGTTGGGGATGTGGGAGAGACTCAACGATACAGGCGGCCGGGCATCAACGCTATACGAAATTGGCCGTCTTGAGGAGAACAAAGGGAATACTGCCGAAGCCGAACGTCTGTACCGGGAAGCGCTGGCGGTATTCCGGGAGTTGAATCTGCCACGTGAGCAGGCAACGCTGCTTTTTCAACTGGGTGGACTGTTGGGAGATGTCGAATACCTCGACGCTGCTTTGCAAATCTATAAAAGCCTGATGGACGAGCGCGGTTATGCTCAGGCGTTGCATCAGCTTGGCAGGGTATGGCAGAATAAGGGAGACTATGCCCAAGCCCGCCAGTTGTATCGCAAAGCTCTGCAGATTTTCGAGCGACTTGGCGCTCCTAATTCTATTCGATCAGTAGAAGGCGACTTGGATACGGTAGACAATGAAGGGCACAAGTGACTGGCATATGTATTATGCTGCATCATCAGTTGCCACGGTCTCTACAGCAGCCCAAGCGCGAGGTGAGCAATGTCACTCGAGACAGAAACGCTGCAGTGGCGACTTACTATGTTTTATGGATCTGGTCGTTACTTCGCTGACTACTTCCTGCAGCATGCCAGCAACCACCACGACGATTGGCCATGGCTAGAGGCTGATTATGCCAACCTACTAGCTGCTGCTCGACATTGCTAGGACAATAACGATCACAAAAGCCTGCTGGCTTTTCGTGATGCACTGCAGCCTTGTCTGGACTTGCAAGGCCGCTGGGCCGACAGCCTGCTGCTGAACGAGTGGGCCATCGGCGATCAAGCTGACGTCGCTCTTTTTGCACGCAATTATGCGGACATTCCGCAACAATAGGGCGATTATTGTGCGGCGGAGCGCTTGTGGCTGGTCAGCGAGCAAGCTTATGACAGCCTGGGCGAAATGCAGATGACGCTGTGCAGCCGCCACGCCGATCGGAATGGGGAAAGCCAAACACAGCCCCAAGCCTACTTCCGCCGAGGCGCCCGCAGGGGGCGGATCTCTAGCTTGTCCATGGGTGCCACGCGTTCCTGGATGGCGGCCAGCTGCGCCGCGGCAAAGTGCACGTAGCGATTGGTCATCTCCAGCCCGGAGTGGCCCAGCTTGTGCTGCAGGCTGATGGCATCCCCACCGTGGACCAGATACTGGGTCGCCGACGTGTGCCTCAGCAGGTGCGGGTGCAACCTTGGTACCCCTGCTGCCTTCCCGACGTCGACCATCATCTGTTGCACTGTTCCCACGCACAGGGGTTTCCCCTCTACCGTGAGGAAGAACTCGTCTGCCGACACATCCTTGGCATGACGGGGTCGCACGAACGTGCGGTAGCTGAGCATAGCTTCGTGTGCCCGGCGGCCCAGGTAAACGATGCGCTCCTTCTGCCCTTTGCCCAACACCTTGACGTAGCAGTGCTTCCCCTGCAGATGCACGTCCTCCAACCTCAGGCTGCACAACTCCCCACAGCGCAGCCCGGTATCCAGTAGGAGCAGGATGATGGCATAGTTGCGCGCTCCGTAAGCCGTTCTCGTGTTGATGGCCGCGAAGATGCGCTGGATCTCTGCGTCCGTCAGGGGCTCGATTATTGTCTTGGGCACCTTCGGTCGGTCCAGCTTCTTCAGTACGTTGGTGCGCGTATAGCGCTTCTCGCGCAGCCACGTGGCGAAGCCCTT
>Ga0194125_10001731_pt1 | contig 36874 bp, 30 predicted proteins | sample TA2KigC250mmetaG_FD_148626 | JGI IMG/M metagenome (GOLD analysis project Ga0194125, IMG submission 148626) | Freshwater microbial communities from Lake Tanganyika, Tanzania - TA2015034 Kigoma Deep Cast 250m | ecosystem: Environmental > Aquatic > Freshwater > Lake | place: Tanzania: Lake...
CCCGCAGGCGTGGCAGCGACTCCTCGTCCTTCCGTCGGCGGGTCGCTTCCTTGCTGGCGATGATGTCGTCGAGGTGACACACGGGGAAACCCTCGACCTCCACGTGTCGGCCCCAGGCCTCCGCGAAGGTCTCGATGCCGTCCGGCGCAAAGACGAGGTCCACGTCGAACGGGCCGTTCCTCAACCGCACGAAGTCCTTGCCGCGAACGATAGCCTCCGCCTCCCCCTCGCTCAGCGCGAACCCCAGTTCACTCAGCGCCTGCACGATCGCGCGTCCGTTCGCCGGGCAGGGCTCCGCGAAGACCTCGACGGCTGGCAGGGCTTCTGCGAAGCCGTGCATGAGCGCACCCGACATGCCGGTGAACAGATAGCGGACGCCGTGCCGCACGAAGGCGTCGCGGATGTCCTCTGCTTGCCGGTACTCAAACGCGCCCATAGCCCAGCCACTCCGGGAGGTTCTCCTCGCACCAGCGGCGGTACTCCTCCATCGTGTCGAACGCGCGGAAGGGGGCGTCGTCCAGGACGGGCTTGTACGTCTTGATGAAGGAGTAGCGTATCCGCGTGGCCAGCGGACGCCGGCGCGCGGCCTCGAAGTCCTCCCACAGGTCGCGGGGAATCTCAATCTCCTCGTCCGCCGCCATCACAACGCTCCTCTGCGCGGTGTGCCCGGCGTCCGGACCCATTATAGCCCGCGCAGGCCTCCGCCGCAATGCGCGCCGCTCCCGCGTCCGCCGTCGCCGTTCTCCGCAACTCCCGCCTTGCGCTTGACACGCCCCTCCACCCGTCGCTATCATGCCGTTCGTAGGTGAACTCTGGACTCTGGACTTTGGACTCCGGACTGCCGTTCGTCGGAGGGATGGCCGAGTGGTCTATGGCGGCGGTCTTGAAAACCGTTAGGCGAAAGCCTCGGGGGTTCGAATCCCTCTCCCTCCGCCAGTCCTGCCCTTCCAGCTAGGCTTCCCCTGCCTTGCGGCCGTAGACCCTCTCGGCGGTTCTCCAGCACACGTTGGCGCGCGCGGTCTCGCTGAGCTGGTCGAGGAACACGTCGTAGCGCTGGAGTTCGGGGCCGAGCCGCTCGAAGCGGGTCACGAGGTCTGAGCCCAGGCAGATGCGCTCGCTCTGCTGCTCGGTCAGCGCGAGCCACTCGTCGCGCGGGACGCCGCCGGGGCAGATGATCTCATCGAAGATGATCCACGAGTAGTCTACGACGAGCCGCGGGTACTGCTCCAGAAGGCGCCGTACCATCTGGTGGTAGAAGGGCACGTTCACCCTTCGAGAGATGCCGCAGTGGGCCAGGATGAAACGCGTGCGGGGGAAGTCGCGGAGGGCCTCCTCCAGTTCGTAGAGATAGACAGGGTGATCGCTCTTGCTGACCGAGGTCACATTCTGGTGTAGGAGCACGGGCAGATCGCGCTCGGTCGCGAACTCATACACCGGCCACAGGGCGCGATGGTTGGCCCGCGCCACATCGCCCTGTGTGAGAGCCGTCAGGTCGTCATGGCGGAGGAGCAGCTCGCCGATCCCCGCCCACACATCGGGGTAGGCCTCGTACGTGCGGCGCACGTCGCGGATCGCGAACCCATCGGTGGGGTTGAACCCGCACAGGAGCGGATAGAGCCGCCCGCGCGGTTCCTCCGGCAGGCTGCGGACCATCTCGGCGACGAGCGCGTCGGTCCCCCCGTAGTAGTAGCAGCGCGCGTCGTTGGCGAGGTAGTAGTCGGGCGGTTCGCGGTCGTGCTCGTCCCACATCTTCGCGACCGGCAGGCCGAAGATCACCGCGCGCCCGACGTTGGCGCGGTCCATGGCGCGGATCAGCGCCTCCGCGCCGGGCGTCTCCTGCACGAAGTTCACGACATGCAGGTGGGCGTCAATCAGCGGGTACTTGCTGCCGCGCAGCCGGGCGAGAGAGCCGCGCCGAGCGGGATCGCGCGTCCAGGTGGGGATCGACTCATTGGGCATGGCTCGCGGCCTCCCATCGCGGCGCAAGATAGGCCAGCTCGTCGGCCTCCAGGAAGCGCTGCACGTACCGCCACGCGCACTCGTCCCGGATCAGGTCGCGCAGACCCGCGTCGGTGAAGTGCTCCAATAGGGGGCGACTTAGGGCGCTGGGCAAGGCCCGGAGGAGATACGCGAGATCCCGCTCATCGCGGACCAGGCTCACCACACGGTCCCATCCCAACATGCCGATGAGCTCCCGCTGCCGCGCCGTGTCAACCGACCGCAGGACCAGGCCCAGCTCCTCTCCGGTCTGGAACAGGCGCACGAGGAAGTCCTGCGCGAGCAGCTCCAGGACTAGCGCATCGCTGGCGCCGTAGACCCACTCCAGAATCTCTGCCAGCTCCCCCGGCGTCCTCACGAGTTCCCGCAGCCCGCTGCCGCCGAGGGCCCTCAGCAGCGCCTCCTCGACACGGTCATCCGCCAAAGCCGCCAGGAGATCGCGGAGTGCCTGCGGGGTCGCCACCACCTCCACGAGGCGGTCGCCGAGGGCCTCCGCCAGGAAGAGCTGGTCCTCCGGCTGCAGGACAGTCATCACCGCCTGCAGCCCCGGCGGCTTCTCGATGACGTCCGCCAGGTGCGGACGAAGCTGCTCCAGTGCCTCGCGGTCATGCTGGCCCTCCAGCACATCCAGCGCCGCGACCAACTCTCCCGCTGTGGCTACATCCGTCCTCTCGCCCTCAATGGTCAAGGGGTAACCGTCCGACGGCATCATCGCATCCCTCCTCGTTGTCGTTTGTGCTTGCAGCTCACCAGAGCTGCGCCGTCGGGTCCTCCCACGGATACGTCAACGTCCACGTCGCAGCTCCGGTGAGCCGCAGGCACGAGCAAGAACGACGGACGCCCCGGCCAGCGCGGCGCTGCCGTCGCCCACTGGCGGAACTGGGTGCCCCGATGCGAGCGGACGCGGTAGCCGACGGCGATGATGGCCTCCAGGTTGTGGTAGTCAACCAGTCGCCGGACTTGCCGCCTGCCCTCCATTTGAACGGTTACTGCGCTTCGTAGAAACACGGGAACAGTGGGGCGGGCATTCTTGCCCGCCACAGCCTCTGGCGGGCAAGAATGCCCGCCCCACTGTTCCCGTGTCTATCCGAGACTCAGTAAGTACTGCTTAACGGTTGCCTGTGGCCGCAGCTCGCCCTCGCGGAAGACGTTGCGGACATGCATGGAGATGTTCGGTCTGGTCGTCTGGAACAGCTCGGCCATCTGGCCCTGGGTCAGCCAGACAGACTCGTCCGCCAGGCGTACCTGCACGCGCGAGACACCGTCCTCGCTTTGGTACAGGACGAACTCCCCGCCAGGTTCGCGCGGCATGATGCTCTGGTCCATCGGTTGGCCTCCAGCGGTCTGAGCCCCCAGGTGCTTCGCGCCGGCAGGGAGGTTGTCCTGCGGGCGGGTCGGACGAGGACCTCGGCGGGTCGGTGCGGAACGCGCCCGGCAGCTTCGTACGGAAGGGACGGTTCTGCCATGGCCCCCGGCACGCCTCTGCTGGCCTCCATCCTCCTTCTGGCCGTTGCGCTGCCGCAAGCTCACGCCGCAGAGCGGGAGCGGGCTGTCCTGGTGAAGGATGGGCAGCCGGCCGCCTGCATCGTGCTGAGCGCCCGCCCGACCTCCGCCGCGCAGTTCGCCGCCCACGAGCTGCAGTGGCACCTCGCGCAGATGACGGGGGCGACGCTGCTGATCGTGCGGGACGCTGCGGAGGTGTCGAAGGGCCATCTGCCGCTGCTCGTCGGCGACACCGAGCGCGCGCGGGCGGAGGGCCTGACCCAACTGCGCTTCGCCCCCCAGGAGCGCGTGGTGCGATTCGTCGAGGATGCGGTCATCCTCGTGGGGAGGGATGCGGATAGCCGCAGAGAGGTCGTGTACAACCTCGATGACCTGCCCTCGTGCGCGGACTGGCCGGGCTTCTACGAGGAGCGCGGCACGCTGGATGCGGTGTACGACTTCCTGGAGCAGCTCTGCGGCGTGCGTTGGCTGAGCCTCGCGGAGGGCGGCACGGTGCTGCCCAAGAGGCGGACGCTCGCCGTGCCGACGCGGGACCTGCGCCGGCAGCCTGCCTTCGAGTTCCGCGATGCGATCGGGGCGACGGGCGACGATCCCCTGCGCTACGACCCGTACACCGCCCTGTGGCCTGAGGGCACCGACCAGTTCAGGCAATGGGAGGCCGCCGCGTACCCGAAGCTCCACGCGCAGTACGATGCGAGCGGCCGCTACCTCGAAGCCAAGCGGATGCTCTCGCGCCTGTTCCTGCTGCGGATGCGCAACGGTGGGCAACCGGTACGCTGCAACCACTCGCTGTATGGGTACTACCAGCGGTTCTGGGAGAGGAGCACGGACCCGAGTGCCGCGAAGCTCTTCGTGGAGCGCCGGCCGGGGATGTTCGCGAAGGGCTACGAGGGCGAGCCGCCCCAGATGTGCTACACCAGCCGCGAGCTGATCGACCAACTCGTGCAGGATGCCTGCGACTACTACGACGGCACGAAGACCGGCGCGGACCTGGGCATCTTCTGGCGACCGGCGCTGCCGAATCCCTTCCCCGTCGAGCCGATGGACAACTCGAGCTTCTGCAAGTGCGACGAGTGCCGGAAGTGGCTGACCGCCGAGCACAAGCCCGCCGGCAACGTCTTCTCCACCGGCCTGTACAGCGACTACTTCTTCCACTTCATCAATGAAGTGCAGCAGGGCCTCGGGAAGACCCACCCGGACAAGTCCATCGTCACGCTCGCCTACGCCTCCCATGCGATGATGCCCGAGCGCCTGAAGCTCGACCCGCGCGTGGCGGTCCAGTTCTGCTTCGCGATGAACCGCTCGCCCGCGAGTCGCGAGGGGTACGAGAGCGAGGTCCGGCTCCTGAAGCAGTGGGGTTCTGAGGGCGTCGGGCGACCGCTGTATCTGTGGCTCTACTACACCTTCCCGGTGGAGACCGCGAACAACGGGAAGTACCACTGCTTCCCGGGCTTCTTCGCCCACACGATCGGCGAGCAGTTCCGGCTCTTCCGTCAGTATGGCTACCGCGGCATGTTCCACTGCGGCTACGGGCAGGAAGTCGAGGCCTACGTCACCTTCAAGCTGATGGACGACCCCAACGCGGAGGTCGATGACCTTCTCGACGAGTACTTCGCCGGCCTCTACGGCCCCGCGGCACAGCCGATGCGGCAGCTCTACGAGGCCATCGAGAAGACATACTGCGATCCGGCGAACTACCCGAAGGAGGGCGTCAGCGGCGCCGAGCTGTCCTGGGGCTACCTCGGCACGGAGGGGCGGATGGCGGAGTTCGGGGCGCTGCTCGACCGGGCGAAGGCCCTCGCGGCGACGGACGAGCAGAAGCATCGCATCGGGTTGTTCGAGCTGAGCGTCTGGAGCTACATGACGTTCGGTCGCGAGCAGTACCAGCAGCGCCAGGCGGCTCCCATCCCCAGCGTGCATGCGCCGTGTGTTACCGACGCGAGCGGCGACGTGGCCAAGGTGGATTGGGCGAAGGCCGCGCCGCTGCCGGGCAGCTGGTACGAGCGCGGCGGCGACAAGCCCTCACCAAGGTCGCTCGCCGGCCGCATCGCCCACGACGGGACCTACCTGTACGTCGAGCTGACCGACGCGTGCGACACCTCGAAGCTCGAAGCCTCGGCGATGGTCTTCCCGTTCGATGACTGGGAGCTGTTCGTCGCGGGCCAACGCGCGCTGCCCTACCGCCAGTACGCCATCGGGCCGACGGGGCTGCTCGTCGCTCTCTCGGACGGCGAGGTGAACTTCCGGCGCAACGTGCCCATTGAGGACCACGGCATCCGCGCACAGTCGGACGTGAGCGCACCGGACAAGTGGACGGTCCGCATGGCGCTGCCCCTGCAATCGATCATCGCCGGCGGCGTCCGCCCGGGTGGCACGGTCTACCTCAACATCCTCCGCATCTCATCTCCCGCGATCAACGGGACCGGCGCGCTCGGCCTGGACACGTGGGTCTCCCACTGCACCGTGCACGAAGTGGACCGCTTGGGTGAGATCACGCTGGAGTGAGGGAGCTGACCGATGAAGGCCACGTTTCATGTTCTGCTGGCCATCGCCCCGTCGGCCATGGTGGGGGCCCAGGAGCGGCCCCTGACCCTCGCGGAACTGACGAGCATCGACCCCGCGACACCCATCCTGCGGGTCGCGATGGGGCCCATCGACCCCGCAGCCCCCGGCTGGCTGTTCGGGACGAACGTGTGGGCTCGCTACGGGAACGGTCCGTGGGAGCTCGTCTACCGACCGGCGGAGGGCGGCGCCGATGTCACTCGCGCCGGCCAGCCCGTCTTCCACGTCCTGCTGACCGGTACGCCGAGCGCGGTGCGCGTAGGTTGCGTAGGTTACTACACGGGGCCGTGCTTCGTGGATGACATCGCGCTGATCCTGCCGGATGGTTCGCTGCTCGCGCCCTCCTCGGCTGTGGCGATCAACACTGCAGCCTCCCCTGAGAGCGCGATCGGCGCCGACGGCAAGTGCGCGAGCGTCAGCCACCTTGCGGGTCCGACGCCCGGGACGCCCACTGTTGTCGATGCAGTCGAGGTCACCTTCGACGACGTCCCCGAGGCCTACCGGTCAACCCAACTCAGCCTTCCGACCGTGCGCGTGACCCCGCCCCGGTTCGGCCTCTACCACATCGCGAATGGCGATACCGACCCGCACGAGTCGCTGCCCGGCTGGCACTATGAGCCGGACCCGGCGGCCCACGCGTTCTACGACTTCCTCGTACCTCAGTCGAACAACCCGGCTCTCTTCGCCGAGATCAGGAAGACGAAGCCCGACATCAAGATCATCGCGCGCCTGACTTGGCCCGGCACCAACCCGCTCGACTACTTCTACCGACCCGAGGAACGGAAGAAGATCGAGGAGGCCATCCGCGAGCAGTTGGCGCGTGGGACGGAGGGGCTCTACGGCGTCTACCTCGGCGACGAAGAGCCGCAGCACTTCTTCAACGGCTGGTACGGGGGCGGCGTGCCCGAATGGGCCGCCCGCTACGCGGGCAAGTACGAGGAGGAGACCGGCGCCGACTTCGATTGGAGCCAGTCCGCCTGTCGCGACTGGATCATCGAAAAGGGCCGCGCGCTGTGGGATGACCTGTACCGCATCGTCAAGGACGTCGATCCGAAGCTGAAGGTCATGCCCTTCCTATACGTGCCTGGCGACATCAGCGGCTGGGGCTTCTGGGACCCGAAGACCATCAAGGCCGACGGCTGGGTGTACCAGTGGTACTACCATGACAAGGGCGCCACGGTGAAGGTCCCGCTCGCCCGGCCCCGGGCCGGCGTCACCGAGGTGCTCGCCCGTGACTCGTGGTTCAGCGTCTCGGTACACAAGCTCGTCGAGGCCGGCGTTCCGCTCGACGAGATCTACTGCCAGATCTGGGCCTATCGCCCCGAAGACGACCCCATCGACCAGACGGAGTGCGTCCGCCGCGCGGGAATCAGCAACATCTGGGTCTTCTACACGTGCGCGTGGCTGCCGCCCAAGCCCGTCGTCATGCCCCCGCTGAGGGACGCCGCGTTCCGCCTGCTCGCCGAGGGCGAGGATGGGCCCTTCCTGGCGCAGGAAACGCAGAACGGATTCGCGGCCGTCGGTGTCGGCCTCGCACAGCGCTTCATTGCCGGCAAGGCGGCGCTGGCTACCGTCACGCTTCGTCTCAAGGCCACGACGGCGGTCCCTCACACGCTGCAACTCCTCCCGGATGACGGGGGCAGGCCGGGGCCCGAGCCGCTGGCTTCCGCCCGACTACAGCCCGCCGCAGGCTTCGACGACTGGCTGACCGTGCCGCTGGCCGCCACGCTGCAGCCGGGGAAGGGCTACTACCTCGCCCTGACGCCCGATCGGCGTCCCGAGGGGGTCCGGCTCGGCCCGCGCCCCGAGGACGACGCGAGCGGACCTCTGCTGTGGGCGACGGGCTTCCGCGACCCCTACCCAGGCGGCGAACTGATCCACCGCGAGGTCTACGAGGGGTATTTCGACGACTGGCGGCTGTACGGATCGGAGGCCGCCGGAACATGGATCGGCTCCTGGCGGGCGAGCTACGCCGAGCGCCTGCTCTGGGAGTCCTACATCCGTGACGTTCGCGCACAATAGCCTCCGTCCCATTTTCCGCTCTCTGCAGCCTTGAACTCCGCCGAGGGCTTGTGGTATACTCCGCCGTACGAGCAGGACTTGCGCGAGCAGGCTCTTGCCCGGCCGGGTTCGTGCCCGTACGACGCAGCATCCTCGCAGCACAGGGCGGCGCCCGGGGGCGCAGACTCGTCTGTCCGACGGCGTCGCCGAAGGGGGCAGCAATACACATGAAGATCGCGGGCAACGCACGCTGGATCATGGTCGCAGTCGTCATCGCAGCATTGACGGTCCTCGTTACGTCTGCCTCAGCGAGAGAAGTGCAGTTGGCCGGCATCCGCCTCGACGCGCCCTGGGTCACCGTCCTCGACGTCTTTGGCAGCCCCGATGGCTTTGTCACCTACGGGGGCGGCGGCGCGGCGGCCGGCGGGGGCGGCGGCATGGGGGGTGGGATGATGGGCGGCGGCATGGGTGGTGGAATGGGTGGCGGTATGATGGGCCCTGGGATGGGCGGCGGGATGATGGGTGGGGGGATGATGGGCGGCATGGGCGCTCCGGCAGACATGGGCGGCGGAGCCGCGATGGGTGTCGGCGGGGGAATGATGGGCGGCGCCGGCGGCCCGGCAACCGGTGGCGGAGGGGGCGGCGGCTCAGTGCCGGTGTGGGCCTTGCCGATCTGGGTCGTCCTCGAAGACGGCGAAGTCGAGTGGTTCTACCGCAAGGGCGATGTCTGCCTGGGCTTCGTGTTCAACCGTGACGGGTACGTGCGCGTGATCGCAGTGGCAGGCGAGCAGTGCGACTACGCCCGCACCGCGCTCTGGCGACCGCACCGCTACGTCAAACTGGGCGACGACTTCAAGCGCGTCCTGTATCGGTACGGGTACCCCGATGAGGTGGAGCCGTTCACCGGGGACGTGGGTGGCGGGGGTGGCGGCGGTGGTGGTGCTGCGCCCGGCGGCGGCGCCGGCGGTCCCATGGGGATGATGGGCGGCGGCGGAGGTGAGATGGGGATGGGAGCCGGCATGGCCGGCGGTGGCGGCGGAGCTCCGGCTGCGGGAGCCGGCGGCCTGCCGCCTCCCCCTGGATGGGGTGGTGGAGGCGGAGGCGGGGCCGGGGGCCCGGCAGCCGCGGCGGGCGGAGGCGGTGGCGGCGGCGGAGCCGCGCCGGCCGGTGGCGTCAGCGTCACCTTCAACAGCCAGACCAACACCTTCTCCCGCGACGCCGTCCTGACGTACTCGGACAACAACAACATCGCCTTCACCCTCCACAACATGAAAGTGACCCGCATCCACATCTGGAAGTAGGCGTGTAGGGGCGGACCCACGTGTCCGCCCACCACGCCGATGGGCGGACACGTGGGTCCGCCCCTACAGGGCTAACCTCAGCGCAAAGGAAGCAGCCGGTGACCCCGGCTGCTTCTGTGCGTATATTGCCCTGGAGATCGCGGAAGGAGTCTGCGCGAAGAGGGCGAAGTGAGGGCTAGAGGGAGCGCCCCCCTCCAGCCTCCGAATCGCGGTTGCGCCGCGCCCCCCTCGCAGACAGGGAACGACGAATGGGCCCCGAAGCCGCCAAAGAGGAAATCCGCGAGCGGATCGACTTGGTCGATCTCATCGGCCGGTACGTCGATCTGAAGCAAGCGGGACGCAACTGGAAGGGCCTCTGTCCGTTCCATCAGGAGAAGACGCCCTCGTTCAACGTGAACCGCGAGCTGAAGATCTGGAAGTGCTTCGGCTGCGGGGCGAGCGGCGACGTCTTCTCGTTCGTTCAGCGGGTGGAGAACGTCGGCTTCGTCGAGGCGATGAAGCTCCTCGCCGACCGCCTCGGGATCACCTGGGAGCCCACGCCTCAGCAGCGTGAGGCGCGCGACGAGCGGGAGCAGATCCTCAACGTCAATGCCGTTGCCGTGGACTGGTTCCGGGCGCAGCTGAGAGCGCCGATCGGCGCCGCGGCGCGGGCATACCTGGAGAGCCGCGGTCTCGACGAGGCGACCATCGAGCGCTTCCATATCGGCTATGCGCCGCCCGGATGGGACCGGTTGCTCAACCATCTCAGCAGCAAGGGGATCGCCGGCGAGCGCGCCGTGCGCGCCGGCCTCGCCCGCCGCCACGAGGAGCAGGGAAGCCTCTACGACGTCTTCCGCAACCGGATCATCTACCCCATCTCCGACGTCATCGGGCGGGTGATCGCCTTCGGCGGGCGCGCGATGGACCCCGACGACCCGGCGAAGTACCTCAACTCGCCGGAGACGCTCGTCTTCCGCAAGGGGCGGACGTTCTACGGGCTGGACATCGCGCGCCGGGCCATCGCGGACGAGGGTTTCGTTGTGGTGGTCGAGGGGTACATGGATGTCATCGCCCTCGCGCAGCACGGTGTGAACCACTGCGTGGCGACGCTGGGCACGGCCCTCACCGAGCAGCACGCGAACATCCTCTCGCGCTATGCGCCCGAGATCTGCCTCGTCTTCGATGCGGACGAAGCAGGTACGGAAGCAGGGCTGAGAAGCATCCGCGCCCGCGCCACGATCTTCCAGGGCTGCCCAGCCACCGTCAAGGTAGCAGCGCTCAGGGGAGGCAAGGATCCTGACGACTACATACGGCAGTACGGGGCCGACGCATTCAGGGAACTTCTGGGGGAGCGCCAAGGGTTAGCACAGTACCAGGTACGCGAGGTGTTCAGGCGGCACGCAGACCAGGGCGAGGAGGGCCGCGGAAAGGCAGCCCGGGAGGTCGCGGACATCCTGGCCCATGTGGCCGACTACATGGGACGGGAGGCTCTTGTCGCTTGGGCGGCAGAGCAATGGGCGGGGCCGGCAGGGGGACGCGCCGTCGTCCAGTTCGAGCGCCTCCTACTGCAGGAACTCCAGCGCCTTGCGCGGGCGACGGCCCCCGCCGAGCGTGATGCCTGGCAGCGCGTCCTGGCCAAACAGGGCTTCCCGCGCGCGGGGTCTCGCCGGCAAGGTCGGAGGCTGGCAAGGGTCGAGTGGCTGGAACAGGAGCGGCGTCGCGAGCAGTTCCTGCTGGATGTCGAGGTCGCGCGGGCCAGCGGCATTCCCCCCGATTCCGAGCACTCACCCGTCAGCGCGGACTTCATTGCCGAGACGCTCGCGAAGGGCAGCCATCCTGTCGTTCGCGGCGCGCTCCGCTGTGAGCGCCGGATGCTGACGGCCATGCTGCTCGAACCGGGGATCGCCGGCCAGGTGCTGGGCCAACTGGCGCCCGCCGAGCTGCTGCTCCCCATCCATCGGGAGATCGCCCAGGTGATTGCCGAGCTTCTCGGCAGCACCGCGACGCCGAGCTTCAGCGCCTTCGCCGAGCGGCTGTCGGAAAACGAGGAGCTGTTCGCGTCGGCCGTGGACATCGCCGTGGCGGAAGAGGAGTACGACCCCGGCGCCATCGACCGCGATGTGCTTCTCATCCGGGAGGCGCAACTCCTGGGCGATAGAGGCGTTCGCCTCTACGGCGTCGAATCGGAGCCACTGGAACCGCAGGAGGCCGGGGAGAGTCTGGCAGACATCGAGCAACGCGTCCAGGAGCTGATGCGCTCCGAGGACTTCTCGCCCGATGATCCGGCCTACCGGCGCCTGATGGAGATCCGCAAACGGCTGCACGGCAGGGGCGCGAGGGAGTACTGGGACTACCATTGAGGCGGATGGGCGTGAAGGCAAGCCAGGAGGGGACAGTCCATGCGTCCTGATCCCGCAACGGGATCAGGACTTGGACAGTCCCAAGACGGAAGGAGCGGAGCGAGCGTGACGGAGGGACAGGCATCCAGCCTGCAGGAGCTGAAGGAGGTCCGCGTGCTCATTGCCAAGGGCAAGCGGACGGGCGTCCTCACGCTCCAGGACATCCAGGATGCCCTGAGTGAGGTCGAGACGCTGGACGCCGAGGCGGCGGACGAGCTGTACCGCCTGCTCGCCGAGGCCGGCATCCAGGTGAGCGAGGGTGGGGAAGAGGAAGAGGAGGAGGAGGAGACGGCCGCGGAGGAGGCAGAGCCGGCGGTTGAGGTGGAGGAGCTGGACGAGCAGGACCTCGCCGACCTGGACGGGATTCCGATCGACGACTCCGTGCGGATGTACTTGCGCGGAATCGGCCGCTTCCCGCTGCTGACGCCTCGCCAGGAAGTGGTCCTGGCCCGCCGCATCCAGAAGGGCGACGGCGAAGTCATCTACGACAAGCTGCGGAACGCCCTCATGTTCCGGCCCTTCGAGCGGCTGGAGCATGACGTGGTCTACACGGTTGCGGTGCGCGGCGGGGAGAGCGGCCTTCGCGACCTCACCGGCCGCCGCATGGCGGGAGACTCCCAGTGGACCTTCTGCACCGTGCGCGCCGGCTCGCCGCTGGGCATCTTGCGCACCATCCCCGAGGATGGCGCCCGCACCGTGGATGTGGCGAACGGCATCTTGATCGACTTCAACGACTCCATCGCCCCCTCGGCCCGCCGCGTCCGGCCGATCGTGCTCAGCGACCAGAAGGGGCGGGCGGTATCCGGGACGCTCACGCTCGACGACCGCCCCGGGCGGGTGCGTTTCACGCCCCACGAGCCGCTGCGCTACCGGACGACCTACAAGGTCACCGTGAAGGGCGGCCGGGACGGGATCCGCAGCGAGGACGGCCGCCTGCTGCCGGCCGACGCGAGTTTCGAGTTCGTGACCGCCGCCACCCGCGCGGGCCCCAAGCCCAGCGCGATGTGGCCCGAGAACGGGGCCGAGAGCGTCCCGGCGGCCATGGCCGCGGCCGTCAGCTTCTCCAAGCCCCTCGACCCCAAGAGCGTCAACACGCAGACCGTCTCCCTCGTTGGCGGGGGGGACGTCGAGGTCGCGGGCTCGGCGGAGTACGTGCCCGAGGCCAACGAGATCCGCTTCATCCCGGATACGGCGCTGCAGTTCGGCCACTCCTACACGCTCACGGTTCGGGGCCGTCAACGTGGCATCCGGGACATCGACGGGTTGCCGATGGTGCGCGCCGTGAAGGTGCAGTTCCGCACCGAGGAGACCCCGGGGGAGCCGGCGGCCTTCCCGGTCTACCCGCAGGCCGAAGCGGAGGGCGTGGGGACGGGTGCGCTGATCGAGGTGGGCTTCACCCGGCAGATGGACCTCGCCACCCAGACGCCCGAGGCCCTCAAGGTCAAGGACGAGGAGGCCATCCGCAAGCTGGCCGAGGCGAACCTGCGCCTCGTGGTGAGCATCGCGAAGAAGTACACCGGCCGCTGCTCCATGAGCTTCCTGGACCTCATCCAGGAAGGCAACATGGGACTGATGCGCGCCGTCGAGAAGTTCGACTTCCGCAAGGGCTACAAGTTCAGCACATACGCCACGTGGTGGGTGCGGCAGGCCATCACGCGCGCCATCGCCGATCAGGGCCGGATCATCCGCATCCCGGTCCACATGGTCGAGACGATCAACCGGTTGGTGAAGACCTCCCGGCAGCTCCTCCAGCAGCTCGGCCGCGAGCCGACGCTGGAAGAGGTCGCTGCCGACATGGACATGCCGCTGGAGCGGGTGAGCGAGATTCGGCGCATCGCCCCGGAGCCGCTCTCGCTGGAAGCCCCCGTCGGCGAGGAGGAGAACAGCCACCTGGGGGACTTCGTCCCCGACGAGGAGGTCCGCTCGCCGGTCGATGCGGCGAGCAACCTCGTGCTGAGAGAGCAACTGGAGCAGCTCCTGGGCCAGCTCAACCCGCGCGAGCGCGAAGTGCTGAAGCTGCGCTTCGGCCTCGACGACGGCTACCCGCGGACGCTCGAGGAAGTCGGCCAGCAGTTCAGCGTTACCCGCGAGCGAATCCGCCAGATCGAAGCCAAAGCGCTCAAGAAGCTCCGACACCCGGCCCGCAGCCGGCCACTGCTGGACTACTTGGGGAGCTGAGGGACGGTGACGGAGCTGGCGCTCCGTCCTACGACTGCGGGCGTGGAGGGCGACAGTGAAGGCGATTCGCTCCGCAAACGGCCGGAACGCGGGCGTGCGCGTCACGTTGGACGCCGTGACCGCGGCACAGATCGACCGGCTGGCCGAGCGTGAAGGGGTCAGCCGCGCTGGCCTGGTGCGCCGGGCACTCCAGGACTGGATGCGGGACGAAGCCGAGGACGAGGCGCTCGCCCGCGAAGCCAAACGCAGACTGCAGGACCCCAACGAACCGCGTATCCCGTGGGAACAGGTGAAACGGGAGTTGGGGCTGTGACCTACAGGGTTGAGTTCACTGGTTCAGCGACCAAGGAGCTCGCCAACGCTCACCCTGAAGTGAGGGCCGCGATCGCCCGACGGATTGATGCGTTGGCACGGGAGCCGCGCCCGAGAGGAGCCGTACCGCTGCGCGGCGACCTGAAGGGGCTCTGGCGGCTGCGAGTGGGTGACTACCGGGTGATGTACGCGATCGACGACGTCGCCCGGGTCGTGACCATCGCGGCGGTAGGCCCTCGCGGAAGCGTCTACAGCTGAGCGGATCGCCCGTGCGACCGCTGACGAGCAGTTCCGGTGGCGCGGCGTCGCTCGCGATGGCCGCGGAGGGCCGGGGGCGAAGGCAACAGGGGACAGTCCATGCGTCACGATCCCGGTTCGGGATCGTGGCTTGGACAGTCCCGACTTGGGCCCGTAGCTCAGTCGGTTAGAGCAACCGGCTCATAACCGGTTGGTCGCTGGTTCGAGTCCAGCCGGGCCCACCAACAACGGCCGGAGTCAGGAGCCAGGAGTCAGGAGCCAGAAGAACGGCAACGGCGCCCCGCGGGGCGCGACCGCCGGGGGGAGTTGGTGTGCGCCGTTCTCCCGACTCCTAACTCCTGGCCCCTGACTCCTGCCGTCAAGGACGTCCCATGCTCGGCCCGATCACCGAGTTCGTCAAGCGGTACCGGCACGAGGTCAGCAAGCATGCTCTGGCTGTCGGCAGCGGCATGATCGTGCCGCCGTACGCCAGGAGCCCCTACGACGTCATCGGCGAGGTCGCGATCCGCGAGGCCGGGGAGAGAGCGGGTCGTCGCTCGGCCGACGGACGCCTGGAGGATGCGGTCGCGCGGTGGGCGGCGCAGCAGCCCGACCACGCCGTCCGCAGTCGTCTTGTCGCCGAGGCCCTGGCCAGTGCGCGGCCCTCCGAGGGGCACATCCGCCTCGCCCGGATGGTCAAGGACGGGTACTTCAGCACCCTGATCTGGGGTGCGCCCGATACGCTGCTCGAGCAGGCCTTGCAGCAGCAGCGCCTCGAGCCCGAGCGCGACTTCAACCTCCTCACCGTCGGCATTGCCGAGCCCGAGGAAGTCCGGGTGGCGATCGAGGAGTCCACGCGGATCACCGTCATCAAGACCGGCGGCGACCTCCCGCACGAGTTCCTCCCGCTCACGGCCGCCGAGCTGCGCGCAACCCTCGCCCCCGTGGCGAAGGTGCTTACCGACGCCCTGCGCCCGCTATTGATCTTCGTCGCCTACTCTCCGCGCGACAGCGAACTCCTCGCCCTCGTACCTCCCGACGGCGACCGCATGTTCTGGGTGAACCGCATCGTGCCGGTCGAGAGCCGAGAGCGCTACGACGAGCTGCGCGTGGAGGCGCCGGCCGCCGCGCGCTTCCATTCCTATGAGCCGACGGTGACGGCCCTTCTGGCACGGCGGGGTTCGGCCAAGAACCTGCTGTGCCGCGAGGCCGGCACCTTCGACGAGTTCTTCGGCAAGCTGCACCATCGGCTGCAGCGTCGGAAGGGCAGCCATGGAGAGGGCCGCAAGGACCTGACGGTCCTCCCTGGCGGGCCGTACCGCTATCTCGATTACCTCGACGTGCGCCACGGGGACCTCTTCTTCGGGCGCGAGGAAGAGACGCAGGAACTCAAGAGGCTCATCGCCGACAGCCCCTTCTCGGTGCTGTGCGGCCCGGACGGCATCGGCAAGTCGTCGCTCCTGCGGGCCGGGGTCGCGGCGGCGATGGTAGCGGAGGAGAAGGAGAGCGATCAGCGCCCCGCGCTCATCCCCGTGGTGGTGACCTGCGTCGGCGATCCTGCGGACGACACGCGGCGCGCGGTGGAGGCCACGCTGCGGGACCGCGGGTGGCTGACTGGCTCCCACCTGAATGCCGAGAGCTTCACCGAGGCGATGACGGAAGCGGTCGAGGCCGCGCAGACGGGCCTGGCCGTCCTGGTGGACGGCTTCGAGCACTGCATCGCGCGTCGCGGGCCGGCGACCCGCCGGGGCTTCGCCCAGGTGACGGCGGCCTGTGCCGAGCGTCTGGGCGACCGCTGGCGGATGTGCCTGGCTCTCCGCGAGGAGTTCCTCGCGTACTTGCTTGATCTGCGGACCTACTGGCCGAGCTTGTTCACCTCGGTCTTCCGCCTGGGTCGCCTGCCGCAGAGCGATGCCGTCGATGCGATCATGAAGCCCGGTCCCGCGTTCTACTGCTACCCGGAGACGGAGCTTGCCGAGCGCGTGGCCGCCGATCTGGACGACAGGGGCGTCTTGCCCGCCCACGTCCAGATCATCATGAACCGGCTCTACGAGCAGCGCAGTTGGGGCGCCTCCTCCATCACGCTGAAGATGTACGAGCACGTCGGCGGCGCGGAGAAGATCCTCGAGGAGTGCATCGACTTCCCGCTGTCTCAACTCGGCCAGCGCGACCGACGCCTCGCGCGCACGATCCTCAACCGCCTGGTGGGCTCGCAGCACACCACGGTGCCCAAGTCGCTCGAACGGATCGTGGAGGAGACCCGGCTCGACCGCGAACGCACCGAACGCGTGCTCGCGCGCCTCGTGGACCTGCGCATGGTCCGCGCCGTCGGCCCCGAGGGCGCTCGGCAGTACCGGCTGATCCACCCTTACTTGGCCGAGCGACTGAGCGCGGAGCTATCGGAGCGCGTCCTGGCGGCGGCGAAGCACGCCGACTCCGTCGCCCGCGCGACCGACGAGTGGCTGCACACCGGGGCGCTGGTTCCGGCGCGGCTGCTGCGGCGACTGCGCGAGTGTCGGGACTCGATGTGGTTCGCGCCGCAGGAGCTGGAGAGCCTGTTGCGGGCGGCGGCGATCCACGAGATCGACCTGGAGTACTGGCTGCGGCGGACCGGCGCCGCCGGCGCTGAGCGCATCCCCGTACTGCGGAGGCTGCTGCACGACACGGACGAGCGCGTGCGGCGCGCCGCCGCCGAGGGGCTCGGCCAGGCCGCGGACGAGGACGCGCTCTCTACGCTGGTCGATGGGCTGCACGACCGCGACGACACCGTTCGCGAGCGCGCGACCCTGGCGCTAGAATCCCACGAGCGCGCCCTCACGGAGTCGCTGACCACCGACGAGCCGACCAAGCGGCAGCGCGCTGCCCATGCGCTGGGAATCATCGGGCGCGAGAAGCACGTGGGTCCGCTGGTGGGGGCGCTGCGGGACGATGACGACGAGTTCACCGATCAGGCCACGCGCGCTCTCTCTCAGGTCGGCCCGCACCGCGCGGAGAACCTCCTGCTCCAGCGCCTCATCGACGAGCCCGAGGCCCCCTGGAGCGTCGCCTACGCGCTCGGACACTTGGGTACGGACGTGCGGACTCTCGGCGCGTTGGAGCAAGCCCGCGGCCGCGCGCGCGCCGGCGCGCTGCCGAAGTTCGACTACGCGATCGGCCGCGCCCGTCTGACCCGGGGTGAGCTGACCGAGGCGCAGACGGCGCTGGAGGCCGCCATGTCCGCGGTCCGCGACGCCGGCGGCCGCACCGCCATCGAGAGCGCGCTGGCGGAGCTGGCGGAGACGCGAGAGCGGGCCTCCGACAGCGACCCCGTGGACTGGCCCATGTTCGGCGGCGGCCCGACGCGTCGAGCCTTCCGCCGTCGGCAGCTCAAGCTCCCCCTGAACCGTCGTTGGGCCTTCTCCACCGAGGACGAGGTCGTGGCCTCGCCCGTGGTGGCGAGCGGCATGGCCTACATCGGATCACGCGACCGAGGGTTCTACTGCGTGGACGTCGGCGCCGGCACGCTCAACTGGCGCCTGACGGCCAAGGACCGCGTCGAGTCCACCGCCGCCGTCGCCGACGGCCGGGTCGTCTTCGGCTCCATCGACGGGACGCTCTACTGCGCCGACGCCGCAGGCGGCACGCGGCGCTGGACGCGCAGTGTTGGCGGGCCGATCCGCGCCTCCCTGGCCATCGCAGGCGGCCTCGTGTTCGCCGCAACCCGGAGTGGGGCCCTCGCGGCCCTGTCGCTCGAGGACGGCGACCCCGTCTGGCGCAAGCAGTACGAGGGCGACATCGTCGCCGCGCCTGCGATCCGCCGCGACGCCCTCGTGTTCGGGGCGTGGGACCAGCTGATCCGTTGTCTCAACCGCGACACGGGCGAGGAGAAGTGGCGCTTCGACTCGCGCGGCGAGGTCTCCGGCGCGCCGGCCATCGCGGGGGACCGAGTGTACTGCCCTTCCGATGCCGGCCTTCTGTGCGCCCTCGACCTGGAGACGGGGGAGGAGGTCTGGCGCGCCTACCTGGAGCCGCCGGTTCGCTGCTCACCCGCCGTCACCGACGAAGTGGTGATCGCCGGCGACGGCTCGGGCCGCGTGGTGTCGCTGTCGGTGGAGACCGGTGGGGAGAACTGGACCGTCGAACTGGGCGACGAAGCAAGCGGCTCGCCCGCCGTGGCCGGCGACCACGTGCTGGTCGGTTCGGTGGACGGCTCCCTGCGCGCTCTCAGCGTGGCAACCGGCGAGGAGCGCTGGCGCGAGAAGACCGCCTTCGGCATCTACTCCTCACCTGCCATCGCCGGTGAGACCGTGCTAGTGGCGATGGGCTACTACGACCTGTGGGCCTTCGGCCATGAACCCGAGCCGATGGCTCCCGGAGCGGATGTGGGACTGTGAGAAGCGTCGCTGCGTTTGCGTGCGCCGTCGCCGTGGCGCTTCTCGGAGGCTGCAGCGTCGTCCACGACATGCGGTCCGAGTACGTGGCGAACCGCGCCCTGCGCGACGCCACCGATGAGCTACTGAGCAGCCGGCCCCACCTCGACCGCGCTCGCGCGCACCTCGACCTCGCGTTCCGCCTGCGCCGTGACGACCCCCGGTTCGTGGCGCGCCTCGCCGAGGCCTACCAGACCGCCGGCGGCTTCGAGCGGGCCGTCGAGTGCTACGAGACCGAGACGAAGCTCACCGGGAAGACGCGCGATCTGCAGATCGGCTACTGCCTGCTGAAGCTCGGCAAGGCCGGGGCCGGCACGAAGCGCCTCGAGCGCGCGCTCGAGCAGGCTGCGGCCGATTACGCCGACGGCGACATCGGCTCCGCCGAGTACGCCGTAGCGCTCAACGACGCTGGCTACGCCTTCGTGGACGCGAACCTCCGGGTGGACGAGGCCCTCAAGCTGATCGAGGAGGCCGTGCGGCTCGATCCGCTGCAGCCGGCCTTCATCGACAGCCTCGGCTGGGCCTACTACCGGCAGGGCAAGTACGAGGACGCGGCCTTCCAACTCGAGCGCGCCGCGCGCCTTCTGGGCCGCCGCGATGCCGAAATCCTCTGGCACCTCGGCGCTGTGCACGCGCAGGCGGGGAAGCTGCGCCGCGCCGAGAGCGAGTTGAGGGAGGCGCTGGCCCTCGATCCCGCGAACTCCGAAGCCCGGCGCACGCTCCGCGACATGCTCCGCGAGCTGCCGCCACCGACAATGGCATGACCGTCAACGAAGGGAGTGACGTGACGTGAAGCTATCTGACCGTGTTGCCCGCATGAAGCCCTCGGCGACGATGGCGATGGACGCGAAAGCCAAGGATATGGTCGCTCAGGGCAAGGACGTCCTCTCCTTCGCCCTCGGCGAACCGGACTTCCCGACCCCCGAGCCCATCTGTGAAGCCGGCATCCAGGCCATCCGCAAGGGGCACACGAAGTACACGCCCGCCTCGGGCACCGCGCGCCTGAAGAGCGCCATCTGCACCGCGACGGAGCGCGACCTGGGCCTGGCGGTGAAGCCCGCCCAAGTCTGCGTGGGCAACGGGGCCAAGCACATCATCGCGAGCATCTTCGGCTCGCTGCTCGACCCCGGCGACCACGTCATCCTGATCGCCCCCTACTGGGTCAGCTACGCCGACCTCGTGGAGCTGTTCGACGGTACGTGGACTGCCGTGCAGGCCCCGGCGGAGCGGGACTTCGTGCCCGACATGGCCGCCGTCGAGGCCGCCGTCACCGACCGCACCGTCGCCGTGCTCATCAACAGCCCCAGCAACCCCAGCGGCGGCGTCTTCGAGCGCTCCGACATCGAGGCCCTGGCCGAGGTCGCCGTCCGCAAGGACCTCACGATCATCAGCGACGAGATCTACAAGCACATCCTCTTCGACGGGCGCACCCACTACAGCCCGGCGATGGTCTCCGACGAGGTCCGGCAGCGCACGATCATCGTGGACGGCGTCTCGAAGACCTACTCGATGACCGGCTGGCGCATCGGCTGGCTGATCGCGCCCGAGGCCTTCACGAAGGGCGTCGGCACGCTGCAGAGCCAGATGACCTCCAACCCGAACTCCATCGCGCAGGAGGCCGCCGCCGATGCCCTCCTCGGCCCGCAGGACGCGGTCGAGGTGATGCGCGCGGAGTTCGAGCAGCGCCGCGACCTCATCGTGGGCCTGCTCAACGGAATCGACGGGATCACCTGCCGCACGCCCGGCGGCGCGTTCTATGCGTTCCCGGACGTGAGTTCGTACTTCGGCAAGACGCGGCGGGGTCGCACGCTTGAGACGGCAACCGACGTGTCGGCGTACCTGCTCGACGAGGCCCTGGTCAGCACCGTGCCCGGCGAGGCCTTCGGCGTCGCGGACAACATCCGCCTCAGCTTCGCGTGTTCGAACGAGCAGATCACGGAAGGCTGCGCGCGCATCGCGGAAGCCCTCGCCGGGTAGGGGCACAGCGCGCGGCGCCCGCCGTTGGGCGGCTCACGAGCCGCCCCTACTCAGCACTTCGCACTCAGCACTTCGCACTGCCCTGGAGGTCTCATGCCCCACACAGTAACCCTCATCCCCGGTGACGGCACCGGGCCCGAAGTAGCCGCCGCCGCACGGCAGTGTGTCGAGGCGACCGGCGTGGACATCGAATGGGAGGTCGCGCACGCCGGGCTCGACGTGATGGCCGACCATGGGACGCCCTTGCCTCAGGCGGTGCTGACGTCGATCCGCAAGAACCGCGTCGCCTTGAAGGGGCCGATCACGACGCCGGTGGGTACGGGCTTCCGGTCGGTGAATGTGTCGCTGAGGAAGATGCTGGACCTGTACGCCTGCGTGCGGCCGTCGCGCTACTACGAGGGCGCGCGCAGCCGTTACCCCGAAGCCGACCTCGTCATCATCCGCGAGAACACGGAGGACCTCTACGCGGGGATCGAGTTCGGCGTCGGCACCTCCGACTGTGACGAGCTGATCGAGGAGATCGAGGAGCTGAGCGGCCAGACGATCGCGCCCGACTCGGCCATCTCGATCAAGCCGATCTCGATTGCCGCCAGCCAACGAATCGTGCGTTTCGCCTTCGAGTACGCCCTCGCGAACGGGCGCCGCAAAGTGACCGCGGTCCACAAGGCCAACATCATGAAGGAGACCGACGGCCTCTTCCTCGCGACGGCGAGGCGCGTGGCCGAGGAGGAGTACGCGGACAGCGGGATCGAGTTCGAGGACCGCATCGTGGACAACATGTGCATGCAGCTCGTGCAGAAGCCCGAGTTGTATGACGTGCTGGTGCTGCCGAACCTCTACGGAGACATCGTGAGCGACCTCGCGTGCGGCCTCATTGGCGGCTTGGGTGTGGCGCCGGGGGCGAACATCGGGGAGGAGTGCGCGGTCTTCGAGCCGACGCACGGCAGCGCGCCCCGGTATGCGGGGCAGAACAAGGTGAACCCGACCGCAACGATCCTCTCGGGAGTGATGATGCTGCGGCACCTCGGAGAGACGGAGGCTGCCGACCGCCTGGACGCCGCCGTTGCACAGGTCATCGCGGAGGGCCGCGACGTGACCTACGATATGAAGCCCCAGCGCGACGATCCGACCGCCGTGGGGACTTCGGAGATGGCGGACGCGATTTGCCGCGCGCTTGGGTAGGCCGCGCTGACCGCCGCAGCACCCACGTGAACGCGCCGGCCACGAGGCCGGCCAGCCCACAACCGATCAGCCCGGCGAACAGCGCGGTCGAGAGCGCACTCAGCAGCCACTGCGCTCCGTCGAGCACCGCCTCGGCCCTCTCCGGCCGCAGTTCCATCTCGGGCACGGCGAGGATGCCTACCGCAGATAGCAGCACCAGCACGCACAGCATCACGAAGCCCTGACGGAGATCGGCGCCGCTCGGGGCCAGCTCCGCGCCGATGCTGAAGGCCAGCAGCCAGAAGACGTACGTCTGCCACGCCGCCCAGTCGAGGTGACTCACCAGGAACCAGACGTCGGTCAGCGTGCGCGCGGCAACCGGACGCACGCCCTCTGATGTGACATCCATCGCGGGCAGCGGCACACCCAAGGCCGAGCCGAGCGCGTGAATAGCCAACGCCCCCACGACAATCGGTGCGGCGCACGAGAGCGCGGCCGCCAGCGGCGCCCAGTGCAGCGGCGACCACGGCCGCCCCGTCTCGACATACCCACGGCCCTCCGGGTCGGACCAACACGTCGCGAGGCGCTGGATGCGGTAGCCGCTGATGAGATACGCCGCCGCGTGGCTGATCTCGTGAAGTAGATTCCCGGGTAGACGGAGAAGACTCACCAACCGTCGCCCCCGCGCGCTCGAGCTGCGCGAGGCGAGCGTTCGCAGGACGTAGCCCAGCAGCAGTCGTCGGGAGAGCCAGAAGAGCAGCAGTGTCTGGCCGATCACAACCAACATCCCGACGACCAGCGCACTGGGAGTCATGGCTGCATTATAGCACAAGGCACATGCCGTCTCTGGGAGCGCGGACATCCTGTCCGCATGTGGCGTAGCCTACGCAAGGACGGCTCTGCGGACAAGATGTCCGCGCTCCCGGAGGCGGCGGAGGAATGGCACATGAGAGCCACAGTCGTCGGAGCCGGGCATGTCGGGGCCACGACCGCGGAATACCTGCTCCGCGAGGGCTTGGCGGATGTGTACCTGGTGGATGTTGCGGAGGGGCTGGCCGAGGGCAAGGCCCTCGACATGGCGCAGGCCGCGCCGGTCCTCGGGCATTCCTGTCGGGTCTCGGGCGGCACGGACTACGGTCCGGCGGAGGGCTCCGACCTCGTGGTCATCACCGCGGGGATCGCGCGCAAGCCCGGCATGTCGCGCGATGACCTCCTGAAGGTCAACGGCGGCATCATGGCGCAGGTCGCCCGCGACATCTGGCGGGCTTGCCCGGAGGCCGTGGTGATCGTCGTCTCCAACCCGCTGGACGTGACCACTCACATCTTCCACGAGACCTCCGGCTTCCCCACGCAGCGCGTCCTGGGGATGGCCGGCGTGCTCGACACCGCGCGCTTCCGTACGTTCATCGCCTGGGAGGTCGGCTGCTCGCCCGAGGACGTCTCCGCGATGGTGCTCGGCGGCCACGGCGATTCGATGGTCCCCCTCCCGAGCCAGGCGAGCATCTCGGGCGTGCCGCTGACCCAGTTCCTGGATGACGACGCGATCGCGCGGCTCGTGCAGCGCACCCGCGACGGCGGCGCAGAGATCGTCGGCCTGCTAAAGACGGCCTCGGCGTTCTACGCGCCGGCGGCGGCCACGTGCCAGATGGCCTCCGCAATCCTGCGCGACGAGAAGCGGATCCTCCCGGTCTGCGCCTACGTAAATGGCCAGTACGATCTACACAACCTCTTCCTCGGCGTGCCCGCAAAGCTCGGCCGCCGCGGCGTCGAGGAGGTCGTGGTGATTGACCTAAGCGCCGACGACCTGGAAGCCTTGCACAAGTCCGCCGAACACGTCCGCTCGTCCATCGAGGCGTGGAATGCGATGAAGGGCGCGTCGTAGCGGACGGCGGGCCGGATGGCCTGCGGCCATGCGGCCCCTCCCAACGGCGTACGACCCGCGATCCGGACCCGTCTCCATGCGCACGATCGACTTCGAGACCATCGCCTCCGCCGTCGCCTCGGCCTGCATCGAGGCCAACCTCCACCTGCCGCCCGACGTCCTCGCTGCGCTGCAGGAGGCCCTTGAGCAGGAGACGGCGCCGACCGCCCGGAGCATCCTGGCCGATCTCCTGGAGAACGCGCGCCTCACGCCGGAGACGGGACTGCCCCTCTGTCAGGACACGGGGCTGGTTACGGTCTTCGCGGACGTGGGGCAGGAGGTGCACCTCGTCGGCGGGACGCTGGGCGAGGCGGTGAACGAGGGCGTGCGGCGCGGCTACGCCGAGGGGCTTCTGCGCAAGTCGATCCTGGCGAAGCCCCTTGACCGCGCAAGCAACACGGGTGACAACACGCCGGCGGTGCTGCACGTTCGGTTGGTGGAAGGCGATCGGCTGCGCCTGACCGTTGCGCCTAAGGGGGGCGGCTCAGAGAACGCGAGCGCCGTGTGGCTGCTTACCCCGGCGCAGGGGAGGCAGGGCGTCATCGACGCGGTTGTGGGCCGAATCCGGGAGGTCGGTGGCCGCCCGTGCCCTCCGCTAATCCTCGGGGTGGGGCTGGGTGGCTCCTTTGAGGAGGCGGCAATTCAGGCGAAGCGGGCCGTGGTCCTGCGGCCACTGCGCCAGCCGAACCCGGATACGGACCTCGCTGCCCTGGAGGCCGACCTTCTCGAAGCCGCCAACGCCACGGGGATCGGTCCGATGGGGCTGGGCGGACGCACGACCGCGCTCGGGGTGCACGTCGAGTCGTACCCCTGCCACATCGCGAGCCTGCCCTTGGCGCTGAGCGTGCAGTGCCACTCGGCGCGCCACAAGACGGTGGAGCTATGAGCGAGGCCATCCGCCTGTCAACGCCCCTGACCGCGGAGGCGGCAACGTCCCTGCAGGCAGGCGACGCGGTGCTCATCAGTGGGCACCTCTACACTGCGCGCGATGCCGCCCACAAGCGATTGCGCGATCTCCTTGATGCGGGCGAGCCCTTGCCGTTCGACCCGGAGGGCGCGCTCATCTACTACTGCGGACCCACACCAGCGCCGCCGGGGAGGCCGATCGGGTCGGCCGGGCCGACAACGTCTTCCCGCATGGATGGGTACGCGCCGCTGCTACACGCGTACGGCGTGCGGGCTACGCTCGGGAAGGGCCCCCGTAGCGCGGCGGTGCGCGCGGCCTTGCAGGAGCACAGCGCCGTCTATCTCGTAGCGGTCGGGGGAGTGGGCGCACTGCTGGCCGAGCGCATCGTGGCCGCCGAGCTTGTGGCCTTCGAGGACCTCGGCACCGAGGCGATTCGGAGGTTGACCGTCGAGGACTTCCCGGCCATCGTGACTTACGACAGCCACGGCGGGAGCGCCTTCGCGGGGGACGACTGACGCGCGAACAGGAGTCGCCATGTCCGACGCAACGACCGAACGCACGCTCATCATTGTCAAACCCGATGGCGTCGCCCGCAGGCTGGTGGGTGAGACCATCGCCCGCTTCGAGGCGGCGGGATTCTCGCTCGTTGCGCTGCGGTTCGCGACGCTCTCCGAGGAGCTGGCCCGCGAGTTCTACGCCGAGCATGAGGGCAAGGAGTTCTACGAGCCCCTCATCGCCTTCATGACCTCCGGCCCGGTGGCCCTGATCGGCCTGGAACGAGAGAACGCAATCGAGCGGGCCCGGCAGCTCTGCGGGAAGACGAACCCGCTCGATGCCGCGCCCGGCACGATCCGCGCCGACTATGGCCTGGACGGCCGGCACAACACGGTACACGCCTCGGATTCGCCGGCCTCGGCAGAGCGCGAGCTGGCGCTAGTGCTGCCGGGAGCTCTGGAATCGTGACACGGGGAGGGAGCGCGCATGGTTGCCCGGGACATCATGACCAGTGAAGTGGTGACCATCGGCGAGCAGGCGACGGCTCGCGAGGCGGCCGATCTGCTCCTGCGGCTGAGGTACGACGCCGTGCCCGTCGTCAATGCCGCGGGCGACGCGGTGGGCATCGTCTCCTACGAGGACCTGATCCGGCTGGCCCTGCCGGAGTACCTCGATGACGTGGATCTCAGCTTCCTGCCGGCGTCTGCTCCGTTCCTGCCCGCCGTCGATGCCGCGGCCATCTGCGACGTACAGGTCGCATCCTTCATGCGCCGCGACCGCATGCCCGAGGTATCACCGGAGGAGCCGGTCGCCGAGATCGCCCGCATCATGTTGCGCGACAACGTGCGCCGTGTCGCGGTCATGGAGGAGGGCCGGCTGGCGGGGATCATCTCGCGCGGCGACGTCGTTCGCGCCATCGTTTCTCCGCTCATGACCTGCAGCCCGGGGTAGCAGGATGACAGCAGTCCAGCTTCTCGCGTGCGGGATCTTCCTCGCCGCCTACATTCTGATCGCCTCTGAGCGCGTGGACAAGAGCGTCGCCTCGCTCACCGGCGCCACGCTCATGCTGCTCGTGCGCCTGCTCAGCCAGGAGGAGGCCTTCCACGGCACCGACGTCGTGCATGGTGTGGACTGGAACACGATCCTCCTGCTGGTCGGGATGATGATCGTGGTCGCCATCACCAAGGAGACCGGCGTCTTCGAGTGGATGGCGCTCAAGTCCGCGAAGGTGGCTCGCGGGCGCCCGTGGGCGATCCTGGCCCTCATCTGCCTCGTGACCGCGGTCATCTCCGCGCTGCTCGACAACGTCACCACCGTGCTGCTCATCGCCCCGGTGGTCGTCATCCTCTGCCGCACGCTGGAGGTCAGCGCCGTCCCGTTCCTGGTGTGTTGCGCGCTGTCGTCCAACATCGGCGGCACCGCGACCCTGATCGGCGACCCGCCGAACATCATGATCGGCTCGGCGGGGCATCTGACCTTCCTCGACTTCCTCAAGGTCGATCTCCCGATCATCGCCCTGGTCTTCCCGATCTTCCTGCTGGCGATCTGGGCAGCGTTCGGTCGCAAGCTGCACGTCGATGAGCGGCATCGGCTGCGTGTGCTGGAGTTCGACGAGTCCAAGGCCATCCACGACTGGCCGCTCCTGCGCAAGTGTCTCATCGTCATCGTGCTGACGCTCGCCGGCTTCACGATCCACGGGGCGGTCGGCCTGGAGCCCGCGACCATCGCGCTTGCCGGCGCCTGCCTCATCCTGATCCTCTACGGCAAGAGCCCGGTGAAGGTCCTGGAGGAGGTCGAGTGGCCCACGATCTTCTTCTTCATGGGCCTGTTCATCATGGTGGGCGGGCTGGTCAAGGTCGGCGTCATCAGCATGATGGCCAACGCCGCGATCTCGCTCACCGGCGGCAGCACGCCGGCGCTCGCGATCCTGCTCCTGTGGTTCTCGGCGCTCTTCTCAGGCGTGGTGGGCAACATCCCGGCCACGGTGGCGCTCATCTCGCTCATCCTGGACATCACCCACTCGGTGCACGGCGCTGGGAACGTCCAGGCCCTGCACTCGCCCGAGATCCTGCCGCTCTGGTGGGCGCTCTCGCTGGGGGCGTGTCTTGGTGGAAACCTGACGCTCGTGGGGGCGCCGGCGAATGCGATTGTGGTGGGGATCAGCGGAGCGGCCGGGCACCCGGTGCGGTTTGTGGAGTTCCTCAAGTACGGGGTACCGCTTACGCTACTGACGCTCGTCGTCGCCATGGGCTGCCTGTGGGTGGCGTTCCTGCGGTGAAGGCGAGGAGTGAGGGCAGAGGAGTGAGGAGCGAGAGACGGCAACGGCATCGCGGATGAAGCTGCCCCTACAGCAGCATATGCTCGCTCGGGAGGACGGATGAGGATTCTGCTCATCACACCGGTCATGCTTGCCGGAGCCTCGCGGCTGCCAGCCGCTGTGGAGCGCCCGAACCCCTTCCCGGCGTACTCCCCCTCGCCTCAGGAGGCGGCCGATGCGCAGGCGGCGCTGCAGGCGGCGAGCGACGCGCTGACCGCCGGGAATCTCGACGAGGCCCAAGCCAACGCGCGCCGTGCGTCTGAGCTCATCCCGACCTCCGCCGCACCGATCCTGCTGCGCGCTCTGATTGCCGAACAGCGTGGGCAGACCGCCGACGCCATCGACCTGTACCGCGAGGCCCTCGCGTGGGCGCCCAATGCCCCCCGGCCGCTGGAGGCCCTGGAGCGCCTGCAGGCCCCGCGCTACACCGAGGTGGTTACCCCCTACGAGGACCAGTTCGTGCGCCTCATCAACGAGACGCGCGCGAGCCTGCAGCTCAGCACGCTGAAGCCGCACCCCGCGCTGGCCGAGGCGGCCCGCGCGCACAGCGAGGCGATGCGCGACCTGGACTTCTTCACCCACGAGTCGCCGAAGCCCGGCTGTCACACCACGATGGACCGCTTCCTCAAGCGGTTCGACGGCTACCCAAGCCACATCGCGGAGAACATCACCCGGCGCTACTGGCGCCCCGGCCCCGCGCTGAACGAGCAGAACATCGCCCTCAGCCACCAGGAGTTCCTCGGCAGCCCTGGCCATCGCGCGAACCTCCTCGGCGCGGACTTCGTGTACGTCGGCATCGGGATCGCGGCGAACGCGGAGGGCGACTACTGGGTCACCGAGCTGTTCATGAACCCGCGCCCCGCCAAGAGCATGCGCATGATCGTCCAGCCCGGAAACCACTGATGCCGAGCATCGGCCATCGCCTCATCCGCCTGCCCGAGACGCCCTCCACCATCGACGTTGCGCGCACCCTGGCCGACGAGGGCGCCGAGCACGGCACCGTGGTCCTCGCCGACCGCCAGACCGCCGGCCGCGGCCGCCGTGGTCGCACTTGGACCACGGTCCCCGGCAAGTCGCTCGCCGCGACGGTCATCCTGAGGGAGCTGCCGCCCGCCGACGACCTCGGCCTCGCCGGCATGATCGCCGCCCTCGCCGTCGTCCGTGCCGTGCGCCGTTGGGAGGGGCCGCATGACGCCGCAGGCGTCATCCGGCCCGCGTCGTACGTCCGCACCAAGTGGCCGAACGATGTGGTTGTGAGCGGGAGGAAGGTGGCCGGGACTCTCGCCGAGCTACACCGCGACGCGCTCCTCCTCAGCCTCGGCCTCAACATCAACGGCACCGAGGAAGACCTGCCCGACGACCTCCGCGACAGCGCGACGACGCTGGAAGCGGTCCTCGGTCGGCCGCTCAATCGCGAGGAGGTCACGGCCCAAGTGCTTGGCGAGATGGAGGAGTGCTGGCGGGTGCTGCTGGAGTCGCCGGGGAGGCTGATCGCGGAGTGGGAGACGCTGGATGTGACGAGGGGGAAGGAGGTCGTTGTGAGGGGTGGTAGTGGCGCAGCCATTCTTAGCTGCGGTCGTGCGTTGGGCATCGATCCTCACGGCCGGCTGCGCCTACTCACAGTCGAGGGCAAGGAACTCCTACTCGATGCGGGTGACGTGGCCCTGGCGTAGTCCGCAGGCGAAGGTTCGCCGCGCCGCAGCGCCGAACCGCCGGGCCATGGAACCCCCTCACGCACCCGCTGAGGCCGAGGAACCCTCCGGCCTGGGGCATGTGCTGCGTGCGACGTTGGCGCAGGCGTGGGACTATGCGCAGCTGGTGATCGCCGGGTCGCTGCTGTGGGGAATCAGCCTGGCGGCGCCGATGCTGGCGACCGCGTTCCTGCGCGACCTGCGGGTGGCGGCGCCGGTGTTCTACGTGATCGGGGCGCTGACGGTCGGGCCGGCGACGGTCGCGCTGTACGGCATGAGCGAGGCGATGGCGCGGCGCGAGCTGCCCAGCCTCGGCGTGTTCTTCGAGTCGCTGAGGCGGTTCTACTGGCGCGGCGCAGCGCTCTTCTGCATCCAGGCGTTCGTGCTCGGCGGCGTGCTGCTGGCCGCGTGGTTCTACCGGACGATGTTCGACTCGTGGTTGCTCGGCGCGCTGAGCCTGCTCTGGGTGTATGTGGGGCTGTTCTGGGTGATGATGAGCCTGTATGTGCCGGCGTTGCTCGTGCGCGACGATGGATCGGTGCGGTCGGCCTTGAAGAACGGCGCGCTGCTGACGCTCGCGCACCCGGGCTACACGTTCCTCGTGCTGATGCAGATCGCGTGCCTGCTCGTGTTGGTGCTGATCCCCGTGTTCACGCGGAGCAACATCGCGCTGGGCGTGTCGTTCCTCGTGTTCTTCCTGGTGCTGCCGGGGTTCGTGCCGCTGCTGGCGACGAATGCGGCCAACGACCTCCTACGCAAGCACTTGGCCGAGGGGTCGGAGAAGGAGGGCGGGGAGGGGGAGAACAATGGTACCGCAGAAGTGAGGGGAGAGGAGTGAGGAGCGAGAGGAACGGCAATCACGAACGGCGGGCGGCATTGGGGGGAAGTGTCGTGCCTGAGCGAGACATTGATGTTGCGTCTCTGGGGATCCTGGTGGCCGACGTGTTCGGGCGGCCTATCGACGAGTGGCCGCAGCGCGGTCGGCTGTCGCTGGTGAGGGAGATGGGGATCGGGATCGGCGGGTGCGCGGCGAACGCGGGCATCGACCTGGTGAAGCTCGGGCTGAAGGTATCGGTGATCGGGCGCGTGGGGGATGACGGCTTTGCGCTGGTGGTGCGCAAGGTGCTGGAGTCGGCGGGGGTCGATGTCTCGCACATCGTCACCGATCCGCAGGCCGGCACCTCGGGCACGATGGTCATGGTCCACGGGGACGGCGAGCGCAGCTTCATCCACTATCCTGGCGCAAACGGCCGCGTGCAGCCCTCAGACACCCCCGACGATCTTCTACAGCGCTCGAAGGTCCTGCTGCTGGCCGGCGCGCTCGTGATGCCGGGCTTCGACGGCGAGCCCGCCGCCGAGGTGCTCTGCCGCGCCAGGGCCGCCGGAGCGGTGACCTGTCTCGATACGGTGTGGGATGCGACGGGCACCTGGATGAAGCTGCTGGCGCCGATGCTCAAGCACGCGGACATGTTCCTGCCGAGCATCTCTGAGGCGGCGGAGCTGACGAATGAGACGGAGCCGCGCCGGATTGCCGAGAAGCTGATGGAGTGCGGGCCGCGGATCGTCGCCCTGAAGCAGGGCGACGAGGGCTGCTACATCCGCACACCCGACGAGGAGATCGACCTCCCGGCTTACGACATCACGCCCGTGGATGGCACCGGCGCCGGCGATGCGTTCGTGGCGGGCTTCCTGCGTGGACATCTCGCGGGTTGGCCGCTGGGGGAGACCGGCCGGTTCGCCTGCGCGACGGGGGCAATGGCCACGCTGGCGATGGGCACGACCGCAGGCGTGAAGGGGATGGAGGAGACGCTGGAGTTCATGCGGGAGACGCCGATGCGTCCGAAGGCCTCGTAACTATCGGGGGCGTCCGGGCGTCTATCTAGACAGGGACACACGGTGCCGAGGCTCGGGCGCGATGAATCGCGCCCCTACATGTGGGCGTGATGAATCACGCCCCTACATGGGGACCGCGAGGACGGGAGTCGGGAGTTCGTGTGCAGGTAGGAGGAGTATCTCGCAGGGGAGGGATGAGCCATGGGACCCGTGCTCCGGCTCACGGGAGCTGTGTTGGCGTTCTTCGCCACGATCGCCGTCGGCGCACCGGAGAACGACGGCGCCCCCATCGAGAGGAAGATCTTCCCTCTGGCCAAAGAAGGCGACATGTGGTGGGCGGGCGTCAGTGACCTGTGCGAGCTGGTTGGCGCTCGCTTTGAGGGCGAGGGCTTCTCCACCGAAGTCACGCGCGACAAGGGTGTGCAGGTTCGCGTCTGGGCGCAGATCGGCGGGAAGGGGCCCTTCAAGATCATCGCCGGCGAGGACGCCTACGAGTTCTCGTTGGACAAGCTCGCGATCACCAGGAACGAGGAGCCCTTCGGGGACTTCGTGATGCAGCCGAAGCGCATCGAGGGCAGCATCTGCGCCACGCTGGAGGATCTCGGGCGCATCCTCGGTTTCGAGGTGGGCGGCGAGGTCGATGGTCAGCCGACCATCACGCATCAGGGGAAGCAATACCGGCTGGTGAAGGGTGAGCGCCATTGGCCGGGGATCATCATGAAGGACGGCGGCGTAATCGAGGTCGAACCGGGTGACCTGCAAGAGCGCCTGCGGGAGCTGCCGTTCGTGTGGCGCGGCTGGCCGGGCGGCCCCGGGGCCGGCGTGGTTGTGCCGGGGCACGAACCGGGCGGTTACACTGAGCACAACGGCCTCCTCTACCGCCGCGCCACGGGGCCGTTCCCGGCCGGGTCGCAGGCCGTCCCGCAGATAGGCGGCATGGAGACGCTGTACGGGCCGGTGCTGCCCGGCCGAGCGCACAGCGGCGGTCAATCCGCAGACCTGATGTACCTCAGCATCATCAAGCGGCCGGTCCCCACGGGCGGGGTCGTGCGGTTCGCGCCCGTCCTGCCCAAAGGTGACCCACCGAAGTTCGACGAACAGGGGCGCCCGGTGGGACCGCCGTGACCACGACCCACCTCTGTGGGCCCCGATGACCTCTCGCGAACGTGTCGCAAAGACCCTCAACTTCGAGGAGCCCGACCGCGTGCCGATCGACCTGGGCGGCTCGCGGGTGACGGGCATCATGGCGCAGGCATACGCGAAGCTGCGCCGGCATGTCGGCCTGCCCGACCGGCCGCCGCGCGTCTACGACCTGATGCAGCTGCTGGCGATCGTCGAGGAGGACTACCTGCAGCACTTCCACCTCGACGTGATCGGCCTGGAGCAGGCGGCGGCGACGTTCGACATCCCCGCCCGGGACTGGAAGCCGTGGACGCTGGCGGACGGCACGCCGGTCCTCGTGCCGGGGCAGTTCAACCCGGTCGATGACGGGCAGGGCCACTGGCTCCTGGCGCCTGGCGGGCGCGCCGACGCCGCGCCGCAATGGCGGATGCCCAAGGGGGGGTTCTACTTCGACTCGATCGTCTCGCCCTCGCTGACCCCCGATCTGGATGCGCTGAAGGTCGATCCGGTGGAGCACGCCCGGCGGCTGCCGGTCTTCACGGACGAACAGCTCGACGATCTGCGAGAGCGAGGGAGACAGCTGCATGAGGGCACGGAGTACGCGATCCTCGGTGGGTTCTGGCGCGGATCGCTATGGGGGCCGGGGCACCTCGAGTGGCCGATGTTGATGCTGACCGATCCCGTGTGGGCGCGGGAGCTGATGGAGGCGCAGACGGAGGTCGCGCTGCGCAACGTGGAGCTCTACGCGGAGGCGGTCGGCGAGTACTGCACCGCGATCCTGATCCAGGGGAATGACTACGGTACGCAGCGGGGGATGCTCTTCCGACCGGAGCTGTTCCACGAGTTCCAGGCGCCGGGCTTCAAGCGCATCAACCAGTGGGTACACGAACACACCCGCATGAAGACGTTCACCCACACATGCGGGTCGGTCTACGACATCATCGAGGACATCATCGACGCGGAGTTCGACATCCTCAACCCCGTGCAGTGCTCCGCCGCGAACATGGAGCCGCAGCGCCTGAAGGACGAGTTCGGCGGGCGGGTTGTCTTCTGGGGCGGCGGGATCGACACGCAGAAGACGCTGCCCTTCGGCACGCCGGAGGATGTACGGCGCGAGGTCGCCGAGCGCATCCGCATCTTCGCGCCCGGCGGCGGCTTCGTCCTCAATGCCATCCACAACGTCCAGTACGGCACTCCCCCGGAGAACCTCGCGGCCATGCTCCGGACGGCTTACGAGCGCGGGACGTACTCCTGAAGGCCTCGAACGGCGCTGCGACGAATGTTCCTTCACCCAAGGGAGAGGCGGTGAACTGACGGCTACCGGGCCGACGGTGTTGCGGGTGACGCGCGAGGCGATGGGGACGGAGTTCCAGGTCGTCCTCAGCGGCGAGGACGAACGCGCACTGGAGCGCGCGGCGAACGACGCGCTGGACGAGGTGCAGCGACTTGACGAGCAGATGAGCCTCTACCGGCCCGACAGCGAGCTGTGCTTCATCAACAGCCACGCCGCCGAGGGGCCGGTACCCGTCGAGCCGCGACTTTTCAAGCTGCTAAGTGGGGCGGCCGAGATCTGGGAGGCGACAGAGGGGGCGTTCGACATCACGGTCGGGCCGCTGATGGAGTGCTGGGGCTTTTTTCGCGGCCAAGGGCGCATCCCGCCGCAGGAGGAGATCGACAAGGCTCTGCACCGCGTCGGGATGCAGCACATAGCGCTCGACGCGAGAGAGAAGACCGTCCGCTTCGACAGGCCGGGGATCAAGCTCGACCTCGGCGGCATCGCGAAGGGTCTGGCTGTGGATGCGGCCGCGGTGGGGCTCGGTGCGTGGGACGTGACGTCAGCTCTGATCCATGGTGGCTGGAGCACGGTCTACGCGCTGGGGGGCGCGCCGAACGAGGTCACCTGGCGGGTCGGCATCCGCCATCCGTACGATGCGAACCGGCGCGTGGATGCAGTGACGCTACGGAACCAGGCGCTGTCAACGTCGGGCAACTACGAGAAGTTCTTCGCGGCGGACGGAGTCGTCTACAGCCACATCATGGACCCGCGCACAGGTTGGCCGGCGCGGGGAATGCTGAGCGCCTCAGCCATCACGAAGGCGGGCTTCGCGAGCGATGCGCTCTCAACCGCGTTCTTCGTAATGGGTGAGGAGAGGACGAGAGCATGCTGCGCGGCCCGACCGAATGTCGGGGCCGTGCTGGTCCCCGATGGCGGTCGGGACGTCGAACCCGAGGCCGTGCGGATCGGCGGTGGGACTGGGGAAACGTAGTGTGCCGGTATCGCCCAACCAGCGGCAATCTTGGGATGCCGCGCGGGCGTAGTGTCGAGGACGGCTGTCTACCTGCCCGACACCACACGGCTGCCGTGAACAGCGGCATTCGGTGGCCGGTGAGCGTCAGGGGGAGAGGGGTACGCGCATGGACGCACCCGTACGCAGCGTGACGATGGTCGATGTCTACAGTCTGGGGATCGTCAAGGGAGAGATCTCCCGAACGCTGGGCGAGAACCATGTGACCGCGGCGATGGCGCAGTACCACGAGTTCGTGCATGGGGTCTTCGGGAAGGAAGGAGGGGAACACTCGCACTGCGCAGGGGACTGCTGCGTGGGTGTCTTCCCCACCGCAAGGGATGCTGTGCGTGCAGCAGTCCGCGTGCAAGAGGAAATCTGCGATCTCAATGCTAGGCTGAAGCTGGGCTGCGCGCCTCTGACGGTGCGTATCGGGGTAGCGCAGGGCCCGGTGCCCGAGGTGGAGCCAGGCAGGCGGCAGGCCATGCCCAGCGACGTCTTGGACGAGGCCGGTCACCTCGAGAAGGCGTGCCCCCCAGGGCGCGTCCTGATCTCCCGAGGGGTCCGCGAGTCGCTGCGCATGGGCGGTTGCCAGTGGCGCCCGGGCCCCCTGGTCGATGGGAAGGGAACGTTCGTCTTGGTCGACAGGGCAGTGACTCCGCTCGAGCTAGACAAGCGCCGTAGCCTCTCGGAGAGGCAGCGCCATAGCATGCCCCTGATCGCCTTCCCTTCCTGGGAGGTGATCAGACCGCGGGGCGATACCAACCTGACGAAGCTGCCGGTTCTCCTGAGGGACGCCATGGTGGTGCTGGGCGAGACCCGGCAGGCGGACCAAGGGGCCCCGGTGGGGACGGCGGTGTCCTCGGCGGCCGCCACGAGCGACGCTGTGGGTGCCATCGAGGTCCTTGCAGCAGCGCAGGCGAGCCCCAGCGTCATCGCCGGAGTCGATGAATGGGGGGACACCCAGGACCTCGCGTTCGAGCGGTCCCTCTTCGTGGTCGGGAGCCCGGCCGTGAACTTGCACGCCTATGCGATGAACGACTTGATGAAGCTGGTCCACTTCGACCGAGACCCTAGCGGGTTGCTGACGATCATCGCCGCCGACCGGGCGGCTCGGCGGCGCTTCCCCGACACCAGCCCGCATAGTGGGCAACGGCGGCACTTCGGGTTCGTGGCCCTATCGCGCAGTCCATTGAACGTGAAACACACCCTCCTGTGGGTCGCTGGCATCAGCGGCATGGGTACGCACCTTGCCGCGCGTCTTGTGCGGGACTTGGTGTTGGACCCCCTGGCTACCCTAGCGCAGGCTGGCATACCCGAGTGCCCGCCACCTGTAGCCATGGTCGTGGAACCGGCCTCGGCGCCCTACGGGCGCCTTGTGCAATCCGAGGGGCGATGGCGGATAGATGACTACCAGGTAGTCTGGAGCATCAACGAGGACGGCGCTGGGCAGGCGCCCCCTGCTTGCCCCGTCTACCTGCATTCCCCGGACGTACGCTAGACAGCCCAAGGGAGCGATTTCGATGAACCCCACACCCCAGAGCCGTCGAGAGTTCCTCAAGGCAGTTGGCGCCGCGGCCGCGGCGTTCTCGGTCGGGCTGGCGGCCACGCGCGAGGAGTTGCGCGCGCAGACCGCGGGCGAGAGCACCGACCTGCTGAAGGTCGGGATCATTGGCCCTGGTGTACAGGGCCGCAACGTCATGAGCAACTGCGCCAAGGTGCCGGGGGTGAAGTTCACCGCCGTGTGCGACATCTTCCCCGACAACCTGCAGAAGGGCCTGGAGATCGCCGGGGAGGGCGCGAGGAGCTTCACCGACTACCGCGAGATGCTGGAGAAGGCGGACATCGAGGCGGTCATGATCGCGGTGCCGCTGTCCCTGCACTGCGAGATGACGCTGGCGGCCCTCGACGCGGGCAAACACGTCTTCTGCGAGAAGATGATGTCCTATACGATGGAGCAGGGCCGCCAGATGGTCCGTAAGGCGCAGGGGACAAAGCGCGTCCTGCAGATCGGCCACCAGCGCCGGTACAACCCCACCTACCTGCACGCGCTGAACATGATCGAGCAGGACAAGGTGCTGGGGCGCATCACGATGATCCGCGCGGCCTGGCACCGCAACGGCGACTGGCGGCGGCCGGTACCCGACCCGAAGTACGAGCGGCTCATCAACTGGCGACTGTACAAGGAGTCATCGCAGGGACTGATGGGTGAACTGGGCAGCCACCAGGTCGATGTTGCGAACTGGGTGCTGAAGGCGGTGCCGACGGCCGTCGTTGGCATGGGCA
>Ga0194125_10001733_pt1 | contig 36867 bp, 27 predicted proteins | sample TA2KigC250mmetaG_FD_148626 | JGI IMG/M metagenome (GOLD analysis project Ga0194125, IMG submission 148626) | Freshwater microbial communities from Lake Tanganyika, Tanzania - TA2015034 Kigoma Deep Cast 250m | ecosystem: Environmental > Aquatic > Freshwater > Lake | place: Tanzania: Lake...
TTGCCTGGCTTCGAGCCGCCCACTCGCCAACTCTCCCTGGCCGAAGTTGCCGGCGCCGTGCCGGAGCAGTGGGGTGCCCACTACACCCTGGCCCGCCTGCTCGACGACCTGCGCGCCTTCGCCGCCGAAGCCCTCCAGACCCACGATCTCAACGCCCAGCTCTTCGCTGAGGAAGCCGAGAAATCCGTCCACCTGCTGGACGTCTTCCTCAACGACTACGACGTGGTGGTGATGAATCCGCCGTATAACAAACCGAAGGAGATGCTGTTTTCGGTACAACGTTACCTCCAGAAAACTTTCCAGTATGGTACAAATGACCTGTACACTGCGTTTTTCGAACGTGCACATGACTTACTCATCCCCGGTGGTTACTGTGGAGCCATAACATCGAGAACCTTCTTCTTTCTGGCAACCTTTGAGCAATTCAGACGACAGTTTCTTATTCCGCTCACGCAATTGCGAGCTACTGCAGATTTAGGATTTGGCATTTTGGATGATGCTGCCGTAGAAACTTGTGCCACGGTCATTGAGAGATCACCAACCGAATCAAGTAGAAAATTGCCTGCAACGTTCTTGAGGTTGCTAGATGCTGAAGACAAACAGCAAGTTGTCTATAACATGTGTAGAGGACTTAGTGACCCTAGACATCAATGCCGGGTGTTTGTCGTATGGCAAGATGATTTCACACTGACCCCTAGATGCTCACTGGCTTATTGGGCTCCACACCGTTTACTTGAACTTTTCTCCAATCACGCGCCCTTTGGCGAAGTGTTCGGAGATGTGCGTATGGGGTTATCGACAGCCAATGATGAACGGTTCCTGCGCTATGTTTGGGAAATGAGTGGACAAAAGACACCACCTATCCAACGGTGGGTACCCCATGCAAAAGGTGGGGAATTCTCTCGATACTATCAGGACTTATACCTTGCCATAGACTGGCTTGACAACGGCAAAGTACTAAAAGTGTCTGAGGGGGCAGTTATACGAAATGCTGCATACTACTTCAAGGAAGGGCTAACTTATCCTCACGATACAGTTAAGGGCCTCAACGTTCGTTATCTACCACCGAATGCGACATTCGGAGCAAAAGGCCTAGGAATCTTCGTCAATGAGCCCGCCAATTTGTGGTTTGTGCTTGGCTACCTCAACAGCATTTTAGCACAACAACTCATGCTGTTCATGACACCTAGTCGAAGCTGGGAAGTTGGCTTGATGCAGCAGTTGCCATGCAAAGTACCGCCAAATCCTCAGCAAAGTGTTGTTTCTATCAACGCTCAAACAATCTTCGCCCTCAAGGCCTCCTGGGACACCGGCAACGAGACCTGCACCCGCTTCGACGCCCCCTGGCTCATCCAGGCGCACCAGGGCACCCTCCTGGCTGGAGCAACCACCGAACTGGAAATACCCAATACCCAATATCCAATATCCAAAGTCCAACCTCTAACCTCCAACCTCCAATCTCTGCTCGATCACGTCTGCAGCGTAGAAACCGTCGCCGACGCCCGCCTGCAACAGCTCCAGGCCCAGATTGATGAGGCCGTCTATGACCTGTACGAGATTTCTCCTGAAGACCGCGCCCTCATCGAACGGGAGCTGGGCGACCGGCCGCCGGAGTTGGTCTGGCCTCAGTTGGAGGGGAAATCCAACAAAGAGAAGCGCCGCGAGCACGTCCGCCGTCTCGTCTCCTACTTCCTCCTCCAGGCCCTCCAGGAGAAGCGGGACGGAATTCTGCCCCTGACACCCGGCGCCGGCCAAACCACCGCCCTGGACGAGGTGCGCCGCGGCATGGAGGCCGAGTTCGGCGAGGACGCTGCCTTCAGGATGGAGACGGAGATCAAGCCGGTCCTGGGTCAGAGCTTCGCCGATTGGCTGGACGGGCCGTTCTTCAAGTGGCACACTCAACTCTACAAACGCTGCCCTATCATCTGGCACCTGGCCAGTCCTCGCAATCTCTTCGCCTGTTTCGTCTATATCCACAAACTGGATCGGGATACCCTGCGCAAGGTGCAAACCCTCTACCTCTGGCCCCGCCGCCGGGCAGCCGAGGCGGAGCTGGAGGCTGCGCGGGCCGAGAAGGCTCACCGCCGCATTGACCAGGCCGAAGCCCTTCTGGATGACCTGGCCGAGTTCGAGAAGCGGCTGCTGGCCGTTATCCAGGGCGAAGTGGAGTGCGACACCCCCGACTGGGCCGAGGGGCCGTACCGTGGCGGCGTCTACGACCCGGTGCTGGACGACGGCGTGAAGGTGAACATCACTCCGTTGCAAGAGGGGGAGGTGTTGAGGTACAGGAAGGTAGTGTGATCGGATTGCCCGATTTGGGAGACAGACGCATGACGGAAAAGCAGCTACGAGCGATCATTGCCACAGGTGAATCAACCACAGTGGAGTTCAAAAGCGACCGGGGACCGCTGTCCGATGCTGATCTATTGGAGACCGTCGTCTGCCTGGCGAACGGCCAGGGCGGCACTATTCTGATCGGCGTTGAGGATGACGGAACCGTTACGGGTCTACACCCCGACCACCGTACGCGACCGGGGTTCCTGGCTGCCTTCGTGACCAGCCGCACCGTGCCTTCGTTGGCCGTGGAAGTGGCCTTTGTGGACCTGCCCGAAGGGCCGGTAGCGGTGGTGACCGTGCCAGCCGCCCACCAGCCGGTGGCGACCAGCGACGGCAAGCTGGTCATTCGCTATACCGATACCCACGGGAGGCCTGGCTGCCGTCCCCTCTACCCCTACGAACTGACCAGTTGGCGTGCCGACCGTGGCCTGACCGACCTTTCGGCGCTGCCGGTGCCTGGTACAACCTGGGATGACCTGGACCCCCTCGAGTTCGCCCGCCTGCGCCGCATGGTAGAGGAGAACCGGGGCGATGCGGCGCTACTCGAGCTGTCGGACCAGGCCATCGCCCGTGCGCTAGGCCTGGTGCGCGCCGAGGACAACGTGCTCACCCCCACGCTGGCTGGGCTACTCCTGGTCGGCAAGGAGAGCGCATTGCGCGAATATCTGCCAGCCCATGAAGTGGCGTTCCAGGTATTACGTGGCACCGACGTAGCGGTCAACGAGTTCCGTCGCTGGCCGTTGCTGCGTGTCCACGAATGGTTGGTGCAAGCGATTGAGGTGCGCAACGAGGAGCAGGAGCTGATGGTGGGCAGTTTCCGGGTGGGTGTGCCGCGCTATGATCGGCGCGGGATCCGCGAGGCGGTGAACAATGCCCTCATCCACCGCGATTACACTCGCCTGGGCGCCATCCATGTTCAACTGCACGACAACCACGCCCTGGTGACCAACCCCGGTGGCTTTGTACTGGGCGTGCGCGTTGACAACCTGCTGGTGGCGGCGCCACGGCCACGCAACCCGTTGCTGGCCGACGCTTTCAAGCGTGTCGGGTTGGTAGAACGCACTGGTCGCGGCGTAGGCATCATCTACCATGGTCAGTTGAGCAACGGCCGGCCACCGCCGAGCTACGACCGCTCTACCGAGACGAACGTGACCGTCACCCTGGACAGCCGTCCCGCTGATCTGGACTTTGTGCAGCTCACCATCCAGGCCAACCGGAAGCTGGAACATGCTTTAGGGGTGGAAGAGTTATTGGCCTTATGGGAAGTGTGGCGGAAAGGGACCACGAATATCCATGAGCTAATGCCTATACTGCAACGGGATGTGACCAACACGGCCGATGTATTGGCCGAGTTAGCACAGGCCGGATTGCTCAAGGCCGATGGGCCGGCATATCGCCTGGCACCGGAACTGCGTGCGGGCGCGGAGAGAAGGGTTGGGATCATACCCATTGATCCTGACGCAGCCATCCTGTCCTACGTGCAAGAATGCGGCCGCATCACGCGCCGGGAGGCGATGACCTTAACAGGGTTGAGCGAAGAGCAGACTCGTTATAGGGTGCGGAAGCTGGTAGAGCGCGGTGCCCTGGAACAGGTAGGTATAGGGCGCGGCGCTCACTACCGAATGGCCCAGAAAGAGAAAAACGGGGAATAAACGGGGAATTCCCCGTTTATTCCCTGTTCTATCTCCGAATTGGGGTAAGCGAGGTAAGGCCATGCTGATTCAAGCCTTAACTGACCATTTCAATTCCTACTTCTACCGCGCCAAACACCACGACACCGTCCTCTGGTTCGACCCAGACCAGGAATACGTTGCCCTGCTGGATCACCTGACCGACATTCCCTTGTGGCGCTACGAGGATAGCCTGCTCCAAGTGCGCTACCGGCTGGTCAAGCGCGCGCCAGGCGAGCGAGCTGTCGTCTACCTGCCCTTGTCTCAGAAGGATGCCGAAATCCTGCGTCCCTTCTTCGCTACCAGCCTCATCTTCCGTGAGCGCCTGTACCGCTTTCTGCGCCGGCAGGGCCTGGACTTCCCCGATGATCCAGAAGTGGCCCACGAACTGCGTGCTCTACTGCCTCGCCTGGCTGCCCGTTCGGTTGGCAAGGGACGTGTGTTTTGGGAGTACAACCTGGCCAACCTGGAGCGAGCGAGGGAGACGCTGCTAGGCAACTTCGACGATGCCTTGCTCCGCTTCCTGACCCAGCCACAGGTTCAACTGACCGAACTGAAGCGGGAAAAGCTGGACGGCCTCTTCTTCGCCCAACTGGAGAGCGCCTACGGGCTGGCTGCCGATCCAGAGGACGATCCGGATGAGGTCGCCCGCCGACTGGCTGCCCAATTGATTCTCACCTGTGCCTACATGCAGGCTGAGATCAACCTGCGTGAGCACGACAGCGAACTGGAGGATTTCCCCTACCCGGCCCGGCTGGCTGAGCCCCTCCACCGCGAGCGCTGTTGGACCTTCGTGACCCGCTGGCAAAACGACCGTACCTACAGTATGACCTACGCCCGCCTGGCCGACGAGCTCCAGATGCGCTACGACCTGACGCGCTGGGCCGTGGGCCTGCCCCATGACGTCGGCTTGACCCTCCGAGACACCTTCGCCAACGTACAGGAGGCCCTCTGGACCCACGTCGAGAAGACTTTGGACTCGCTGGCGAGCGAGGACGAGTGGCGCAATTGGTTGCAGGCTCACGACGGCTCCATCGCCGCACGAGCCGACGACTTCTGGGCTCGCGAAGGTCGGGACCCCGGTTGGCGGCTGCTGGTCCTGGCCAGAGACCTGCTGACCGCCATTCACTGGGTACGGCAGCAGCTCGATCGCTTGACACGACCGTCTGAGGTGCTCCGAAGCTATGCCGAAGGGTGGTACTGCACTGATCAGGACTATCGCCGCCTGCGCGAAGCCCTGGACGCCTCCCCCCGCTCCCACGACCGGCTGCGCGACCGCTGCGCTCGCAGCTATCGGGACATCCTGCGCCGCATGAACGACCGTTTCTGCACCTTGCTGGAGGCGGAAGGTCGTTGGCCCCCAGAAGCTCTGCCCGCTCAGGATGCCTTTTGGGCCCAGGCCATAGGCGAACCGAAACCTGTCCTGAGCCGAAGCCCTGAACGGAGTGAAGGGGTAGCCGAAGGAAAGGGACGGCGGGTGGCCATCATGTTCGTGGATGCCCTGCGCTACGAACTGGGCCAGGAACTGCGAGAGGCACTGGAGAGCGAGAACGCAGGTGATCGGCGACAGCTCGCCGCGCGCCTCGCTGCCATCCCCACCGTAACCTCCATCGGCATGGCCGCCCTCCTGCCCGGCGGCGACCGCCGGCAGGTGGCCTACAGTGATGATTGGGAGGTCACCATCGAGGGCAGCGGCAATCTGAAAGAGAAAGGCGCCCGGCGACAGTGGCTGGAGCGACATCTGAAAGGTGCAGCCTTCTACAACTTGGAGGAGTTGCTGAACACGCCGACCGACCGAATACCTGAAGTTGCTGCCTACATCATCTTCGACACGACACTGGACGCGGTGGGTGAAACAGCTAGTACACTGGCCTGGAACACCTTCAGCACACTGCTCCAATCGGTCAAGAAAGGGGTGCACAAGCTCCTGGCGCTGGGCGTGAACGAGGTCCACGTGGTGGCCGACCACGGCTTCCTGCTGCTGGACGAGGTTGGGGAGCACGAGAAGGTCAGCGTGCGAACGGTCCCAGCACCAGCCAAGAAGTCTCGCTACCTGGTAGGGCCACATCTGGGCAAGACGGAACAGTTGCGCTTCCCGGTGCCGGGCAGCCAGGACCTTGTAGCCTGGTTCCCCCGGGGCATCGGCTGCTTCCGTACGCCAGGCCCATACAACTACGTACACGGGGGACTGTCGCTTCAGGAGTTGGTAGTTCCCCATCTGACGGTGACCCAACAGGTACTGGGGCGACCCGTGGGAGTGCAGGTGAAGCTGCCAAAGGTGATCCGCAGTGCTCAATTCAAGGTCGTCTTGCAGCCCGTATCGGCCGACATCTTCGACCAGCCTCGACAGGTGGCTCTCAGCCTGGAGAAGGCCGGCCAGGCGGTGATTCCACCCCTGAGCTGCATCGTTCGTCCCAGCGAGCCGACGACGATAGACGTTTTCCTGCCCATGGGCTGTGGCCTGGAGCCAGGCGATCAGGTGCGCTGGCTGCTCCGCGATGCTGTCACCGACGAGGTGCTGGCCGAGCAGGAGGCCGTCAGTGAAGTAGATCTGTGGTGACGATGGAGTGTTTACGATGCAAAAGACGCTTGTGTTGGATGAACTGGATCAGAAGTTGGCCGATGCCTTTCCGGGTCGGGTAGTGCGCAAGGACCTGGTACGTCAGACCAAAGTTGGCTTCAACGTGCCGGTCTACGTGCTGGAGTACCTGCTGGGTCAATATTGCGCCTCGACTGATCCAGAGGTCGTGGCTAAGGGCCTGAACTACGTACGCGAGACCCTGAGCCGCAACTACGTCCGCGCTGACGAGAGCGAGAAGGTCAAGGCCATCACCCGCCAGAAGGGCCGCCACCGCATCCTGGATAAGGTCAAGGCCCGCCTGGACACCAACGTGAACCACTTCTGGGCTGAGTTGGTCAACCTGGGGGTCAAAGACGCCCTCATTGCCGATGACATCGTCCACGGCTATGACAAACTGCTGGTCGGTGGCATCTGGGCCCTGGTTGATCTGATCTACGACCCGGACTTCCAGGAGAGGGGGGTCACGCGACCATTTGCCATCGAGCGGCTCAAACCCATCCAGCAGCCCTCGACGGACCTGACCGATTTTCTGGCTGCGCGGGGCAGCTTCAGCACCGACGAATGGCTGGACATGCTATTGCGCAGCCTTGGCCTGGAGCCAACCCATCCCGACTTCACCCGGCGCAAGAAACTGCTGTACCTGATGCGGCTGATCCCCATGGTCGAGACCAACTACAACCTGCTAGAGCTCGGGCCGCGGGCAACCGGCAAGAGCTTCGTCTACCGTGAGATCTCCCCCTACGCCATCTTGATCTCAGGAGGACAGACGACCGTAGCCCAGCTTTTCATGCATCTGGGCACCGGACGCATCGGTCTGGTCGGGCTATGGGACGTGGTCGCCTTCGACGAGGTGGCCGGGGTGCGCTTCAAAGACCCTAACGGCGTCCAGATCCTCAAGGACTTCATGGAATCAGGCAGCTTCTCCCGCGGCAAAGAAGAGGTGCCAGCCGAAGCAGCCATCGTGTTCAATGGCAACCTGGACGGCGACGTGGCCACGCTGGTCAAGACCTCGCATCTCCTGCAACCACTGTCGGACCAGATGCAAGACCTGGCCTTGATTGACCGCATCCACTTCTACCTGCCGGGCTGGGAGATGGACAAGATGAGGCCGGAATACTTGACCGATCATTACGGCCTGGTGGTGGACTACATCACCGAGGTTTGGCGCTCCCTACGCAAGACCAGCTACGCCGATCTGGTGGATAGGCACTTCAGCCTGGGCAGCCACCTGAATCAGCGAGACGTGCGGGCCGTGCGCAAGACGGTCTCCGGCTTGGTCAAGCTACTGCATCCAGACGGTCAGGTGTCCCAGGATGAACTGGAGGAGTACCTGCAACTGGCCATGGAAGGCCGGCGGCGGGTCAAAGAGCAACTCAGGCGTATGGGCGGTCTGGAGTTCTGGGCGGTCAACTTCTCTTACATTGACCTTGAAACCCGCCAGGAGACCTTCGTCGCCATGCCAGAGCAGACCAGCGGCGGGCTAATCACCCCGGGGCAACTCGATCCGGGCGTGACCTTCACCGTGGGCACCGATCAGGCTGACGGCCGACTGGTCATCTTCCGTATCGAGGCCCAGGCCATGAAAGGGAGTGGTAAGCTGCGTGTAACCGGCTCGCCATCCAGGGCGGTTCGAGATGCCGTTGACACAGCCCACACCTATCTCAAGTCCCAGTACTCGCGGCTGGGCTTGAGCAAGAATCCCAACGACTACGACCTGCACGTGCAGTTGGTCAACCTGATGGGAGCCAGGGAGGGAAGCGAGACAGGGGTGGCCTTCTTCGTGGCTATGGTGAGCGCACTATTGGGCAAGCCGATGGTGGAGTCGCTGGTAGTATTGGGGGAGATGAGCCTGCGAGGAGGACTGCTGAAGGTGGATCTCCTAACCGAGCGCCTGCAACTGGCCATGGACAACGGGGCCAAGCGCGTGTTGCTCCCCGCCGAGAACAAGCGTGACTTCGCCGACATCCCCTCCGACGTGCTGGACAAGCTGCAGATTATCTTCTACTCCGACCCCATCAGCGCTGCTTTCCGGGCTATGGGTCTGGAGTAGGTGTCTGTCCAAATGTCTGGCCAGAGTCCAGAGACACAAGCACGCCTGCAAAGCATAAACAAGTTCCTCGAAGAGATCTACGGCCACCCCCGCTGGCTGAGCGACATCCTGCGCGCTGCGGGGATGGACGAAGACGAGATCACACGGCTGCGGAGCGATCACCTGGACGACTACCTGGCCGGGCTTCTCCGGCGTTGGTGGTCGTGGATGGCCGAGATCCTGCCGTCCCGACGCGACGACATCATCGTCCGCCGCTACGGTCTGAACGGCTCTCCTCGACCGTCCCTGGCCCATCTCGGCCACGAGTACGGTATCTCTCGCGAGCGTGTCCGCCAACTGGAAAAAAGTGCCCTGAAGCGGTTACGCTACCCGGCACGCAGACGCAGGCTGGAGCGCATTGCCGTGGAAACAGCGAGGGAGATCTTTGGGGGGTCAGACCGCGGAGGTTGTGACTGACCCCGGACGAGGTGTTAACCCGATCGCCTATAGGATGACCTGAGTATCAATAATGGCTACAATGATTACCTGCTACGGGGGTATCAACGAGATAGGCGGCAGTAAGGTCCTGGTCGAAGACGGAAACGTCCGGGCCTTCCTCGATTTTGGCAAATCTTTCGGCCGCTACAGTGACTACTTCGACGGCGTCTTCGTGCGGGAGCGGACAACCAGGGGGCTGCTGGATGCCATGGCCCTGGGCCTGATTCCCCCTTTGGAAGGATTGTACAGGGATGACTTGGTCCCCATTTTCAACCCGGCACACGTTACAGTGCGGGAGGAGGAGTACTCCGACCGGGCGGGTCGGCGCAGAAGACGGCAATGCATGGAACGGGACGAACCCGCTGCCTATGCGGATTTCTGGGCACGCTTTCGAATCTGCCCAGGCTACCGGGACCTGAGGCGGGAGGGGCCGGCGGTAGATGCCATCGTGTTGTCTCATGCACATCTGGATCATAGTGGTGATCTGGACTTTGTGGACCCTGACATTGCGGTGTTATCCTCACGCATGACGGCCTTCATTGCCAAGGCCATGCAGGACAGCGGCAAGCCCGGCGCTTCGGGGGTGGTCTACGCCAACCCTCATACCGTCAAAGAGAACGGCCTGCTGGCGGCAGATCAGTCGAAGGGATATGTCTGGCGGCGGTGGGGCTTCCTCGATGGCGAGCCTGCAGGATGTGCAAGCGCATCAGATCCTTTTGCCAGCGCCTGGAGCTTCTGGGTCTGGCGGCCAGCCAAGCAGGATCAGCCCGCCCCGGAAGCAGGAACGCACAGCGAACCGGCTCCCTTGAACCTTAGGTGGTGGCCGCTGGACCATTCCCTCTTCGGAGCGGATGGCTTCGTCGTGGAGACGACGGCCGGCCTGATAGCTTATACCGGCGACATCAGGTTCCATGGGCGTAACCGTGACCTCAGCTACCGTTTTGCGGAAGAGCTTTCGGTTCTCCGTCCTCTTGCCTTGCTTTGCGAGGGAACCCGCGCCGGTATCGGTGAACGCGTGACCGAGGATGAGGTCAGGGACAACTGTCTGGCCGCCGTTCAGGCGGCCGAAGGCAGGTTGGTTGTCGCCGATTTCGCCCCCCGCAACGTAGAGCGGCTCATCACCTTTCTGGACATCGCCCGCCAGACTAAGCGACGTCTGCTCATCCAGCCCAAAGATGCCTACCTGCTGGCGGCCATGCGCCTGGCTGAGCCGGCATCCGTCCCAGATCTGGAGCGGGAGCCATGGCTGGCCGTGTATGACGATCCCAAAGGCCAGCAGTACAAATGGGAGCAGATAACCCGGCAGGTGTATGCCGACAACCTTTTGGGCCCTGACGAAGTCAAGGCACATCCCGGTGACTACATCCTGGCCTTCAGCCTGTGGGATATGGCAGACCTGTTGGACGTCGAACATATCCTGGGAGAGGCCCCCGGAGGCGCGTACATCTACTCCAATAGCAAGGCCTATGACGAGGAACAGAAGGTAGACCTGGTGCGACTATGGAACTGGATCCGCCACTTCGGGATGGAACCGGTCGGATTGGAGGTAGTGGCTCGTGACCGGACTGGCCGGGTGGCCGAGGTTGACGTGGTGCCGGGCTATCATGCCTCCGGGCATGCTGACGGACCCGAACTGCTCCAGCTCGTGAAGACCGTGCGTCCCAAAGTGCTTATCCCCGTTCACACAGAGCAGCCCCAATGGTGGCTAGAGGAACTGGCAGGGACCGGAATCCAGGTGGAGATCCCGCTCTATGCCCGGCCTATGTATCTGCGCTGAACGAGGAGGAGATAGAAGCGTTGCCGCTGATGGTGAACGAGGGGTGGGAGGTGAAGTAGCGAATGGGCATGTCTAACCTGAGATATCCTACTGAACACGAGCCTAACTGTTGTGCAACCAGAACCGAAATCATTCTAAACCGCTAAAAAACGGCACTTTACTAACCAGATAGTCTTCGGGTAGACTAATCGTGATTACTTTAGCACAAGGAGGTCACGATGAGTCTACCGCCAGAAGTTGCCGTCGGGGAATGCAAGGTCACGCGAACGGCCCACGCTATGCTGGTGACCTGGGGACTGTTCGCCCGCCAATACAAACTGGTCCAGGCGCTGTAGGAGGTATCTATTCCCCAACGTTCGCGGGAGCACAGGCCACAGACCAAATGGCCTTGTTGAGCGAGATGGGCTACGAGGTCTACAGCAAGGCCTACAGCCACCGGGTTACCCAGGCGATGCACCGGCGGTTAACGGCGATGAACTCCTGGACCCGGGTAGGGGACAACGCCGAGATGGTAGCCTGGAAAGACCTGCGGCTCGACTTCTGCCCTTATCCGCTGGATGTGGGCCTGGAGCACTTCTACACCGGGCAGAAAGAATGCTATGCCCTCCTCTTGCACTATGGCAGCGAGACAGTGACGGAGGACCTGCCCGGATGGTTCTCCTTCTACAACGGCCGGCAGACCATCGAGGCGGGGGTCAAGGAAGGCAAGCATGTCTTCCAGGTGCATCACCTGAAGGTCCGCTCGGAGGCCGGGCTGGCGATCCAAGAGGAGTTCAGCGCCTTGGCAGCGAATCTGGTACGTTGGGCGACCCTCTGGCTGCACGAGCAATGTCCTGGAGCCCGACCCCCCTTTGACCAACCGCAAGCCTCAGTCAAACAGATGGTGCGGGTGGCGGCGAATACCTCGGCCTTGGTCTTCTGGCAAACAGAAGCGCTTGTCGTGGCAATTCCGTAGGTACTCTCTGTGCTCAGGCGCAACCTCTTTTGACGCAGCGAAGTCCTCAGCAAGGTCGTGATGGTCACCATGCCTCAAGAAAGGGATCGGTAAATATCGCTCAGGTTTAGCTTCGTAAAAGTCGCAGGCTTCCAGGGCCGGATAGCAGGCGTGCCAGACCGCCTCGGGCCGGCACTGCGGGCCGATGGCATGGATCAGCAAGCTGTCGGGGGCACGATTGCCTTGTAACATCACCAAGATGCCATGCTGGGCAGCCAGCAATCCGGCGTAGAGGCCGAGGAAGGCCATCGTGATTCTCAAGGAATGTTTCTCCGAAAGGCGCGGCAGCAGCATCCCGACCCGTTCCCGGTAAGCGGCATACGCTTCCCCAAACATCTTTTCCAGAATGTGCTTTTCCTCGACACGGGCCTGGGCATAGATGATTCCGGCCATGAACGGCAGGACGCACAAGGCATACCACGCGCCCCAGGCCAGAAACCAGCCCAGCAACATGACCAGTCCGGCAGTGTATTGCGGATGCCGCACCCAGGCATACGGCCCGCTGTCCACCAGTTTGCCAACTTTATCCAGCGTTGTGGTCGTACCTTTCTTGCGCAGGTACATCATCGGATAGACCCGCCCGAGCAGTCCCATGATGAGCAACGGCAAACCAAGCCCGTATTGGACAGTTGGATTGTCGAAAGTGGGCTGTTCGAACAAAGGCAGCGCCAGGGTGAGAAATCCAAGCATGGCCCCCGCCCCCACCAGAGCTTTCCTGACCGCTTCGCTTTCCAATGGCGGAACCTTTCTCATTCCTTGCTTCGCAAGAGTTCTTTCCAACGCCGCTGACGGTGACGATAGAACAGATGGGCAAACATCCAGACCAGCCCGGTCAGCAGCCCGGCCCCGATTTCGATCTCGTCGGTGTAGCGCAGTCTGCCATCCCCAAGTGAGTGAAACCGAATGGTGTGGTTCCAGACCGGCGCAAGTGCGCCGCTTTCTTGGCTCTCGATCAGGTTAGCGGCCCGGTCTATGGTGACGAGCGTGATGCGGTGTTCTCCGACTGGCAAAAAGCCGAACAGGGACAGCCGCAACGGGTATGTTTTGCCCACAACCCACTCGCCGTCGAGGTCGCCAGCAACCAGTGGCTCGAAACGCAAAAGTGGCGCGGACACAAAGCGCAGCGAGGCCGGGCGGCTGATTTCGCCCCACAGTTGTTCCGCCGTACAATCGAAAACCGTCGAGATGCGCGCCAGCATTATTCTTGCTCCTTGATGTGTGGGCCTGTGAGAGTGGCGCTGGCGTTGAAATCCTTGCGCTGGAGATAGTGGTAGGTGAGCAGTCTGCCATCCAGCACGATGCCAAAGACGCCGTAGGGACTGGGAGAATTCGCCTGTAGCTCCTGCGCCGATTGGAAGGTCACCACCTGCGAGGGGATGCCTTTCTCCGCTGCGAATTCCAGAGCAATGTTCGTGGCGTCCTCGACGTAGGGGCATTGCGGCGTGCGGATGACGGTCAGCCCGGCGCCAAAGCGGGCCTGGCGCGCCTCCCAATCGGTGGGAAAGGCCGGGAGCGGCGCGGCGTCGTCGAAGCGGTAGACCAACAGGTGAAACGAAGGCGGCGCCTGGGCCACATCCACAAAGCCGTGCTTGAGGAAAATGTCCTTTTTCGCCATCCACACCCGTTCGGTGGCAACCGTGACGACGCCGTGTTTGCCCTGGGCGCGCGCATCGTCCAGGCACGTCTGGATGAGATGCGCGCCGTAGCCCTTGCCCTTGCCTTTGCCCACCACCCACAGGCAGTGGATGAGCAGGTAGTCGGGCGCCTGGACGGCCCGCCAGGCGTACTCGCCGGGAATGTACTCGATGAAGCCCACCGTCCGCCCGCCGATCTCGTGGATCATGTGGAGCTTGAGGCCTTCGGCAAAGCGCGCCGCCAGCCAGTCGCGCTTTTGACGATAGCCCGGCGTCTTGCGCTTGCTCATGTAGCAGAAAAAGCCCTGCTTGTCTACATTGTCCGCGTTCACCGTGATCATCTCAAAAGTTTCACTCATTTTTCATACTCCTCGCGTCATTTCCCACATGGGAAGGTCAATGATAGGAAGCACAATCTTTTTGATGACGGCAAACCCCAGGTGTTCGTACATGCTGACATTGCTTTCGGTTTCCGCTTCCAGATAGAGGGAAACGCCGGTCTGCTCGCTTTTTTCAATCAGTGCTCTCAGCAGCCTGCCGCCGAACCCCTGCCCCTGCATGGCCGGCGCCACGCCAATGATCTGGAGATAGATGTAAGGTTTGCCGCTCATGTTTTCTTTGCGGTCCGTTTCAACGGGCCTGAAGATGGGCTGCATTCTTCTGGCGATTCGTGCGCCGATTTTCATCCCCGGCCATAGTGCGCCGCTGCGCAGGATGCGCCAGAACGTCATATCGGCCACCGCCCCCGGCAGCCAGGCCGCAACGCCTTCCAAAGCTCCAGAGGGCGCGTAGACCTCGCCGTATTTCAGGCAATAGCGAACGGGCGTCTCAAAGGCATACGCTCTTTGCGCCATCGTGGCATCACCAAAAACCGCGTTCCATACGGGGTCGTGTTGAAAAGCGTCGGCCAACATCACCGCGGCCCGGTGAATGTCTTTTTTCTGTAAACGGTACAAACCAGCCAATGTGTCTGACATCGTTCACCTCACCTGTCGTATGGTTCATTTCTCAAAAACGCGAGAACGTCCCGGCGGAACTGCTTGCCGCCGGCCGGATGCCCCATGTTCGGATAAAGGCAAAGCCTGGCGTTGGGAATCCCGGCCGCCGTCTCACGGAACAAGGCTGGGGTGTAAAAGGGGTCTCGATCGCCCACGACCACCAGGGTTGGCGCAGCGATCTCGCCCAGGCGGTCCTTGAAGGCGTGCCGGTCTTCGGCCTCCACGGTGACGACTAGATCGCCGGGGTCTTGTGGCGCGTTCAACGACAGCAGCCACGCGCTGAACCAGACGAGCGGGCGGGAGAGCCATTTTCCGAGGCCGGCCTGCGGGAACACCGAGCCAACCAGGATGGCCCAGGCCTTCATCCACTGCCCTTGCTGCGCCAGGCGGGCGACCTCCAGCTGCAACTGCTTGGCCGTGTCGCTCAGCGTGTGCGCGCTCGAGTGGATGACCAGGCGACGCACCAGGTCGGGGTGGTCGGCGGCGAAATGCTGGACGATGGAGCCGCCGGTCGAGATGCCCAGCACGTCCACCGGCCCACGCCTGCATTTCACCACCACTCTGGCAGGGATAGTGGATTCGTGGCTGCTGGCTCCAGGTGCTCTTCATGATCTGACCCCAACACCAGAGTTGCTGCGAACCTATCACGACAAGTTGGCTGTCGGTGACAAAGCGTACAACGATGCTGATTTGGAGACGGATTTGCGTCGAGAGCAGAACGTTCTTCTTCGTCCTCTGCGCCGTAAGAACCAGCAGAACAAGTGGCCTGAGGCCCTCGCTTATGCCTTACAGAAGGCACGGCGGCTGATTGAGACTGCAGGTAGTGTGCTGACGACTGTCTTTCGCATCAATCACCCGGGTGCCCGCTCTTGGTCAGGCGTCGTAGCCCGTACAGCCACGAGATTGCTCGCTTACAATATGGCCTTTGTGCTCACTTATGTCCTGGAGTTCGTCTTCGGAAACTAGCACTTTCAGTAGATTTTGTTTTCCAAAATAAATTTGCCACATGGACTCCTATGAGTGAGATATGATGTAAGCCTGCCTAACGGACGGAGCTCAGCGGCGTGGCGGGTGAACCGAGGCTGCGTCGCCCGCAGGCGCACTGGCGAGCCGAAACAACTCGGAATTGGGGCCCAGGTAGCCACGTCAACTGCATGCGTTCGTTAGCCGCGTTTGTTCGGCTCAATGCCTATTGCGCTGACTCTTGGCTAGGCCCTCTAGACGAATTCAGAACATCTCGCTGAGTAGTGGTGCACGCTTCAGTATTGCGGCGCTGATACCCCATGCCAGCAGCACTGTCGAAACCACAGCCAATGCCGCCTTGACGCCCAATGGTAGTTCAACGGACACTAGCAGATAGGCCAGCGGGTAGAGAATAAGCGGATGAACGTAGTATATGCCGTATGAATTGACGGCCTGGCTCCGCCAGAAGCGCCCCGCCCCGTTTACCCAGGTCCGGAATAGAGCCAATGCCGTCATCAGAGCCGTCAGACAGAAGATGTTGAAGGCCACACCCGTTGCAACAAACACAAGTGGCCCTGGTTCCGATCCCAATCGGCACGTCAAGTAACCGAGTCCAGCCAAGACCGCAACAACTCCCCATGTCCAAACGCGTGGGCAATACCCTCCAGGCGTGAACCAGGCGCGCAGGTGTGCATAAACCCCCAGGCAGAAGTAGCCCAGGTAGAGCGGTACACGCACGGGCTGAAAAACCAACAGGTAACCATGCGTCCAGGCATCAATCGGGTACGCGAGATTGACCCAAAGAAAGCTCCCGGTAACGATCACGCTAAATACAGCCAACGCGAGCCATGGCCTTGAGCTAGGTCCTTGTTCGAGCGCCCGCATCCGTGGGCTGATCTCGTAGATCCAGCACAGCAAAGCGAATAAAAGCATCAGCATCCCGAGGAACCAATACACAGACTGTTGAAATACGAACGGGCTCCAGAAATCTACCGCCCAGAACTCCCACAAGCTCTTGGAAGTCCCGAGCGACCAATAACCGATATAGGTGGTTGGAGGCGCCAGCAAGAGTGCGCCTAAAACCCAAGGAGCGCCAACCCGGATTGCCTTTTCCTTGAGAAATTGGTGAGTTCCACGTTTCCGCAGCGACGGATACGCAAAGTAGCCGGCCACGAAGAACAGGATGGGCATGATCGGAACGTCAATCAACAGCACCAATTGAGTGAAGGTCAAGTCAGAGTGCTTATCAAGGACATACCACCACTGTGGCGGGTATGCCATATACGTTATTGAAGCGTGAAGAACGATCACCAGCCAGATGGTAGCCGCTCGAAGGTTATCTAGGAAGTACAACCGATTTGATCCGCCTGAAGAATGCGATCCTATGGCTGCATTTTGGAGAGCGTCAGCTGGCGAGGCCGTCATAGCGATTCCCCCGACTCGAAAAGGCACTGTTAAGGGAGTTTATCATCGTTTGCTTTCGGGCATGGCGCGATCGGTTGCCGACGAGTTTATGATGTCGGGGAGTTGGCCACGAGTAAGCGGCTAACGGCGGCGCATCACCCGCTGGCCGACGAGCGCAGCGAGGAGGCCAGTCGGCACCATGCGCTTGTTAGCCAGCGCCCCGCTTGAGGTATTTGACATACACCAACTCTGGATCATCTTCGTCCAGATATGGAGAACATCCTATTCTGTAACTTTATCTGCTAGTTTTCGGCCTGATGTGAGGCCTGGATGATTTGCCAAAATGGCCGTCATGCCGTAGATGAAGCCTATCGCAGACTGTTCCCGCCCGGGAAGCGACTACGGAGACGCGGTCCTGAGCCGGACTTCTCAGATAGCGAGGTCATCACCATCGGGCTCATCTGCGATACCTGCTTCCACGGTCATGAGGAACTCACGATGTCCTTTACAGGAGATGGACCCCGAAGACAGGCTACGCATCGGCGATAGCGCACCGGCGTTTGTGTGCCCCTACATGCGCGGTTGGCAATGCACCACGGTCTTCGGGCCAGAGGGCTGCGGGGTAGTGAAAGCAAGCGGGCCAAGCTGTTTGGATTCCGTGTGCACCTCACCACCACGGTGAAGCAGATAGTAGATGAGTGGCTCCTGGCTCCGGCGGCCCACCACGATGTCAAGATCTTGCCCTTTGTCCTGAAAGATCGTGAGGACCTGCAGGTCATTCTGGACAAGGCTTACAATGACGAAGATCAGGAATTGCGAATGTGGCGTGAACAGGACATTCTCTTGTTGCCGCTGCGCCGCAAGAACACGAGGGCACAGTGGGAACCCGACGTGAAAGCTGTCTTGAAACGTGTCCGACGACGAGTCGAGACAGCGCTAGTGTCTTGACCCAGGTCTGGAGCATTAATGGCCTGGAGCTAGGAGTCTGTCAGGTATCATCGCGCGAATTGCAACGCGAATCCTGGCTCATACTATCAGCTTCATCGTCGCACCACAGCTACTTCCAGCGGAAACTAGCAATTAGAGTATATTTCTCTTGATGAAGGGCGGTCGGCCTCCTAGAATCCCCCCAGAACTGCGACCGTCGAGAAGATGACAATATCTTGGAAAAAGTGGATGATCCATGCGGCGAGGAATCCCTGCGTCTCGTACATGCTTCGACACATATACCAACCGAGTACGCCACTCATGATGACCCCAAGGATACCGGCCGGGGCTCCGTAGTAGTGGGCGATGCCAAAATAAGCAGATGCAACCATGACAAGGTAATCCTTCGGGAGCTCTTCCTTAAGCGGGCCAAGTACCGAACTCCGATAGACCACTCCCTCACTTAAGGAATTCACGAGCGCGAGAAGGACGATGAGTGGCAAGAGTGGAGGTAGGCGGCCCAAGGTCGCTGGCTGTGAGAACCCGCTCACCGTGAGTAACGTCAGCAGGAGGGTCCCTGCAGCGATGAGCAGCGCCGAGATGACGGAGAGCCTTCCCCAACCGATCTTGCCTTCCTCTATTCCGAGCCAGGCGATGCGTGACGCCTTCGCCGACAGATCACCCTTTACAAGGTAGACCTCGTGTGGCGATCGGTACAGGAGTAGTAGCACCCCCACGACTGGAATGATCCCCAGGAACTTGAGTAGGATTGCGCCGCCGAACTGTCCGCTAAAACTGCCTGGCGCAAAGATCGCCTGCCACCAGGTAGATGCCTGGGCTTGCTCAACGACCATCTGCACAATGATGATGGCAGTCAGCAAGAAACCGTACCGTGCCAGACTCCTCTCCCTGGCACCGACGCGAAGGTAGAGGGTGAAGGTGAAAAGGAGAACGGCTTTGGCCAAGAACCACCAGGATGGCAGGAACCCTACCGACTCCCTGACAACGATGTCCGGGAGCAGTGACGCAATAAGGGTGAGGACGCCCACCAGAATCAACTTCATATTCATACTCCTCATGCACTGCTGTCCTTTCTGTTTAACCCGTTTTATGCAATTACTATCAATCCATCTTGCTCATCTGTTACTCAGTTCATATTCAATTCGCTGAATCCGCCCACGCCAGTATGGCTTCGCTCCGTCAGAAAGTAACCATGTCACTTCACCTTCCAGCGGAACCAACATGCCATCCCGAATTTCGTAGTCCCAGATTCGACCTTGCCAAGGGGTTGAAACCTGCTCCCCATCCACTTCGTGGTATCTGCCATCCGAATGAACTGAACTGATTAACCCTTGAGCATCAAATTTAAACACCAGCGTAACCGTCGTTGTGCCATCGGTGATCGTGGCACTGGCTTGTGTGTCATCAATTGCTGTCCAAGCCACACCCTGACTTGGAAGAAGTGCTGTTGGATACCACGCCGCCTCAGCGAAAAAGCGCATTAACTCTCCATGTGCCAGTTCTGGGGTACTGGGCTGTTTCATTACTGTCAATAGCCCGAATAGCTTTGCCGTCAAAACACCCTCACCTGCAACATAGGCATCATGGACATGAATGGTCATTCCCGGCACCATACGAATGCGAGCGTCCCAAACAAAACCTGGACGCTGGATGATGACACGCTGAGTTGAACTGAACGGCTTCCATTGCTCTCCAGTCTCGCTCATGTTGAAGGTGCCAGTGTGTTCTATGCTGACTGCCGTAACTAACGGTTGCCCTTCTTTCAGAACAGTACGAAGATAGCGCTGAACAGGCGCAGGCAGCCCCTCCAATTCACGCGGGTCATACGATGTTGGGGCGATCGGCACACGTGCCGCTTCCATTTTCGCATGCAGGTCTCTCGTATCTGATTGCCAGCGGTTAGTGCCGTAGATGATTACCGCCACAATAACGAACGCCAGAACGACAAGTAAAACTGCAATCACTTTCCACCACATGTCTAATCCTCCTTCTGCTTAACGGTTGGCATAACCCGCTTGCGATGAGCGTAGCGAGGGGCAAGTCGGGTTCATGCCATTGTTGGGCGGAGCGATTCCAGCCCCCCTGAGCCGAGGTAGTGAGCGCACAGGACGCCTTGCTAGAGCAACAGATCAAGCCGCGCTACTTGCTTCTTGCCCGATTCAAGATGTCAGCCACTGCCAGAATGACCCCGATCCCCATCAGGCCATAACCAACGAGTCTATCCTCCCCGAAGATGATCCCTGCCAAGACGAACGCGAAGGCCAAACTGGCCAAAGGCGTGATTCTGTTCTCTGCCTTCTTCCCACGCACGAGGAAGACGACGATGCAGAATAGGTTCGGTATAGCATTCTGAAAAGTTGACTTATACTGAACTTTGGCTATAATACCTGGTGCTTTGACTGGGCAATTTGGATTGAAACGCCGCTTCCGACCGACGCCCATATTATGCAATCGAAGTTCCTTTTTGTCAAACAACAGGAGGCAACTTGCTTTGCGAAACTCGAGTTGTCCATAACCCAAGTTTGCACCAAAAAACGATTTTGTGCAAGTCACAAACCGCCCCGGATTTTGTCTAAACTCAAGTTCTACAAGACGTACCAGCCCTGCTCATCAACGTCAGAAATCTCTCCAAGAGTTACAGAACCGGTCAGGCTGAGACAAAGGCGCTGCGGGGCGTCAGCCTGGAATTGGAGAAAGGCGGAATTGGGGTTATCCTGGGTCCGTCTGGATCGGGGAAATCCACAGCAAGTCCCCGCTGGATGTGGGAGAAGTATTGGCGGCGATTGGGATGGAAGATGAGAAAAACCGCTTCCCACGGGAGCTTTCCGGCAGCGAGCAGCGTGTGGCGCTGGCGCGGGCGGTGGTCAAAAAGAGGAAAGCGCAGCATGAGGCTTTCGCCGGTCAGTTCTTGACTCCAGCCTCGAAACTGTCCGAAGGGAGGTAGGCTATGGGCATGCCGGAATACGATGTATTCATTGCTGGAGGCGCAATCGCCGGGCCAGTGGCGGCGAAGTTCTGCGCCAAACAGGGCTTGAAGACCCTGCTGGTCGAGAAAGCCAAAGTGCCTCGGGACAAAACCTGCTCCGGCATTCAGTTCCCGTACTTCGAGAAGATCATCGGTGATCCCATACCGCCCGACCGGCTGTGCCGCAATACCCTGTCGAAAGTGGAGATACATTTCCCCAATGGGAAGGTCACCCAGGTGGGCTTTCCCATGCTCAGCTTTATGCGGAGCACTTTCGACGAATGGCTCTGCCGCCTGGCCCAAGCTTACGGAGCCGAATTTCGGGATGGTTGTAGCTTCAAATCCTGCGAGGAGTCGGCCAGTGGCGCTTTGATTCATCTGGAAGCCGGTGGCAAACACGAGACGATCAGAGCGAGGTACGTCGTAGATGCGACGGGCATGAGAGCAGTCATCCGGCGCCAACTCCGAGGCGCCGAGGGGTTTCAAAGAGGCGGCACAGGCGCAACTCTGAACTACTACTTTACGGCGGACGGCGATCTCCAGCCCGACACACTCTACCAGTTTTGGAATCTCGAATTCAACGATGCGATGTTTGCCTGGGTTTACAACAAGACCCTGCCCGATGGTCAAGACTATTGGGTCGTGGGAACGGGATATGAGAAGGACATCTATCTGCACCTGGATAGATTCTTCGCACACGTCCAGAACCTGTATCATCTGAAGAACGTGAATATCGTCAAGAAAGAGGGCTACAGCGCCAGCATGTCTTTGCTGGACGAGCGAAGAATCTGGCTTGGCGAGAGGAACTTCCTGATGACAGGTGACGCTGCGGGATTGATTGATGTGACCCGAGGCGTGGGTATGGATGCTGCCGCGCTGAGCGGCCGGCTGGCAGCAAAGGCCATCGGCCTAGCTGCGCGCGAAAGCAGGCCCGTCGGCGAGACCTATGCCCGGCTGATGAAGGACCTCGTCGCTCAAACCAGGAAGAACCAGCACAGCGGCGTGCAGTCGTGCGCGACCAATGCCGCGCTCCAGACATATCTGGACAAAGGTATGCTGCGGATGGGGCTGCGTATGTTCTTCCAGAATCGCCTCAATCGCTTGCGGAGTGGCGAACACCAGGTCATGCTGCCGTAAGGGTCACCACCTGGGAGATGACGCGATGACCTACCAACCTACGCTGGAATCGGTGAAAACCCATCCCCTGCCAAACTGGTATGACGGCGCCAAGCTTGGGATCTTTGTTCACTGGGGTGTATACAGCGTGCCTGCCTTTGCACCGCCAGGCGAAATGGCGGCGGCGAAATTGCTCAAGGGTGAAATAGGGTTTGCCCAATCACCTTACGCCGAGTGGTATCAAAACAGCCTGCGCATCCAGGGCAGCCCCACATACCGGCATCACGTCGCAACCTACGGCGCGGACTATCGCTACGAGCAGTTTGCACCACAGTTCAATGAGCTGCTCCGGACATGGGATCCTGCCTCATGGGCGGAGCTATTTGCCCGCGCCGGGGCGCGCTACGTTGTCCTGGTCACCAAACACCACGACGGTTTTCTGATGTGGCACAGCCGCCATGCCAATCCGCGTCTCGAAAAATGGCAGGCAGCGCGCGACGTGGCGGGCGAGCTCAGTCGCGCCATCAATGCCCAAGGCCTCAAAATGGGCTTCTACTACTCCAGCCTGCTCGACTGGAGCTTCACCCAGAAGCCCATCACGTCACTCGCCGAACTCGTCGCCGGGAGCGACACCAGCCACGCCTATCTCGCCTACGTCGAAAAGCATTGGCTCGAGCTCATCGAACGCTACGACCCCTGGATTTTATGGAGCGATATCGGATATCCACCTGGCTACAGCTTGCCCACGCTCTTCGCGCATTTCTACAACCGCAAGCCCGAAGGCGTGGTCAATGATCGCTGGATGCAACTGCCCCGATTCTTCTTCAGCAAACTGGGGCGCGCCATTCTCGGACAAATGACCAGACGCCTGCCAGGCGGTGAGCCGCCCAAGGTCCCGCACTGCGATTTTGTGACGCCCGAATACGCCACTTTCGACCACATCACAACGCACAAATGGGAGACCTGCCGGGGCATCGGCAACTCGTTCGGTTACAACCAGTGCGAGAACGCCAGGGACTATCAAAAGGCGGACGATCTGATCCGCCTGCTGGCGGACGTCGTCAGCAAAAACGGCAACCTGCTCCTGAATGTGGGACCCTACGCCGATGGGACCATCCATCCCTTGCAGGTGACGGCGCTCGAGGGGCTGGGCCGCTGGCTGAAGGCCAACGGCGAGTCCATCTATGACACACGCCCGTGGATCCGCTTCCAGGATACCGGCGCCAATGGCGCGGAGGTGCGGTACACAGCCAAAGAGGGGGCGTTGTACGCCATCGTCACCAGGCTGCCGGCCAGCAAGGTGCTTTGCCTGCCGCTGGGGTTCGCGGGCGGCGCAACGCTGCTCGAAACAGGAGATGCGTTGGCGGTCGAACGCTCAGGTGGGAATCTCCGGATCGCCTTCCCTCCCCGCATATCTGAAGAATCTATCCCGGTCGTCAGAATCCGGTAGCCTCTTTGCCGCTCTGACGCTATGGGACTTGAGCGGCAGGATCGTCAGGTTCAGGGTTGCTGAGGGCCTGCGGCCTTGTCAGCGCCCATGCCCGCCCTGATCGCCGCCAGGTTCCAGCGGCCTGCGCCACCCCACCACGCGGTCGCGCGGCCCGCAGGGGGAGATCCCCACTTTGTCAGGCGTGGAACTGCATTCGCAAGAAACCATCACCCTGCCCCCACTGGCTTACGGATTTTTGCTCTTCCGTCAGTGAGCCGCCGGGCGTTTCTTGAGGGCCTGCATCGCCACCACCCCGCAGATGATCAGCAGCAGCCCGACCGCCGTCATCCAGGTGAGCTGGTAGTTGGGGAGCAGGAACACCTGCCAGATGATTGGCAGCCCGATGAAGGCGGCGTTATAGGCCGGCACCAGCAGGCTGGCGCGTACCTTGTGGGCGAAGCCGATCTGTGTTACGACGAAGGCCAGAAAACCAACCACGAATGAGGAAGTGAAGAAGATTGTCCCAACCAGGTTGGACGGCAGCAGACCGGGCTGCCCGCCATAGTTCTGGCCGACGCCCTTGAAGAACGGGTCGAGGCTGCCCAACCCGCCGGCCAGGGTGCCGAACGCCAGGGCGACCACCGCCAGGTTCGAGCTCCGCAGCGAGGCGATGACGAAGGCAATGCTGAGAACCAGCCAGACCGCCTGGGCCGCCAGCATGGCGTTCACGTTCATCGAGAAACGGTCCATGCCGGTGCGTGCGATGTTCTCGATCCCGATGACCAGCGTCCCGCTGACGATGGCCGCCGCCCCCGCCAGTTCCAGACGGGTGATTTTTTCCTTCAGGACGAAAGCTGCATACGCCATCAGGAAGATCAGTCCCATCCCGAACATGCTGCTGAACAGGGCGGGCGGTCCGTAGGGCTGGGCCAGCGTAGACCAGACAAAGAGCGTGTTGTTCAGGATCAAACCGACGGTGTAGATGACCGGCTTCTTCAAACCGCCATCCACCGGCTGGCCGGTCTTTTGGAGTTTGGCCTTGATCTGCTCGAAAACCTCGATGCCCTGACGTTCCAGAGCCTTGGCCAGGTGGGCCTGGATGGTGAAGAGAATGCCCAGGAGCAGAACGAGTGGAATGTTGGTCATGAGAATCATCCTTGAATAGGTACTAAAGAAAAGTAAAAAGGGAGAAGCGGCAGATGGTTAAGGCGTCCGGCGTGACTGCATGTCATCCAGGATGACGCGCAGGGCGGCGGGATTGGCGCGGTGCAGGAACTCCCCGCGCGACCAGTAGACCTCGTAATGCCCGCCCAGCGAGGCGACGACCGCCTGGATGGCCGGGGCATACTGCGTGTAACGCGGCTCATTGTAACAGCAAATGTCGAACTGGTTCAGGACCTGGATCTGCGACCGGCCTGCCGCCCCCAGGATGGACAGGTCTTCGAACCCGGCCAGGCGCTGCAGGTCGGGGAGATTCTCCTCCCAGTCGCCCCAGTTCCTCTGGTCGCGGTCGAAGCGCAGGGCCAGCGGCACGCCGGCCGCCACGGGGTAGCTGGCGTCAATGCGCACGTCCAGCGCCGCGGCCAGTTGGGTCGTCCAGCCGCCGCCGGAGAGACCGACCATGAAGATATCCTGGAAGCCCTGCGCCTCCGCCTCGTTGACCAGGGCGATGACCGGCTCGACGAAGTAGCGCAGCGGCGAACCGGCGGTGACCTCATCGAGGAAAGCAAACTGCTTGTGCTGGCGGAAGACCACCGGCCCGGTCTCAGGCAGGGACACGGTCACCTCGTGCAGGTTGGCGCCCAGCAGCGGCATGTCCAGTCTCCAAACGAGATATCCGGCGCGTACGAAGGTCTGGATGGCGGCCCGGTCGCGCCGGGTGTAACCCTCGTGCCCGGTGTGGTAGATCACCAGCGCCCCGTTGGGTTCGGCTGGCCGGGAAACGGTGACGACCGACGCGAAGCCGTTCGGCAAATGGATGATCTTGCCGTCCCCGGCGATTTCCGGTATAATATCCGGCAGAGAGGCAGCAGCGAAAATATAGTCAATCAGCCTGAGGCGCAGCGCTGCGACGTCGGCGGCGTCGGTGACGTGGATCTGCGGCTGGTAGGCGGCAGACGTCTCCCCTGGGGCCGGTATGGCGCCGGTCAGGTACAGCGCCAGCACCAGTCCCACCACGGCGGTCGTCAGGACGCCCAGCAGGAACCATAAGACGGGGGAGCGTGTCCTTTTCATGAGATCATTATAATGCAGTCGTTCGGAGGGCACATGGATCATAAAGTGTACGTGATGCTCGGGTTCCATATCAATTTTTATCACTCCTGGCGGGGCGATACCCCCGACGAGGCCGGCTTCGGCACCGATATACGCGTCATCCGGGGCATCCTGGACATCCTCGACCGCGCCAACGCGGCCGGGAGGAAGGCGCGCGGCTACTGGGACACGGAGGTTTACTGGACCTTCCAGGAGATCCTGCCCAAACACTGCCCCGACATCCTGGAGCGGCTGCGCCGCCGCGTCGCTGCCGGGCTGGACGAGATCGTGCTCGGCCCGTTCAACAACGGCGCCAACCACGCCGCCACCGCCGACGAATTCCGCCGCGCGGTGGAATGGGCCATGGAGAACCCGTGGGGGTCTGGCTTGAAGCAGTTGTTCCCGCAGGTCACGTCCTACTACCGCCCGCAGGAGTGCTTCTTGACCACCGGCCAGGAGCAAATCCTGAAGGACTGTGGTGTGGACGGTCTCATACTCTATTATGCCCTCGTCCCGTTCAACACGCTGGGGGCCTTTACCCCGGCCCTGTCTCTGGAGCGGCGTTACAACCCGTTCTGGTTCCGCTCCCGCGAAGATCAGCCGCCGCTGGTCGTCTTCCCGGCCATGGCCGCCGCCGACGTGCTGGAGATGACCTCGCTCGAATCCATGCTGCTCGACCTGCACGCCCGCCAGTTGCGCGGCGAGATTAATTCAGATGTTGTCATCCACCTGAACGAGGACGCCGACCTGGAAAGCTGGCTGCCCGTCAAGCTGCCGCCCGCCTTCAAGTGGTTTCCCAACACCGGCGGGCTGGAGGAGTACATCCACCTGGTCAACAAGTACCCGTGGGCCGACTTTACCGTCCCGAGCGAGTACCTGGCCGCCCACCCGCCGCAGGGCGAGGTGCTCGTCCGGCAGGACCTGGCCGACGGCGGCTTCGACGGCAGCTACTCGTGGGCCGAGAAATGCGCCAGCCTGCGCACCTGGACCCTGCTCGAACAGTCCCGCCTGAAGTCCAACCATGCCGCGGCCCTGGCCCGGCGCACCGGCCTCGACCTGGATGCCCGCCTATGGGACGGCATGGATTCGTCCTTCTTCCAGCGGCTGATCGGCCTGACCACCACCCACTTCGGCATGTCCACGCCGGTCATCAACGAGGAGCGCCAGGCGCGCGCCTTCGCCATCCTGGGCGGGGCACGGCGGATTGCCGATGAGGCCGAGCGAGAGGCGGCCGGGCGGATCGTTGCGAAGCAGCCGCCGGCGGAGGCGCTATACGCTTTCGAGATTTTTCCCACCCCGCCGGCGCGGGAGCTCGATCCGGCTCCGGCGCGGGCGGCAGTCTGTGTGCCGGTGATCCTGCCGGCCGGGGTGGAGGCGGTGCGATTGGAGCAAGATGGAAAGCTCGCGCCTGCCTCCCTGACGGACCGGACGCCCCTCCCGGATGGCCGCGTGCAATACAACCTCCGCTTCGTTACCGGGACGTTGAGCAAGGACGATGTCTTGCACTATCGTCTCTTCGCCGCCGCTCCAGCCGCCGCCCCCGCCCCGCTGACCCGGCTGAAGAACGCGTGGCTCGAGGTCGAGTTCTCCGGGCAGACGGGGATCGCCTCCTGCAAGCACAACGGCGTCGAGGTTGGCGGGACGGAGTTCCTAAGCCCCTTTGTCTCCTACCGGACGGACAAGCAGCCGGTCGTCTACCCGGCCACACGCTGGGAGCTTATCCCCCTGACCGGGGAGCAGTGGCACGGCCTGCAGCGCCTGCGCCTGCGCGCCTCGGCCCCGATGCAGACGCCGCACGGGGAATTCACCAACGAGTTCACTTACACCTTTACCCTGTTCGACGATCTGCCGCACCTGTACGTGGATGTGGAGGCACGCTACGCCGCCACGCCGTCCACCGAGACCATCCACAACATGATCCAGAAACTGCGCCGGCTGATGGACCTGCGCTGGGTGGAGGTGGCGCCGTGCCAGCTCCATCCAGCCCTGACGGCTCCGGCGGCGAAGCCCTTGCGGGTCTGGAAGCACAACTACCTGGGGATCACGGCCTGGTACGACCTGAACTACGGGCAGATCAACCCCCGCAACCGCGACCTGGATTCCTTCAACCACCAGGCGACCGCCGGCTGGGTGGCGGTCAGCGACGGGAAGCGCGGCCTGCTCCTGGGCGAGAACGCCGAGCGGCTGGCCTCGATGGCCTTCTGCCCGATGCGGCTGCGCGAGAGAAATGGCCTTCAGCAGTTATGGCTCAATCCCTTCGGCTCGTACCACGGCCGGCAAGCCAGCTATTCCCACCTGGGGGCCAGCGGGCTTGGAACGGATTTCCTGAATGCCTTCAGCGGCGCCCTGAAGCCCAACGGCCCCTCGTTCAACGGCCAGACTGTGACCTTCTCACTGCTGCTGGCGCCGTATGCCGGCGACGAGCCTCCGGCGGAGCTGCAGGCCGAGGCCGCCGCGCACTTCTATCCGCCGGGCGTGGTCTTTCACGCCGCGCCTGCCGGGGTGGAGGCGCTGCTGCCGGAAGATATCCTTGCTGCCGCTGAAGAGAACCTGCGCCAGGCGGCGATCGCCGCGACCGAGACCGTTCCCGTCCCGGCGGCCTTCCTGGTCAATCCCAGTCACAATCAGGCCAACCTGGTCTGGGATCTGCCGCGCGCTGTCCCGGTGACCGGCTGCGAGGTGGCCTGGAGAGCGGGCGGCGAATCGGAATGGCAGACCTGCTCCATCCCACCGGCGAACCGCTGGCAGGTGCCCGGCCTGGAGGACGGGCGGGAATACGCCTTCCGGCTGCGCGCCGCCTGCGGCCCGCGCTTCTCCGCCTGGACGGAGGAACAAACCTGCGTCCCCGGGGCGGTCCTGGTCTCGTCCATGGGTGGAGGCTTTGCGCAGCTTCCCCTGCGGTCGCTCCTCAAGTTGATCGGCGGCAGCCTGTGGTCGGTCGTACGGGCGCGGTTTGCCCGGCGCTGATCGCGCGCTTTTAGGCAGGAAAGATCGCTCGCGGGCGGTTGCGCTGGGAAAGCTGTCCGTATTGATCCAGCGCTCAGCGCCCATCAGGAACAACCGACAGGCAGCCTATCTACCGGCTGCCTGTTTTTTTACGATGACAGAGGCCGCACTCAGGCCATGGACTTGCCGATCTCCTTCAACTCCTTGACCACCTCCTCCGGCAGGAGGGCCGGCTCGACGCCCAGCAGCCTGCAGGTCATGAGTTTGTGGGCGGTGATCTCGATGATCTCGGACATGTCGGCGGCCCGTCGCAGGCTGGAGCCGGCCACCACCAGGCCGTGGTTCTGCATCAGCACGCCCAGACCGTGCTGGAGCATGGCCTGGGCGACTTCCTTGCCCAACTGGTCCGTGCCCGGCATGATGAAGGGCACCACCGGGATGTCGCCGAAGAAGGCTGCATCGGCGGAGATCGGTTGGAAGTGCGTGCCGGTCAAAGCCATCAAGGTAGCATAGGGGGCATGGGTGTGGATGACAGCACTGATGTCGGGCATGTTCTTGTAAATTTCGCAGTGAACGCGCCGCTCGCTGGAGGCGGTATAGTCGGTCTCGTTGAGGATTTTGCCGTCCAGGTCAATGCGCACCAACACGTCTAGATGCAGGTCGCCCTTGAAGATGGCATTGGGGGTGATCCAGATCTCGTTCGGGTTGTCGTCGCAGCGGGCGCTGATATTGCCGCCGGTGGAGGTGATCAACCCCTTGGCATACAGCTCGTTGGCGACCTGCAAGATCTGGTCGCGCACGTCGTTGGCCCTGGGTACAGCGGCTACGGCCGGTGCATATACGACCGTTTGCCCGACAGCCGGGGCAGGCGCGGCGGCAGGGGCCGGAGCGGCGGCAATCTTGGTCAGGTCGCCCGGATCACCGACCCTGGCACGCGCCTCGCTGTATAGGCGAGACATGTTGCCCTGGATGCGCATGAAGGCCATGGCCTTGCCGGTGTCGCCGGAGAAGGAAAGCTTGCCACTCGTAGCAGCCTTGGTGGCATTGACCCGGCCGGTGAACATCCCATCCAGGATGTCGGCGGCCATCTTGAGCCTGACGTCCGGCTCACGCGGCGGATTGCCCAGCCCGGCGTCTACCTGGCCGTCAATGAAGCTCAGGAAGAACGCCTGGTCTATGTCCTTCACGGTAAACAGGAAGACCACGTTCTTGCCCCTGGCAAAGCTGGCCATCGCCGGGTCGGCGGTGATTGCAGCCGTGAACTCTTTCAGGATGGCGACCATCTTCTGGCGGCCGGCGCTATGCGCGGCGGGGACCGCCTGAGCGGCGACCGCGGCCAGGGTGGATGGGAGAGGGGCCGAAGTGGCTGGCGCGGCGGCAGGCGCGGCCGGGACACCTGATTGCGTCAGGTGACCGGGATCACCAACCCTGGCACGCGCCTCGCTCTTTCCCCTGGCAAAGCTGGCCATCTCCTTGTCTGCGGCGATGCGAGTGGTGAATTTCTTTAGAATGGCGGTCATTTTCTGGCGTACGGTATTCGTGTCCATGCTTGGAACCTTTTCGGTCAGCACCGCCGGCTGCGGGACGGCGGCGGGTAGGGGAGCGGCCCGGGTTTCAGCGGCCTTTTCCTTCTGGGCGGCCACGTCCAGGTCAGTCGCGCCTGGGCCAGGGCCAGCGGCGCGCTCCTGCAGCCTGGCCTCGTCCATCCGGCGGGCCCCCAGCCAACTGAATGATTCGAGGGCGGCCGGGTTGAGGATGTACTTCGGGCGCTGGCCGGCCAGCAGCAGCTTGATCTCGTTGTAGATGATCTCGCCCTGGTGGGCGGCCACCTCCTGGGTGTTGCCGGCCACGTGCGGGGTGGCGATCACATTGGGGAAAGCCAGCAGTGGATCGTCGGCGCCCGGCGGCTCGACCGGGAAGACATCCGTGGCGAAGCCGCCCAGCTTGCCGGACTGCAGCGCGGAGAGCAGCGCCTCCTGGTTGATCAGCGCCGCCCGGGCAGTGTTGACCAGGAAGGCGCCCGGCTTCATGCGCTCGAAGGCGGCCGCGTTCAGCATGCCCCGGGTCTCATCCGTGACCGCAGCGTGCAGGCTGACGAAGTCGCTCTCGGCCAGCAGGCGCTCGAAGGAGACCTTCTCGGCGCCCATCAGGGCGGCTCCTTCGGCGCTGACGAACGGATCGAAAAGCAGCACACGCGCCCCGAAGGGCAGGAGCCGGGCGGCCACCTTGCGGCCGACGGCGCCGCCGCCGATCAGGCCGATCGTCTTGCGCCACAGCTCAACCCCCAGGAACTCTTCGTGGGCCTGGCCCAGGCGGCCCAGGTCGCCGGCCTCCCCGCCAGGCTGGCGCAGGAAGGACGAAGCACCCTGCAGCCGGCGGGCCAGCATAAGCAGGAACCCCAGCGTCAGGTCGGCGACTGCGTCCGCGTTGCGGGCGGGTGTATTGGCGACCGGCACGCCGGCCGCCGTGCAGGCTTCGATATCCACGTTGACCGGGTTGCCGCGGCAGACCACCACCAGACGCAGGTCGGGCAGCTTGAGCAGGCAGGCGGCGTCAACGATGTCCACCTCGGTCACGAACACCTGGTAGCCTTGCAGTGCCTTGACCAGGTCGTCGCCGGTCAATAAGATGCCTTCGGTGCGATAGGGTTTGTAGGTCACCTCGCCGATCTCGCCCAACTGCTTCAGGGCCAGCTCATCCACCTCGGCGGCGATGTAGATCTTCGGGCGGAAGGAAGCCGCCGCCGATCCGCCCTCGCCGGCCAGCGTCCCGGAAAGCATGACCTGGGTGATCTGCGTGGCGGCCGCACTGTCGGCTGGGCGGCGCTCCTGGCGCAGCGACTGCCAGTCGGCGTACAGCGCCTGGTAGGTGGACGAGAGCTGCGGGTCGGGCTGGTGCTCGCGTGCCGGGCGGGCCAGGGCCTTGGCGCCCGCCGCCAGGTTGGGGAAGAGACCGGCGGCCACACCGGCGCAGATAGCTGCCCCCAGGGCCGTGGCTTCCGCCGAGGCGGCCACCCGCACCCGGCAGTTGAGCAAATTGGCGATGGTCGCCGTCCAGAAGGTCGAGCGGGTGATCCCGCCGCCCAGGCAGACCTCGCCGGGCTTTTGGCCGGAGAGCTGCGCGATCTGGTCCAGGTTGGCGCGCACGGCGTAAGCCATGCCTTCCAGGACGGCGCGCCCCACGTCGGCCCGGCCCTCGTCGCCCAGGCGGGCGATGAGCGAGGAGAAAGTCAGGTTGTCGACCGGGGGCTCGAGCGCCGAGGCGTTGAAGACCGTCGCCCCGATGGTCGAATGGATGCTGTGTGCGCCGGGAACAGAGGCCTCCGCCTCGGCCGCCAGGCGGGCGACCGGGTTGGGCGCCTCGGCGTGGAGCAGGCGTGCCACCCATTCCAGGGTGAAGCCCATCTGCCCGGCGTTCGTCTCGAGCACGTACAGGCCGGGGATGACGTGCAGGCCGGTCCAGATGCGCATTTCCGGGTCAATGGTCAGCTTTTCGACCGCCATTTGGACCGAGGTGGTAGTGCCGGCAATCACACCCACCTGGCCGGAGGCAACCACGCCTGAGCCAAGCAGGCCGCACTGCGTGTCCGGCCCGCCGACCGCCACCGGGATGCCGGGATGTAGCCCCAGGTTGGCGGCGGCCTCCCTGGTCAGCTTGCCGAGTCGGCTGCCGGCCGGCTGGAGCGGCGGCAGGACCTTCTCGGACAGGCCCAGGGACTTGATCAGGGCCGAGGCCCACTTGCGGGATTTCAGGTCGAACAGCAGGCTCTCGGCCGCCTGGGCCGGCTCGGAGGCCAGCTCGCCGCTCAGCATGTAGCCGACCCAGTCGCTGATCGCCAGGGCGGCATGCAGCTCCTTGTACTTCTCCGGGCGGACTTCCTTCAGCCACATCAGGCGGGCGGCCATGAAGACCGGGTTGGGGTAATGTCCCGTGATCTTGTAGATCTCCTCGCCGCGCTCCATCGCCAGGTCCATGCCCTGGTCAACCGCGCGCGTATCGCGGTTGGGTGCCGCCAGCAGCACCCGTCCCTTTTTAGCGATCGCCACCAGGCTGTGGCGCATGGAGGCGGCGGCCACGCCGGCCACCTGGGCCGGTTCGATCCCGGCCTGGAGCAGGACAGCCCTGGCGCACTCGCCCAGCGTCCGCCAGACCAGGTCGGTATCCAGCCTGAAGGCAAAACCGCCGGCCTCCGGCTCGGGCGGCAGGCTCCAGGGCCGGAAGACGCTGGTGATTTCCCCCGTGGCGGCGTTGACCAGCAGGCAGCGTCCCCCGCCGCCACCGACGTCCAATCCCATCAGATACTTTGACATGTCATCTCCTGTCTGGATCGGTATAACCGTTCGGCCCTTTATCCGTGCCTCCTGAAGAGGCTAAGCCGTTCCTTCCAGTTGCCGAACAGGACCTTGATCAACGTGCGCACGAATTCCACTTTCTTTGCCGAATAGGGGAAGCCCATCATCTGCCCGCCCAGGCGCGGCCAGGAGATGTGCTGCCAGACGACCATCTCGCGCAGGCCCTCGGCGCCGCGCGTCTTGCCGTAGCCGCTGGCCTTGCGTCCACCCCAGCCGACCTCGGCGTAGCCGGTGGAGGTGCCGTGGTCGTTGAGCGCCGCGTCTCCCACCTCCAGCCGGGTCAGCAGACGGCGGCCGCGGGCCACGTCACGCGTCCACAGGCTGGCGGTCAGGCCGTAGGCGCTGGCATTGGTCAGGCGGATGGCTTCTTCGACATCCTTCACTCTTCGGATTGCGATGAGCGGGCCGAAGGTCTCCTCGCGCATGACGGCCATCTCCTCGCTGACGTCAACGATGATGGTCGGCGGGAAGAAGCGACCCGCACCGGGGAGCGGATCCCCGCCCAGCAGCACTCTGGCGCCCATCTGCCTGGCCTCGGCCACCTGCTGTTTCAGGACGTTCATCTGCGCCTCGGTGGTGATGGCGCAGACCTCGTTGGTCGGGTCCATCGCCGGGCCGGTGCGCAGGCGGGCCGCCTTCGCCGTCAGTTTTTCGATGAAGGCCGCGGCTGCCGCCTCCTCGACGTAGACGCGCTCGACGGCCAGGCAGGCCTGACCGGCGTTGAGCAGCGCGCCCCACAGGATGCCCGCGGCGGCCTTGTCGAGGTCGGCGTCCGCCAGGACGATGGCCGCGTCCTTGCCGCCCAGCTCGAGCGTCAGCGGGACGAGGTGCTCGCCGGCCAGGGCGGCCACCTTGCGCCCGTTGGCGGCGCTGCCGGTGAAGACCAGCTTGTCGATCCCGGCAGCGATCAGCGCCCGCCCGGTGGAGGCGTCGCCGGTCACTACCTGGACCAGCCCCTGCGGCAGCCCGGCCAGCCGCGCCAGCTCGCCGACCTTCAGGCCAACCAGCGGGGTGTATTCCGAGGGCTTCAGCACGGCGGCATTCCCGGCGGCCAGGGCGGCGATCAGCGGTTCCATGCTCAGGGCGAGCGGATAGTTCCAGGGCGAGATGATCCCGACCACGCCGCGCGGGCGGGCGACGATGCGGTTGGAGCGCAGCACCCCCAGGCGCGGCGAGACCGTACGCGTGCGCAGGATGCCCGCCGCATGGCCGCGGTAAAAGTGCAGCAGCTCCAGGGCGGTGACCACCTCGCCGTAGGCCTCCACCTGGTTCTTGCCCTGTTCGGCGACGATGAGCCGGGCGATGGCATCGGCCTGTTCCACCAGCACCCGGCTGAGCCTTTTCAGTTCGTGCATTCGCTGGCGGACGGTCAGATCCCCCCATGCGGCCTGCGCCGCCCGGGCGGCCGTCACTGCCGCCTGAACCTGTTCGGGGGTGCAGACCGGCGCCCTCCCCAGTTCCTCCCCCGTAGCTGGATTTCTTGAGATGAGATTTTCCATACGTCTCCTGGGTGAATGAAAATGGTAATCAGAATCCGGTAGTCTCTGTGCCGCTCTGACGCCATGGGACTTGATCGGCAGGATCGTCAGGTTCACGGTTGCTGAGAGCCTGCGGCCTTGTCAGCGCCCATGCCCGCCCTGATCGCCGCACCCCGCGACCCGAGGTGACGCCCCACTGAAAGCAGGATGGCTTCGGCCATGACCGTGCTGGCGGAAACCACACAGGACTTGGGGCGCTCAATCCGTATCGAAAGCTGCCAACGCCACGGGCAAGACCTGCGTTACGCCATGTCCGGCCGCCGGCAAGCCAATCAGGATGGCGCTAATGACTTCCTCGCGCGTTGCGCCCGCTTGCTTGGCGACTTGGACATGAAAGGGGATACCGCTTTCCAATCGCAAAGCCGCCAACACAGCCAGGTATGCCAGAGCCGCCGTTTTCTTGTCCAGCGCGCTGGCTTGAGCAAGTCCTTGTACCATGCCGCCCCAGGCTTGCGCCTGTTGGGGGGCTTGGCTCATGAAGGTTTGAAACATAACCAAATCAAACCGCGATACAAGGCCGCGAAGCGGCGTCGCCTGCAGCGGGGGTTAGGCCGCCCAGTATTGTCAGCCCGTGTCAGTGCATCGCTCAATCACGCGGCCCAGCCTGTTCAAGAGGCTCGTGTTCAGCGAGGAACCTCTCAATGTCGTCGATGAACGCGACCGTGGCTTTTTCGATGGACGCGGTCAAAGCGTCTGAGTCGTTGAGGTCGAAATCTGTGGCCAGGTCGCATTCAAGAATCGAGTCGATACCTTTCGCTGGCGTGACAACACGGTACTCGGGCCACTGGCTGTCTTTGAACAACTCCCAATACTGCCGCTGAACCTTCCGGTTGCTTCCCGCCAGCCAAGCTTCGAATCTGAATGCGTCGTAGTTGAAGACGATTGCGATTTTTAGGCCGCGATGCTTGAGCGACGGCGGAACGAGGGCAAAGTAAGTCATGTCCATATACCCCTGATAGAGACCAGATACGGCGAAACCCGCGTAGCTGTTGTTGAAGTGCGTTCGCAAACCCATCATGTAAGAGAGTAGTGCTCTGTACGCCTTCTGAATCGATCCTTTTCCGAGTTGCCCCCGCAACTCCTCCATGTCTTCCTGTATCGAGTGCATGCTTGGCTCCTTTCTCATCTGCGCAACCCTCGCGGGAGGACTCCGAAGGACGGGCACTAACGGACCGTGCTTCAGCCGCACGATGTCCTTTATCCGGCAACATTATCTCTATCTTTTCCCCAGGCTCTTGGAAGACAGCCGCTTTAACCGCCGCCGTCGGGAATTGGCCTCGGTCATCGAGGCCGTCCGCCAACTCCTCCGCAATCAGGAGATGGACCCCGAAGACAGGCTACGCACCGGCGTTTGTGTGCCCCTACATGCGCGGTTGGCAATGCACCACGGTCTTCGGGCCAGAGGGTAGAACTCTCCCCTCGTTCCTTTGCCCTACCGCTACAACAGTGCCTCGCTACAGATGATGCGCGGAATCAACGGCGCTTCCTCGGCTCGATCAACAACGGTGCGGTGAGTTTCCTCCAGGTTGTAGTCCCGCACGATGCGCAATAGTTGCTCGATCAGAGCCTGGCCGGTGATCTGGCTGCGCCGCAGGTTGTTGAGCTCACGATGGGCACGAGCGGTCAAGGGGACGGTGCTTAAGATCTCGGACAGGAAAGCCAGCCGAGCTTTCTCCTCTGGGTCCTCCTCAGCATCGAAGATGAGGCGCAGTTCGGCCAGGGCGTAGTCGCGACCCAGGGCGGCGCCCACCCTGTGGCGGATCTCGGCCTCGCGAGCCCGCACCTCGGCGTCGAAGTCGCGCTTGACGGCGGCGATGCGCTCGTTAATGCCAACGGGCAGCGCCAGGGTGGGCTCGTCCTCCTCGCAGCGGATGGCGCGGATGGCCTGCTGAGGATCCGCCGTGCGATGGCCCCGTTCATCAACCAGGTAGAGGCGCTGATAGCTGCCGGCCTGGCAGAAGACGAACAGGCCAGGTTCACCAACGGACTGGCGCGCGCTGCGGACGCCGTCGGGCATGGTGGCGATCTCCTGAAAGCGGTCGGGGTCGGTGCGCTGCAGTTGGCGGATGAGCTCTTCGGCCTCCAGCAGGCTGAAGATGTCGGGCTCAGGCTCGTCGTCCAGGACGCTGGGATCGCCCCGATAGATGGCGTACATGGCCTCCTCGTTGATCTGCTCGCTCTTGTGCAGCACAGGGGCATCCTCGCCGATGGTGCGGTGGATGTCGGCGATGCGGCGCTCCAGACGTTGCTCGATGCCCAGCTCGCGCTCCAGGCCGGTCTCAGGGAGGAAGTTGTAGGCATAGATCGTATCGTGCTCAGTGCCGATGCGGTCCACGCGGCCCACGCGCTGGATGAGGCGGATGGGGTTCCAATGCAGGTCGTAATTGACGACGTGGTTGGCGTCCTGCAGGTTGAGGCCCTCGCTCAGGACGTCG
>Ga0194125_10001734_pt1 | contig 36865 bp, 32 predicted proteins | sample TA2KigC250mmetaG_FD_148626 | JGI IMG/M metagenome (GOLD analysis project Ga0194125, IMG submission 148626) | Freshwater microbial communities from Lake Tanganyika, Tanzania - TA2015034 Kigoma Deep Cast 250m | ecosystem: Environmental > Aquatic > Freshwater > Lake | place: Tanzania: Lake...
GTTGCTCATTATGTCTTACCCCGTTTCGGCGAAAGCGAAAAACTGCTTTTCTCGCCGTTACGTCAATGAGTCGAAATCCCCCATCAAATCTCCGTTCAGAACGATAGGGAAACTGAAGGTTACTAAAGAAACACACCTCTACCATTTATTTTGCAATTCAACCACCAGTTTTCATCAATAACCGTCATAGCTGAACCCCATCCGATGGTAACATGGTCGCGAGTCGGCGCGCCATCCTCAACAGCAGCTTTCCAGAATGATATGCCGTCAATGGGCGAATTTGGCTCTACTCCAGCCATCTCAAGAACTAACGCGGATATGTCCGTGTGTTGGACGATTAGATTACTTCGCTTCCCAACGCCAATGCCTTCAGGATGACGGATTAATATCGGCACATCGTGTACTTCAGGCGTGGAGGGATATCCACGTTTGCCGATGTATCCAAAATCTCCGATTGAATGTCCATGGTCGGTGGTGAAAATCAGCAATGTGTTGTCGAGCATGCCAAGGCTTCGCATCGTTTCATAGAAATGCCCGAACCAGCGGTCACACATTGTGACTAAGCCACTGTAATTTGCTTGCGTTCGGCGCAGTAATTCTTCGCTCATATTCACCGTGGAATATCCAGAAACTACCTGTTCCGGTCCATCGCTGTCGTCATACATTCGACGATAGTGTTCAGGCACAAACCATGGCTCATGCGGGTCAAAACTTTCCACGACTAAAAAGAACTTTTCGGCGTCCTGGTTCTGTTCCAACCAACGAGCGGCTTCGATTAAAACACGAGCATTGAAATAATCTTCCTCACGCACTCGGTCGTGCATATTCTTCAAACACTGACGAATAAAATTGATTCTTCCCGGATTTTGCACTTCCTTCGGCAGCCAGTAATCAATCTCCTCTTGTGTTGGTTCAGGCCCACTTCGATATTTGTCCGTTTCCTGTCCTCGTAAAAACATCCATTGGTCAAATCCTCGCCAGAAATTCTTCGAGGGTTTGAACATGTGATACACATCGGCAATCAAGCCCGTGCGGTATCCGTTTTTACTTAACAATTCAGCGAGTGTATCCTGGTCTTCAGGAATAGGCCCCCAGCCAGGAGCGCCTACAAAATCGCCCTTGAGACGGAAATTTGCGTTGACAAACGGATAGACACGTTTTCCTGTATAAAGCGCCCGGCGCATAGGAAGCGTCGGAAGCGATTCAGGATACGCACGCGTCATGACTAAAGATTCCTCCGCTAAGGCATCAAAATGCGGAGTCTTTACCTCCCACCACGGCGGCGAACCGTAGCAGCCCATGCAATCTTTACGAAGTGAGTCATAGACGACAAGTATGATGTTCATTAATTTTCTCCTTACATCTAATTTATCGTGTCATTTGAGATATACATATAACGTAAAGCGTAATGCGTAAAACGTAATTGAATATTATTACGTATTACGTATTACGTTTTACGTCTTATCTACACTTTCTCCAATGGCTTAACATTTCCAAAAGTCGGTTTAGGTCCGCCGGCTGGCGCAGCCCAGCGCACAGCGTTGGCGATTACGCGCAACACGCCTTCGTGGTGATATATCGGCAAGGTTTCATGTCCGGGACGGAAGTAAAAAATCTTGCCCGCTCCACGGTGAAAACAGCAACCACTACGGAAAACTTCTCCGCCGGCAAACCAACTTATGAAAACGAGAGTGTCAGGTTGAGGAATATCGAAGCGTTCTCCATACATTTCCGTGTGTTCTATCTCAATATATTCTCCAAGTCCTGCGGCGATAGGATGGCCTGGCTCTACAACCCAAAGTCGTTCTTTTTCACCTATTTCACGCCACTTCAGGTTACAGGTAGTTCCCATGAGCTTCCGAAAGATTTTCGAGAAATGCGCTGAGTGCAGTACAATCAATCCCATGCCCGACAGTACGCGTGCATGAACTTTATCTACAACAGCATCGCTCACTTCGCCGTGCGCCATGTGCCCCCACCATGTCAGGACATCTGTATTATTCAAAACTTCGTCAGTCAGCCCATGTTCCGGCTCGTCCAAAGTTGCTGTGCGAACCTCCATGCCCGGCTGCGCTTTTAGATAATTCGCAATAGCGCCATGTATCCCATCGGGATATAGCTTTGCGATCTTTTCGTTTGTTTTTTCGTGACGGTATTCATTCCAAACAGTCACGCGAATTGTATCTTTCATTTTGGTCTCCTGTATTATACCATTCCAACCAAGTTCATAGGATATTCTTTCTAGCTCCTGCCTCTTATCTAGATTTGTCTTAATCATATCCGCAAGCAGTCGCTTCGCAGATTCATCACCGAAGTGAGATGGCTTGGGCCCGAATCCCTTTCCATCAGTGTGTCTTGAAGAATCTAAAGGAACTGGATTCTTGAGTACAACATCGGTTCTCCCATATTGAGCTCTGACCGCTACGAAATCTTTGCCTTCGCACTCCATATATCCGAAGAAAATACCATCTACGCCTTGGGGACGTTTATCAACTTGACCGACAGTACCATCTTGACGTTTGTACTCACGAACACCTGGTTTCAGGTCCCTAAAGCTCTGGTCAAAGTATCCAAGGTAACCAATTGAATGCTTCATAATCTTCTCCTTTCCAACCGCTCAAAAACAGCTTGTAATAACCGTGATAACCAGCCAGTCATCGTAATTGGTATTGACATGGCCAATGGACTCCAAAATATCACCTTTTTTTGAAGCCACAAGTTTGTTATCCTATATCACTTCTCCATCAATGCAGACTTGTGTAGAGCGATAAGCTCTCGGACCTTGGGCAGCAGTTCGTTAGGAACCGCAATAAAGGCTTGCCCTTCTTGCTCGAAGGCGGGGCATGTTTCAGAAAATAGTCTCCCTTACCAAAGGGGATAGGGGGTTGTTACATTTTGATACGTGATACGTGAAACGTGATACGTGATGAGTGATTTTTCCCTTCTCACGTTTCACGTTTCACTCTTCAACTAATTTTTGAGAAAATTTGAAACATGCCCAATTTTCCTAGATGTCCCGGATTTATGCTTACGTTTACTCATCTAGGACGCACCTTGCTTTGTTTCCAATCAGTCCGGTTCAATGTCGAAACGCGGTTAGGGTCGAAATTATCATCATCTGTATAGAAAATATCGCCGCCTTCGGTCACCCAGCGGTGTTTCCATTGATTTGAGCCAACATCAACCTCATTTGTATATGGATTGATATACTCTTCCTGGTCAGTGAGGGTGAGGAACATGTCGTTGTGAATCTCGGCCATTGTTTTTTGCCTATTTTCTGTTATTTGTCTATCAAGCTCTTGGAGTTCCTTCAAGGTTTTGATTACTATACCTGCTCTCTCCATCTGCCCTTTGAGTTCTCCCTGCCACCATTGTGGATTCAGTTTGACAGAGGTTTGAATCACACTGAAGACAGGCATCCATTGGTCAAATTCGTCAACTGGTGCCCGGAAGAAACGGGTTTCCCGGTTGAGCCACTCGCCGGCGAACAGGGCTCCCCTGTCCTCAATCAGCGCAAGCGCCTTCTCTTTGTACTGTATGCCGCCTTCGTCATACGTAAGCGTCAGAACGGCGGCGTCACAACGGACCTGGAGTGGTATCGCAAAGGACGCCGCTTGCTGTTGATAGCGCTGAGCTAACTCGGGAAGGGCGCGCTGTTCGATAACTTGCACATTGCGGGCTTGAGGGTGTGCCTGTGGAATTACGACTTGAGTAATAAACTGTTGGGCGGTCATCACAGGAGAAACAGTCATGCCCATGTAATTGCTCCCAGGTGGGAATAAGCCCATTTGCCCCGCCGGCGAATATCGCATATCACAAAAATACCAATCAGGACACTGGCGAATCATGACCGTTCCGACCGAATCTCGCTTGACGGTAAGGTCCACTTTCGCCTCAATGGACTGTCTGGGGCCGCCTGCCGCTGTTGGGTCAATGCGAAGAATGCCGCCTTCAACGAGCCAATCCTTGGGAACCAAAATGGTAAACGCCTGTTCTCTGGGTTCTGGCACGCGCTGAAAGATGACGGCTTCTACATTTCCTTGATGAGACTCTGTGTGTTGCGGTTTTGAACCTGTTTTTGGTATAACGCCCGATGGCGTAATCTGGGGTGGTGGAGGAGGAGTTTCTCCAGGGACAGTACTATGTGGGACTTCACCCACCGCAGATAGGACGCTTTGGGATGGTTTACACCCCTGGAGCGCGCTGCATTCTCCGCTGAAGGTGAGGTTTATCGGCTGTCCCATATCATCCTGTACCTGACCCTGGCCCGAAAGCGCGCCTTCAAACTTGGTCATGAATGGCACACCAATGGCCAAAGGTAGGTCAATCTCGACTTTGGCGTTGAAATCCAGTGGGACGGGACCAAATGAAATCCTGGTTTGGAGTTGGCCGCGGATGTAGGCGGTAAGCAAGCCAGTTTCTGCCTGATTCTCAATGCGTTCTACCTGCAGAGTCATCTGGCCGCCTTGAGCGTCAAGGAGCTTGAGCCGCCGGGTTAAATCGGCGTCACTGTATGACCAGCTTTGTCCGGCTTTGAGCGGCACTGCAGGCCAGAGGTCGGGCGTCAGTGGTCCAGAGAAAGCCTCCTTAACTTCGTCATCAAAAATCTCCTCGTTGGTTTTGGCATCGTAAAGGGACGGTTCATCGCCGGAAAAAACGACTCGGAAGGTCTGGCCCTTTGGAGCAAGTTCATACCGACTCAATTCTCCAGTCTGCTGGCTTTCCTCATCAATCGTCTGTCGTTCAGCCGTGATAACTTCGCGCGTGACCTCGTTAGCACGGCCTGCCTCGACTTTATTCACTTGCTCAAGGAATATAATTTTGCTGAAATAACGCACTGGATAAGCTGGTTCACCTTGGGCGCTGAGCGTGCCTTTAATCCCGGCTGAACGTGTAACTTCGAAACTCCAGCCTGGTTGAATCTGAGGCTGAACGTGAGTTTGAGCCTGCTCATGCCCTGACGACGGTTGCTCTAAATTGTCGATGGAAGCAAGCGGGTTGATGACCTGTTTCTCAAGGGTGTAAGTAGCGCCGCCGGTTGTGAAGGTCAAAGTCGTACCCTTGAGAGTTGCAGTGAACGCGAAGTTCTGTCCCTGACTTTGGAACGTACCTTGAAGTAAGCCCTCGGATTCACGAGCTGTGGCTGGGAACTGATGTCCGCTGAAGTGAATTATGCCAGTGTACTGGCCGTCGGCGTGTCTGAATTCGATTGTGATGCGGTCATTTTTGAACGTTCCCACATAAGGGTCAGTGACCGCAAGTGGGTTGGCAGCGAACGGATTGCTCTGAACGCCGGCATGGGCAAACCATACAAATTCTAATACGAAAAGCAACACCGTTAAAATAGCTAAATCGGTGAGGTGACGTACTTTCATATTTACTCCTTGTCGTTTGCCTTGTGCTCATTAACTGCTCTTACAGTAAGAGTTTTGACGAGTACAAGGCAAACAAATTTCCTCAGTGTTTCTTTTGCTCAAACGGTTCTTTTTTCCATCCAAACTTTTCTTTAGAAAGAAAAGTTTGAGCAAAAGAAATAAGAGAATTTTTCCATAGTGTTTTTGTTACTCACACTTTTTTTAAGAAAAGCGTGGAAAGTTTGCTTACAAATTAAGTTTATCACAGACTTAGGTGATTTTCCATCCAAACTTTTCTTTAGTAAAGAAAAGTTTAATCAAAAGAAACAAAGAGGAAGTTCCATCATAAGAAATAAGAGGAATCCAAACTAAATCTGGGATGATTTTGGTAGTCAGTCAATCAGCAGTTTGGGTGCAACATGGCGAATGAATCACGAGCAATTTTGGCCAAGCTAACAAAAACTCCTGTAAATCTTTCGTGGCCTTTCCTAACGGCATTTAGTTTTCCTCCCCCCAAACTTTTTCTTTTCCTAAAAGACTTCTTTTTTTGATTAAACTTTTTCTAAAAGTTTGGAGTTCCATCATAAAGAAAAGAAGAGGAATTTATTCCTCCTTTTTTTCTTCACCGAGAATTATGTTTCCCGTCGGCGTCCAACTTGTCGACCGGTGGAGGTTTTGTCTTGCAGGTTCATACGTGGGGTCGTGCGCAAGAGCTGCCCGGTAGTAATCCTGGGCTTCAGGAAGGTCACCACGAATCTCTAAAAGCGCCCCCAGTAAGTTAAGAGCTTCTGGACGAGAAGGGTCAAGGTAAATAGCCTTACGCACATACTCTATAGCTGTGTCGAAATGTCTGTCTCCAATATAACTTTTGGCAACTTCAATATACGACTCGTAATTCACCAATTTCTGTTTGTCGATATTTTCTCTGTCAATTACCTGGGATACTAACTCCCGAATCTCTTTTGGCGCAAATGGCTTCTGGATAAAATCTACGGCGCCAAGTTTCATAGCCTCTACCGCCGAATCAACTGTACCGTGAGCCGTAATAATAATGATACGAATGTCCGGCCGAATCCTACGGACTCGACTAAGTACTTCCATACCATCTATTCCCGGCATTTTGAGGTCTAAAAGAATCAAGCCAAACTCTTTCTCGTTGAGCTTGGCAAGCGCCTCCTCAGCATCCACAACCACAATGCCATCATCGATACTTAGGATAATAGACTCACTCTTGCGCTTCTCCGCGACAATCTGTTCTATATTCAAATCGCGGTATGTCTTTAGTTTTTTAGCCATCGTGTTAAACTCACTGGCAAGAAGTCCAAGTTCATCAGAAGAATTGGTCGAGATTTCGACATCATAATTGCCTTCTGCGATTTTGTGCGTCGCTTCCATAACCTGTCTGAGCGGCCTGGTGAGAAGGTGTGATAATAGCAGGCTGAATCCCAGCCCTATTCCCACGGCAGCGATACCAATGATGACCGTAGACAAAATAGCTCTTCCAGCAACACTCCTGGCGCGGTCGCTGGCTTTGAACATGGTTTCCTGGTTAATTTCTCGCAAACGAACGCACGCATCGCGAACTAACTTGAACGACGGAAGTACAGCTTCGTGATAAAATGCGGCTGCCTTTTGTGGGCCAATTTGATGGAACAGTCTAAGCTCCGAGAAGTTAACCAAATAAGATGAGTACCCTGTGTCAATCGCGTTAATAATCTTGTCTTCGCCCTTGACCGTGATGTTATCTTTCGCCCGACCAAGCCATTGCAAAAAATGGCTTTCGTTTTCGCTGTATTGCTTCAACCCCTCATCTTCGTAACCGAGCATCACAAGGAGTGTCGCACTATCCTGCCGCTCAATGGCATCTATCATATTCTCAGCCGCAAGAATACTTTTATAGTTTTCTCTCAAGATGGCATCGCTGGCATGGCCTAAACTGAGCAAATGGATAAACGCCCATACGAGAACCACAATCATCAGAGCAAGAGCCATTCCATACCCGATGAAAATCTTTTTGCGAAGTGTCCAAACCATGGCTATCTAATTTTTCCTTTCAGAGAGAAACCGAGTTTCTCCGAGAAACTCGGTTTCTTTTGCACGTTTCATAAGTTAATATCTACGCGACCGTTTCGATTCTGGGATTCCAGGCGGTCTGGAAGGAGTTTTACTCAATCTTTTGAGAAATGACGAAACTTCGTTGTCATAGGTTTCAAAAGGGTCTTTCATATCGAATGATTCGCCAAAGTTTGAATGAATCAAATCCCAATCGACAATATGATGTATTTTACGCCTAAATAATTCCCGCATGATGTGAACCCTGGCTTTGGCGCGCGTATCTTTAGGAGAAGATTTGATAGCGTTTTGAATCTGATTATCCGTAGTAACACGTTGCATTGCTCCCTTGCGCTCTAATTCATAATATAAACCTTTCCGTTGGTCGATGTTATGATATTCTAAATCCAGACTTTCAAGCCATGGGGCACCCCATTTCAACCGCTCCGACTCCATGAAAGTTTGAAGCAACCATTTTTTGGCAACCCAGTCGATTTTATCCGTCAGGATTGTATGGTCACGTTCCAAAGCATCCAATACCTGTTCCCATTGAGCTAAAATCCAATCCGTCTCTTCATCTTTACCTTTCAGGTATTTTTGAGCAGGTTGGAGATATTCCCTTTGCAAATCTATTGCGGAAATTGTCCTCCCAGATTCCAATTCCACTATCCATTTCAAGCTCTGGTCTCTGGAGATGTGTTTTATTGCCGAGACATGGTCGAATAAACATAGATTTTTCAATGGTCTTTTTCGTTCGATCAGATCCAACACTAAACTTGTCGTTCCAATCTTTAAAGCCGCGGCGTACTCAGACATATTAGTGTCGCCGACAAGCAGATGCAGTCGTCGATATTTGTTGTAATCGGCTAACGGCTCATCGCGAGTATTGATGATAGCCCGGCTGAATTGAATCCACTCATAAATTTCTGTAACGATATGGTCAGCGCGCTGAGAAATCTGAAAATCAACAAGCCGAGGTCCGTTATATTCGTCATCATTATTCAATCCCCATAATCCTTCCTCGTAACATCCGACCCGCCCAGTACCTGCAAAAATCTGCCGTGTGACGAAGAACGGCAATAATTGCGGAATCACGACTTCATAAAAAGGAACATTGCGTCTCACTAAATAATTTTCATGGCAGCCAAAAGTTGCGCCGGTGAAATGGTCGATATTATTTTTAAAGAAAGAGACTTCCTCTCTAATGCCCAGGCGTTCCAGCGTGTTTATTATCATCCATTCTATTGCCTTATCGTGGGCGATGAGTTCAAATAGGTTGCGACATTCAGCGGTAGCGTATTCCAAATGTCCCATATCGATATACAACCGCCCGCCGTTATACAAAAATCCGCCATTGCCTGGCGGCTCGCCCCAGTCTCGGTAGTGCATATCCAAAACGCCTAAACGCTGATTTTTGAAAATATGATTTTTGACTTTAGCGGCAACGACTTCAGGAGGGCCAAACGACCGGTCGCTCGGCGTCAAACAACCAAACTCTGTTTCGATGCCAAATATTCTGTTGCTCATGGTTTGCTTCCTATCAAGTAGACTTCCGAAGTCTCCAAGACTTCGGAAGTCTGAACGGGTCCCCCCGTTCAGACGACACCCAAAATTTCCTTCGCCGCTGTAATATCTTCAATCGCCTCTTCAGGACTCATAAATCCAATGACCATAGAATCTACTCCCCTGACATTAAAAACCCACTGTAGCCATTCTTTGACGCGGCCTTCGTCGAATCTGCCAGATGCTAATGGCTTGATGGCAATCACAGGCTTGCTACAATTATTGATAACATCCAACGCCGCCTCTTGGGAAGGATTCATGTAAAATCCCATTTTGTTGACGGGTGTAACGAATACCGCGATATCGTAGCCGCCTTCATCCATCATTTTCAGCCTTTCACCATTATGAGTCGCGGAACCTGGGATAATTCCTGCGTCTCGGATCCTTTTCAGGTAATCTTCAAGGTCAACAAAACGTCCGTCTTTTATCTCCCAATTGTCCGCCCAACCGCCATGCAGACAACAAAAGGGCGCGCCGAAATCTTGAAGAATCTTGGCCTGTTCTTTCGTCTCCTCTTTTGACCCAAAAGTAGTCGCGACGAAAGTCATCTTTTGGCCGGTGATATCCTCAGTCAATTTGATAGAATCAAGCAGTTTGGGATAAACCGGGCCTAACACTCCTGTAACCCCAAGATTTACCGCCGTCGTAAAAACTTCTGCGATTAGTTCAGTGGTAAAATATCGTCGAATCCATTCATCTCTGCCTCGGCTGGTATGCGACCAACCAAGCAGACTGTTGATGCCGATAAGCACCTTCGGCACTTCTACTCCTTCGATGGTAATAGATGGGAATTTTGACATTTTTTTACCTCCATAAGTATTTTAGACTTCCGAAGTCTCGAAGACTTCGGAAGTCTAAACATCTCAAGCCATGTGAATCTCAACATTATCCGCGACGCCGCCAAGAATTGTATAGCTTCCTGGCGCTGTTTGCAGGATGGAGCCGGGGACGTAGGTATTGACGGGACCATGAGCGACAAGCCGGGCGATGAAGCGTTGCCAACTGACGCCGCCTCCGAGGTAGCCGTCGAGCCAGAAACTTCGGTATTTTGCGCCGAGAATTTCTTTCGGCCCGATGGTATTGGCTTTTGGCGGCGTCCAGGACCAATCACCGCTGAACGAATGCAGCGCATTTTGCATTATAGTCATCGGATGTAACTCGACCAATCTTGCGCCTGCCTGCTTGTAGGCTTCCAAATCATCTCCAAATTCAGCGCCTAAATGCGCTTCCCAGAAAGCAATATGCCCACACCAGCCAATCCCGCCGTAACAAACATCAGCGCCGCCCATGTCCTCTATCATCTTGCTGTAATCGGGCAATGCATCCTTCGTCGGAAAATGAATCTGATACTTAGATGGGCGCAGTTTTTCATCAATAGCGAGGAAGAAACTTTCCATCATCGCTTTCTGAAAAGAACCAGCCCAATCAATTGGCGCTGTATTGCCGTCTGCATCCGCATATTCGTCCATATTAAACGAATGAACGTGTTTGCACGATATACCAAACATATTTATCAACTTCGCGGCAATCGGATATTGCGGCATTGGCCCAACAGGGAAAATTCCAACGAACGGTTTGCCCTCTTCCTGCGCGCGCTGTATTCTGTTCACGATGTCGAGAGCAAACTCCAAATAGAACTCATTCGCATCTTCAAGCACTCGAATCTTAAATTCTGGATTCGGATGCTTGCAGATGTCCTCCTTCTTAATCGCTCTAACCCGAGCGCAGGCTTTCGTATCCCGAAATGGAATAAATGACGAAAGTTCGTAATCGAACGACATTTTTAAAACCTCCTTTGTGTAACCAAACTTTTCTTTTAGAAAGAAAAGTTTAATCAAAAGAAATAAGAGGAAAAAAAGTAATTTTAAGCGTAGCCCAAAATTCTATTTTGGCTTTTTGAATATTAATGGCTTACGCTCCCTCCGAAATGAAGCTCAATCAAAGCCATATCTCTGATATCCACTGTCCCAATCGCATGCGGAGACGCATACTTCAGCAAATAGCGTCCGCGCCCGCCTATATCAGCAACGTTATTACATCCTCAATTGGAATAGGTGGTTCTAAATCCATGTCATAATAGCACGCCGACGAATATTTCCATCGCCATCGTTCGGTTACCAATTGCCATTCCATATTGACTGGATTATTATGAATATATTCTAACTTTTGTTGCAGAAAATCACAGGAATAAATATAATGTCAAGACAAAACTACTAAGTTTTCTGGTTAGAAATTTTTCTTTTTACACAATCGTGTTACATAATCAGCTTTTCCGTACTTTTCTACGATTTGCTCACAATAGTGCCTGAAATCATTGTAGTTCACCTTACGGAAGACCCAATCATCCTTCCTGATGCGTAAAGGCATCAACCACAGCAATCGCATTTTCAAGCGGTGTACCGGGCTGGAGACCTTTAGCGGGAGCAAGGATATAGCCGCCACCCTTGCCCATCTCTTTGACTAAACGACGGACCTCATCTTGGATTTCCTGTGGCCTGCCGAAATGGATAGTGCTCTGGCTGCCGAGACAACCCCAAAACGTAATCTTGTCGCCATACTTCTTCTTGAGCGTGTAGGGGTTCATGCCGGCCGGTTCTGGCTGCACGCTTTCGAACACGTCGAGGCCGATTTCGATGATGTCAGGCATTATATCGGCGATGCTGCCGCAACAGTGAGAGATAACGAATTTCCCTTGCGCATGAACAGCATCGTAGACCTTCGCCCAACATGGCTTGAGGAATTTGCGCCACCGTTCGGGTCCGATTATTACGCCGCGCTGTTCGCCCCAATCGTCGCCGAACATAATCGCGTCGGCCGGCACGTCAGCGCATTGCTCGACCATTGACAATCGCAATTCGGTCAGCCGGTCCATCAGTTCCGCATAAAAGTCAGGTTCCGCTACAGTGTCTATCATCGCGTTCTCGAACCCGCGCATACGCCAGCTTTGCTCAAAAAGCCCCCACCCGATATTGATAATGCTGAAGGAATCGGGGTGGGCTGCCATTGCTTTCTCAGCATTTTCTTTTAGATTAGGATTCACGAACTTTTCTGGAGTCGGGAAATCATAACCTTCAAAGGACGGTTGCTTCATACCCGGCTCTTCCAGATGCCATGGACGTCGGTCCATCCGCCAAAGCGTACCGAAGCCGTCGCGCGCATAAGTATCGTCGATTTGTCTCTGCAATATCGAGTCGATGCCGCCAACGCCCATGATATAGGGTACGAACAGCTTCTTCCATTTCTCGCTTCCGTAATGCTCTTGCAGTTGCCTGCTTAGTTCGGCATCCTCGCAACCGAACGTATACGGCACTGGATGTGTTTCCTCATGATTGATTTGTGCTAATACAATTTCGCGTGGTGTCATAAATTTCCTCCTATTTATCGAGACTTCCTACCTCTTTTCTCTTTCCTGTCGCCTTCCCGTAGGTAGTTTACGAAGTAAACTACTGAGCGAAGCGAACAGATTGTGTTATGTATGGGGAATTTCTGGGAAATTTTCTTTATTCTTGACAAACACCCTTCAAAAAGCTAAACTAAACGAAGGTCAATATCTAAAATTCACACAACAGGTTAATAAAATGAAAGAAATCTCTCGCCTTTTTCTGTCAACTCATAATATGTGTGGTTTCTGTGTTTGACCCATTTGTAATTCACAATGTTCTTGCGATATTGAATCATAACTTTTTCCACACGTTTTAAGAAGCCTAATTGTCTCAATTTCCGATGATGTTCAAAGCATGCTTCTGTGGAAATTCCCACGTCTCGCGCCACAGCAATGGAATAGTCGATGCCCATTTGCTGGTGGTGTTTTAAGATTTGGTAATCAACGTCATCCAACTGGTAAAAATCTTCATTGATTTTTTCTTCTTTATCATTATCGTTTGGGAGTTCTTCCCATGTAATCTGAAGAATCCTTTCGGGTTGCAATTTTTCGAGGTGCTGACACTTTGCTTTATGGACTGAAATTTCCCCTGAATCTTTCAGGTATCCAATGATAACATCTCCACGAACAGGAGAACAACATCCAGAAATTTTGTAGTTCAGTACCTGTGACATGATGGCCTTCCTTTCTTTTAAATATGGCGCAAACTGTCGAACCTGTACTTTATATTAGCAAATAAATAGTGAGTTTGTCAAGGTTTAGAATCAGAAACCGAGTTTTGGAGAAAAATTTTAGACTTCCGAAGTAATGTCATTGCGAGGAACGAAGTGACGAAGCAACCTGAGACTTCGGAAGTCTGGAAGGAGTTAATTTATGACATCACGTGAAAGAATGACGCTTGCCTTGAGTCACAAAGAAGCAGACCGTGTTCCGATTTTAGATGGTCCTTGGGGAACTACGGTTCAAAGATGGAAACGCGAGGGGTTGCCAGAAGACCAATCGCCCGCTTCGTACTTTGGCTATGATAGAACAGTAGGTATAGGCGGTGATACATCATTTCGCCTGCCTGGTGAAACCCTCGAACAGACAGAGGAATATACCATCACTCGAAACAGTAACGGTGTTGTGCATCGAAATTGGAAGCATGCGACATCAACGCCTGAATTGATAGATTTTCTTATAAAAGACCGCAAGGCTTGGGAGGAACACAAACATCGTTTCATTTATGACGATACTCGCGTCAATTTTGACAACGCCGTGCAAACATTCAAAAACGCTCGCGAAGCCGGTCACTTTATCCAATTTGGCTGCGCTCTCGGATATGATTTCTGGCAGAATGTCGTTGGCCCAGAAAATCTCCTCCCCGCGATGATTGAAGACCCAGAATGGGTCAAGGAGTTATACATGGCGCAGGTCGAACTCATTATCAATATGGCATCCGCCTTGATGGCGCACGGTATTGAGTTCGATGGAGCATCATTCGCCGATGACCTGGGATACAGGAATGGGACGTTCTTTTCACCCAAAATCTACCGAGAACAACTCTTCCCCGCGCACAAACGGCTGTGCGACTTTCTTAATGAACATGGCATCTTTGTCATTTTACATAGTTGTGGCGGAGTGCGCGCGCTTGTGCCTTATTTCGTTGAAGCGGGATTCGCATGTCTCAACCCACTGGAAGTCAAATCCGGCATGGGCGTTATCGAATTAAAGCGAGAATTCGGCGATAAACTGACACTCATGGGCGGAATAGATGTCCGCAAGATGGCCGCTGATGACCCAGCCGAAATTGAAGAGGAAATCCGCACCAAAATCAGCGTTGCCAAAGTCGGTGGTGGATATATCTATCACTCCGACCATTCTGTTCCTGATAACGTGAGTTTTCAGCAGTATAAACGCGTGATGGAATTGGTGCGTGAGTATGGGAGTTACTAATATTTTTTTTGCAAGGGCGGAGCCTATGTGCCCGCCCAATAATCAGTTTACGTATCGGACGCTTCGTTGACGGAGACTTTTCATGGCTGAAATAAATATTTTTGACAGGACATTGAAGCTAATTGCCAGAGACCACGCTGAAGTTTTTATGAAGCTTGCTTTCCCAGGTGAAAAGATAAACTTGGTCGGAACGCTGGAAAACGTCGAAATATCTTTGCCAGAGGAACGGGTTGACTTTGTACACGAAATCGAATATAACGGCGAAGAGTATCTTCTGCATATCGAATTTCAATTACAACATCAAAAAAAATTTCCCAAAAGAGTATTTGTTTACTCGGCTGAACTAACAAACCAATTCGAGAAATCTGTTATCTCATTGGCGCTCTATCTGGAGCGGCGCGAATCCCAAATTCCAGAAAGTTATGTTGTATGTTTGGGAAACGATGTAATTAACCAATTTAGCTATCCAGTTTTAAAAATCTGGGATTATGAAGAAGAAATCAGGTCGGGAAAACTAAGAGAGTTAGCGCCGCTGTTGCCGATGATTGTAAAAGAAGCAACCGTGGAAACGTTGGCAGAAGAGCGAAGGTTAATCCTGCAAGAAAAAGATGATAAAAAACGCGCAAGGCTATTGGCTACTGCTGTAACGGTAGCGTCTCAATATTTTGAAAGGGATTTTCTTTGGAGATTCTTTAGGGAGGAGGTGGAACAAATGCACGAAGTTCCATTCATCTCGGATTGGATTAAAGAGGCAGAGGAATCGGCTGCTAAACAAGGATTTCTACAAGGACGACAGGAAGGACGACAGGAAGGACGACAAGAGGGACGACAAGAGGGACGACAAGAGGGTTATGCACAAGCCTGTAGAGAAGATATAATTTCACTTTTAGAGGATAAGTTTGGTGTTGTCAAGCGAAATATCCTGAATTATCTTGATAAAGTGGAGAGGGTTGGGAGCCTTAGAATGCTTCTGAAGAAAGTATCAAAAGTGGAAACACAGGAGGAATTTCTTGACCTAATCAAGATTGCTGTGGGTGAGTAGGCAGTAAGGGAGAGGAAAAATAGTTTGACAATGTTAAATTTCAACTGATTATGGATGTCTGGTGATTGACGGCAAAAATGGAAGGATGAAGGGAACCCATCCATCCAACCCTCCATCCTTCCATTCCGGCAAGTCATAACTTAATCGTCCGTCCCGCTCTCGCAGACTCATAAGCCGCGCTAATGGCTTGAATATTTTTCAAGCCATCTATTCCTGTAATGATTGGTTTTTCTTCTTTTGATACACAACGAGCAAGGTGTTCAAATTGCATTTGGAAAAGATCTTCGTATTTAGACGGTTCTACTTTCACTTCGCCGTTTATATTCGTTTTGACGTGCCAACCGTTATCATTGTAGACCAGAACCCATCCTTTCGTTCCATACACCTCAAAAACGACATCGTAAACGGGCGCAACAAAGCTCGTGTTAGCGACAGCATGAGCGCCATTCGCCATTTTCATCATAATAGTGCCCACATCTTCGACATCTTTATAAACATCAGCGAAGGTGCTACAGAACGCAGTCACTTCAGAAATTTCGCCGATTAGGTATCGAATCAAATCAATACTATGCGCGCCTTGGTCCATCAGTGAACCGCCGCCGCCTTCGGCGCGGATTGTATGCCAGTCCCCCTCAAGATGGCCACTCACCTTGAAAATGGGCATACGCGCGCCAACGATTTCTCCTAACTGCCCTCCAGCAATCATCGACTTAATATTTCGGAAGCAGGAATGAAAACGGAAAAGAAAACAAAGCTGAATGCCAACGCGGTTTTTCTCTCCTGCGGCAATCATTTTTTCGCATTCCGCAACACTTACCGCCATCGGCTTTTCGCACATAATTTCCAGCCCGCGTTCCGCCGCTTTCAGCGTATATTCGCAATGGAGGTAAGGCGGGGTGGAAATATAGATGGCGTCGAGTTCTTCATCGGCTATCAATTCATCAGCATTAGTGTAATATCGTTTTGCCCCATGTTCTTCTGCCATCCGCTTAGCTTTCTCCTCAGTGCGGCAGAATAGTGCATGTAATTCCGCATTTTTAGCTTTATTGATGGCAGGTATCGTTCTTCGATGAGCGACGCTGCCTACTCCTAAAACTCCCCATTTTAATGTCATTTTCAGTCTCCTCTAAGTAAAGCGAGTTGCTGGTTCGTTTTCACGCATCACGTTTCACGCCATCTGCTTTATACTGAACCGCTTGCTGTAGACAATGGAACAAATCTTCTCAACCATTTAGTACAATGATATCATACCTCATCGGTTTTGTCAAAAGAATTTTGCACTGGACTGTCCTTAATGGACTTCAACCTTTTTTTATGAAAAATAGCGCGGAAGACCCTCTACCTTGAAGAGCTTGTCCCTTCACGGCGGCGTGGCTCAGTCCCGCCAGCTCTCGCCCATTCATGTCGCCATTGAGGGACGACTCTATGGGATTCTCCACTCAAGCAAAAACCATATATGAATTTAAAAAACTATTACTATTCGGCTTGACAAAATAAAGACACTATGCTAAAATCGAATCATGTCAAAAAGTCTGACCTTTTCGGCTGTACCGGTTGTTGAAAGGAGGGTAAGAAAATGGAGAAGCATGTCACCATTATAGGAGTGCTCTATATCGCATTTAATAGCTTGGGGATTTTAGCAGCTATTATCGTTTTTGTGGCTATAGCCGGTGGAGGGCTTCTTTCAGGAGAACCGAAAGCAATCGCCATCACTACAAGCGTCGGCTCTGCAATCGCTTTCTTCCTGGCTTTAGTCTCTGTTCCCGGAATTATTGGTGGTATTGGAATGCTCAAACGAAAGTCGTGGGCCAGAATTCTGGTGCTGATACTCGGCTTTTTGAACTTACTCAATATTCCGGTTGGAACGGTTGTGGGAATCTACACCATCTGGGTTTTAATGAAGGACGAGACGGCACGATTATTTGCTTCGGAGCTTCGTTCATAAGCGACTTCGGCGAATATGACCGTTTGCGACTCCGTATGGAGAAAGGGAGGGCGGGAACGTCACTCTTGATGCACGGAGTCGCTTGGGTATAATTTATGCGTCTCGAACGCCTTGAACTCAAGTTCAAGTCTAAGAAGCTAAAGTCTCCTGTGGTTTAAACCACAGGCCCTTCCTCAGTGGAGCGGCGATACTTCATTTACGGTGTCTTTCTGGATGAAATATACTCCCATGCCAAAGAGATTCTGGCAACCATGACCACCACTCTAACAGGTAAAGAAGCGGGCTTAGTGGGATACTGGACGTTTGAGGGACAAGCCGAAAAAGTGATGGACACGACGGGAAACGGGCATGATGGAAAACTCATTGGGGACGCCAAGCCGATTGTGGGTCCGTTACCTACCCCGGATCAGATGTATCAACAGTATCTCCAGTCGTCGCGGTTAGGAATTTCCGTGCAAAGGCGCCAATCGAGTCAATTCACGGACATCCTCTCCATTACCGTGTAGCGTGTTCCCAAAAGCACCCTCTGGAAGGTACCATCGGTTCCGGTGCAGATTGAAATCCGGGATAAATCCAAAATACCAGTACACGTGGGCGAAAATTCTTGCCCCTATCTTTTTTCTGTCGTGGCCTTTCTGTTTATCCGCGAATTTCCGCTAATAAACGCGACTGTTTTTTCTTTTTATGCGCGAATATTCGCGTCTATTCGTGGCTTCTTTTTTATCCGTTAACGTGCACGCGCAGGAACGGGGGTTAAGAACTTCTGCCGACGTGTACTAGGGCATGATTGATTTTTACTTCAAGGTAGAGTTTGGAATAAAAAGCCATATTCTGTCTCCACCATTGTAATTTCGGCGATTAGAAACCGAGTTTTTTGCAAAACTCGGTTTCTTGCTTCACGAACCACGTATCATGTTTCACTCCGTATACCCACAGTCCTTATTTACACAGGCGAGATATTGTTCTTTAGCTTTCGATGTCTTCCCGACCAAGAAAGACGCGCCGCATTTGGGGCAACTCTTCGGGACAGGCTTATCCCAAAGGGCAAATTTACAATCGGGATATCTGCTGCAACCATAGAATATCCGACCGCGTTTGCTGCATCGTTCACCGATATAGCCGTTGCAGTTAGGCTCCGGACAATTGACCCCGGTGTTGATAGATTTTGCGTTTTTGCATTCAGGATAGCCGGTGCAGGCGAGAAATTTTCCGCCGGCGCGACTGGTTTTGATTACCATTGGTTTGCCACACTTATCGCAGATTTCATCGGTAGCCAAAATCCCCGCCTGCGGTTCATCGTCTCCTTGCCCTCTTGCCTCCTTGCCCTCTTGCCCCTTTGCCACTCTGTGATACGGCTTGATATTCTTGCATTCGGGATAACCTGAACATCCGAGGAACTGTCCATATCTTCCCCATTTAATTATCATCGGTTTGCCGCATTTTTCACAAACTTCTTCGGAGACTTCTTCCATCTCTTTTTTGGCGTTGTAGATAGTATCTGGCGCCGCTTCCAATGATTTGCTAAATGGAGTGTAGAATTCCCGCAATACTCCAACCCAATCAGCTTTGCCATCCTCCACATCGTCTAATGTGTTTTCCATTGTGGCTGTGAACTGAACATCCAAAATATCGGGGAAACTTTTGATTAAGGCTTGATTGACCATTTTGCCAACCTCAGTGGGCATAAACCGGCCACTTTCCTTGACGACATACTCTCTATCTTGAATTGTCGAAATAATGGTCGCGTAAGTGCTCGGTCTGCCAATGCCTTTCTCTTCTAATTCTTTAACCAAACTTCTCTCCGAATATCTGGGAGGCGGTTGGGTGAAATGCTGTTTGGGCAAGAGACCAAGCAATTCCAGCAACTCGCCCACTTTCAGTTCAGGAAGGATGATTTCTTTTTCCGTTTCCTCGTCCTCAGCGCTCTCGTCTTTTCCCTCCATATATACCAGCATAAATCCCTTGAATTTAATGATAGAACCTGTAGCGCGGAAAATATACTTTCCCGCGGAGATGTCAATGGTGGTAACATCTAAAATAGCAGGCTTCATTTGGCTGGCGACGAATCGCTTCCAGATTAGGTCATAAAGTTTGTATTGGTCATCGTTGAGAAAATTTTTAATCGCTTCAGGCGGTTTATCCATGTAAGTAGGGCGAATGGCTTCGTGAGCGTCCTGAGCGCCCTTTTTGCTTTTATAATGGACAGCTTCGGCAGGAAGATATTCTTTCCCATAACTGTTTTTGATAAAATCTCTGACGGCTGTCAATGCCTCGTCTGCGATGCGTGTAGAATCCGTGCGCATGTAGGTAATTAAACCGATTGAACCTTCATCCCCGATTTCAAGGCCCTCATAAAGTTGCTGCGCTATTAGCATCGTTTTTTTAGCGGGAAAATGCAATTTGCCAGCCGCTTCCTGTTGAAGCGAACTCGTGATAAAGGGCGGAACTGGGTACCTTTTGCGTTCCTTGCGCACAACATCTTTGACGATAAACTGCTTGTCTTTAGCGTCTTCTACAATCGCTTTCGCTTCCTCTTCGGTGATGAAAAAACCGTAGCTCTGAATATCAGCTTTCCTTGAACCAATTTTAAACAACCTCGCCTCAAATGGCGCCGTTTTCTCGCCTTTGAGTTTCGCGGTAATCGACCAATACTCCTGTGGCACAAAGGCTTCAATTTCCGCTTCTCGCTCACAAATTAAGCGAACGGCGACGGATTGCACTCTGCCAGCGCTCAAACCACCTTTGATATTTCGCCACAAAATTGGACTAATCTGATATCCCACCAATCGGTCTAAAACTCGCCGCGCCTTTTGCGCATCTACCAGGCTTTGGTTGATGTCGCCTGGATGTTTAATTGCTTCGGTGACAGCATTTTTTGTGATTTCATTAAATGTAACACGGTGAATAGGCTTTTTCAAATTTTCTAATACATAAGCTAAATGCCAGCCAATAGCTTCGCCTTCTCTGTCGGGGTCAGTAGCTAAGTAGATAGAATCCACATCTTTTGCAGTTGTTTGCAGTTCTTTGATAACTTTGCTTTTACCTCGAATTGTCGCGTATTGAGGTGTAAAATCATTCTCTATATCCACCGCCAACCCTTTTTCTGGCAAGTCGCGAATGTTACCCATTGAGGCTTTGACGATATAATTTCTCCCAAGAAATTTATTGATAGTTTTTGCTTTCGCTGGCGATTCCACGATAACTAATGATTTAGGCACTACTAATCCCTCCTTGTAACGTCGTGGAGAAGTATCTTTCTCATTTGTTTACGCCAAATCGTGAAACGTGATACGTGATGCGTGAAACGTGATACGTGATAAATCATTCTTCACGTTTCATGTTTCACTCTTCATTGCTAATCAGAACAAAAATCCAGTAAATCGATTAAAGTCGCTCTCATATCTTTGCGTTGAACAATCATATCTATCATACCATATTCAAGCTGATATTCCGCTGTCTGTACTTCTGGCGGCATCTCCATGCCAATGCTTGAGCGGGTTCTGTCTCCAGCAAAGCCATATACAGTGCCCGGTTCAGCGATTATAACATGACCTAATGAAGCGAAACTTGCAGCGTTTCCTCCCATTGTAACGTGCGTCAGGACGGAAATATAGAATAAACCTTCTTCTATGTATCTTGCGCATGCCGCGGCTGTTTTAGCCATTTGCATCAAAGATATCGTACCTTCTTGCATTCGCATGCCTCCGCCAAACGGTGATACGATTATCAACGGCAACCGTTTTTCAATAGCGCGCTCAATCAGACGCGTAATTTTTTCGCCGATAACAGCTCCTGTGCTTCCCATCCTGATGTTAGGTTCACCTATTCCTATCGCTGTACGATATCCACCAATTAATGCTTCTCCAGTCAACATTTCAGATTTTAGTCCCGTCTTTTTGATGTCAATAGCAAGCTTTTCCTCATATTCTGGAAAATTCAGCGGATTTAACGAATATAAATTGGCGTCATATTCTAAAAAATTGCCTTTGTCTACCAATAAATTCAGACGTTCAAATGCAGTCATATAATAGCCCCTTTGATGGTGATAATTACAGTGTGGGCAAACTTTTAATGATTTTAAAAATTCCGATTCGATTATTGAAATTTTGCATTTATCACATTGAATTTCTTTTTCTTCTGGCATATAAACACCCCTTGGCATTGTGATAATGGATTTTGACTGAAAGATAGGGTAATCTTTACCCTACCCCATACGGATCAACTGAAGGAATGTAAATGGGGAAGAATTAATGTATAATAACCTAAATTGCTAGTTATTGTTATGACTGAATCGGATTAGCACCTTTCAAGACCGCAAATCAGAGGAAAATCCGATTCAGATGCGTTTTTTACGTAAATCTGTGGTGGAGTACTAGAGCAACTTGAGTTATAATATCAAAAAATGAAGGAGAACTTCCCCATGGATATAATATCAAGAGTTTGTCAAGCAATGCAAACAGTGTTAACAATCGTAGCCGATAACATCGCCAGAGACAGTGGCTTCATACAACGCCTAAGAAAATTAAGTGGCTGTAAGTTGGTGCAAACATTGGTCTTTGGCTGGCTTTCAAAGAAAGATGCAACCTTGGAAGAACTATCTCAGACTTCAGCCGCTTTGGGCGTTGAGATAACTCCACAAGCATTAGATAAACGTTTCACCGCAAGAGCTGCCAACTTCATTTTGCGTGTGTTGGAAGCAGCAGTAGGAATTGTCATTGCTGCCGCGAAAGCTTCCATTCCTATAATGGCGCGTTTCAATGGTGTTTACATTCAAGACAGTTCCATTGTAACGTTGCCAGACGAGCTTGGTGACATCTTCCCAGGCGGCAGTTCACCTAAAAACAGTTCCTCGTCAGTAAAAATGCAGGTTAGATGGGGTAATCTTTACCCTACCCTAATCTTTACCCTACCCCCATGCGCATCAAGTTAAGGAATTTCGCATGTATCACTTGTTCCTCCCCCTTGATGGGGGAGGCCAGGTGGGGGTGAAACTGTGGCACTTACTTTCTGTTTACCCTATCAAGGGAGGGGAATTGAAAAAAGATGCTTAACTTGATGTGTAATCTTTGCCCTACACCGCCGCCACCACTGCTCCGCTCTTGACGCGCAGCAAAAAGGCGACGGCAGCTTGCAGGTCAGGGGTTTTTGCAATCAACTCCGCAACCTCTCGCCCATTCGCTACACGCCACGCCTCGATGTTGGGGTCGGCGATGGCGACCTCCCAGAACTCGCGGTCGGCGACGTCGTAAAGCCCCTGATGCGCAAGAGAGCGAGCATACTCCCCTGTCGCGGGGTCGTTAAACTCTGAGTTGAGCACCAACAATACAGGACGCCGCCGCATGAACAGCGTAGACCGCGCGCTGCTCAAGGCAGAATAGTCGGATGCATCCCAGTCAACTTTCATCTCGCGGGTAGCATCTGCCAACACAGTCTTGACAATGGGGAGAAACTTATCCCCTTCCACAACGATTCTCACCTGAAAGTCCTTCATACGCTTTCACCTCCAAATTCTTCGGTGTCAAAGAGTTCAGCATCGGGCTTGCCCTCCATTACCGCTACGCGATACTTGACACGCAGGGCTTCGACCATTGAAGCAGGACGGTGCTGCATGAGTTCGATATCGTCCCCTGTAAACAACAGAACATTGCACGGAGACAGATGAGACAACAGTGTCACCGCTTCATGGGTGAACCCGCTCTTCGAGAAAATCGCCCCCATCGTATTCGGGGTGCGGCGTTCTAACTGGCTGCGCAGTTTGACGATAGGTTCAATTGTCACCTTCGCGTCCTGAAACTTGCATTCCACCAAAAACGTTCCGAAGGGGACGAACACCGCCCCGTCAATCTCTTCGACAAGCGAGGGTCCAAGCCTCACCACGAAGGGCGGTTGCCCGTCGGCGCCGCTGAGTCGGAATGCTTCATAGACCCACCACTCAAACACCCATCCCGCCTCCTGCGCGCCCAGTTCAGCACCGCGAAAACGCGAGGGCGACAGCGACAACTCCGACCAAACGGCTTGCAACTCCGCCCAGTCCGCTGCCACAAAACGATAATCCTCTCGCCGCTTGTGCATAATTTCACCTCACTCCCAATCTTCGTCACTCACTCCTATCAACAGAAATGCCTACAATGCCTAAAATTACGTATTGCGTATTACATAGTTTGTTTTACGCAATACACTCAATGAAAGTCGTGGGACTATTTTGACATGACCATCTTCCTCGTCTTGAGATAATCCCCAGTCACAGGTCGATAGAAATATACTCCGCTTCCTACTTTTTCTCCTGCATTGTTCCTATTGGCATCTGCAACCTTTACCGATTGTAATGTGATAGAACTCTGTCCAGATGCTAATGTCAGCGTAGCCTACTCGGAGGTGGTACGTATGCTTAGTTCAGTTACATTGCCTTGTTCGTCAAGTGTAAACAGATACCGTGTTTCATCGACTTGCAAACTATTGATATAACCGTTGCCATCGCGCGCCAAAGCCACGGTACGTCGCTCAATATTGCCTTGAGTATCCATTGTATAGAAAAGAGTATGATTACTTCCCAGTGAATAAACATCAGCAAAAAAGAGAAATTGATTCAATGGTTCCTTGTAACCATTTTCAAAACGGACAAGTGCAAGTTCGAGAGTATGCTTGCTGTTGGCAAAATATTGATTAGAAATGGACGCGAAGAACTCTTGGGGCCCTTTGACAAAGGCATCGTCCCCACACATACTCCGCAGATAATTCATTGAAACACTGTCTGCATGTTCGATTAATCGAGTTCTACGGGGGTTATCATGGCGGACATAATAGTAGTCCACAACATGATTGAATTCATGGACCCAAATGTTGGAGAATACGTCCGAGTAATAAGGTGTGACATCTGTTGGAAATACGTTCTCTTGTGCGACTCTCACCTTAATCCCACCGATGTTGATGCAACACACGGTGCTCTTAAGCCAATCAGCTTTACCTAAGAAATCCCACACGGTAATTACCCCTAAGTTATGAAGTGTTGGAGGTACTAACCCCAGTGTACCGTAGATAAGGGACAATTGCGTTGAATCCAATCCGTTGTTATCCACAATGAGTACAGAATACTTGTTCCAGATGTCCAAATATTTATCTGTCAAATGTACCGTGTCGGCTATTTGTTGCTTGATTTCTGGTGTAAGCGTCTTTGGGTCAAAACTATTCTGCAATGGCAAGGATATCAGATTGATATAAATTTGGGCTCTTATCCAGCCCAGGTTTGGAAATGTTGCGACGCTAATCTTATGCCTCTTTTGAAGAATCTGATTTTGTGTTACAAGCTCTCTATGAAAATCGTAGAGTTCATCGCGTGTTTGAGCACTTAAAACACTCTCTACTCCTGTAAATATATTCATGAAGCGTAGCGTGCTCTTCAGTGTTTCTAAGAGAATTGGATCTTCATTAACTGCATTCCAAAAGTCATCGCTATGTTGTTCCATGATATGCTTCATCAATTGTTGTAACGATTTAGTAATTCCCTCCTGAAGTTCTACGTGAGCTGTATCAGGCCCCCAACCGAATGTTGGATATTGTAGATAGTTGCGAAGATGGTCTGTAAATGAATTCTCTGCCAAGTATTCGGAGAAGAACTTTTGCCAGTCATTCCTTTTGTATTCAGCTTTCCACAAAATCCCATTGGCTGAGCCTACTGCCTCTTGAACCCACCCTGTTGATATGGCTTGCAAGTTGCGTGTTAACGTTTGGTTATCTTCTAATGATAATCCAGTGGCGGAATCGTAATAGGCAAGTATTATTAAAAGAACAATAAATAGTGAAACACAAGTCTTCATGAATAATTACTTACGCCTCCTTAAACAATTTAATAACTTATCATGACAAGTGGAATAAGTATTTTGTTTTGGTAATCGAAAAAAGAGAAAGCACACATAGTTTCCTTGCTGTTTACTGCCTTTCAAAATCGATTACCGAAATAATAAGTGAAAAGCATACAAAGGGGGAATCGGAGCAAACTACTCCGTCAGCGCTTCCAATTTCTCCACCAGTTGCTTGACTGCCTTGCCGTACTTTACGACCACCTCCGAAGGCAACCAGTTCTCGTAGAAGTTCTGGTGAAGAGTTTCCGCGGCGGCGAATAGTCTCAGCAGCTCAGGGTCGCCAAACTCGTCTTCCAATCTGTTCACAAGTCCGTGTAGTGCTCCGTGTGTTCTGATATTCGTTCCTCTCTTCGCCGCTACGCTTTTTACGATAGTAGCGGCTGCACCCCAGAACTTCTCAGATGCCTGCACATAGTCGCCTTTCTTTATCAGAGCATCGGCTTCTTTGAGGTATTTGTGGTTGAGAATAGCATATTTCTCAGCTTTGGCCATAGAGCTATCTCCTTTCATTATTAAATTGCCAACCAACCTCTTTAGTTATTCTTGATATAAAACTGGATAATTTATTGAAGCTCCAACATAGGTAGAGCGAATACGCGCCTGTATTCCAGCCCCCGCAGTATAATAAGGTAACATACTTCTCAAGAAATGTCAACTTTTTTGAGCGAAACTCTGTTCTTGACAGCTTTGGATTTTTATTATATAATTTACTCACTCACTCGCCAAAGACCTTAACGATTTCCAGGTTTTCGAGGGCGCTTAGTGTATCACCAAAGACTTGAAATGGGGGGTATCTATGTCAGCAACAATCACAATCAGTGATGAACTTCTAAACGCACTCCGTTTTTTCGGTGAAGCCAACATCGAAAGGCAAATGACAGCATTTTTGGAAGAGGTTTTATTATATAAGCTCAAGGAGTGCAATGACCAATTGTTACCGTTTGAAGCAAAATACGGAATGTCGTTTTCGGAATTTGACCAGGCATGGGAAACTGGACGTATCCCCAACCCGCATTGCCATGAGGTAGAAAGTGATTATATCGATTGGGAAGCCCTTGAAATGGAAAAGAAAAAGATTTTAAGGTTGCTGCTTGATTTCAAAAGGTCACCTGATGAAGGATATGCAATCGTATGAAGAACGACGAATTTTATACTGAGGTTTTAGCACAGCAACGCCAACTATTCCCGAATGCCACAATTAAGATGCTTCAACGTTTATCCAGCTATCTCAAATTGAATATCCTAATTCGGGAAAACACATTCATCTCTATTCGTTTTAATGCTGAAAATGACCGCCAGGATTTCGCACTTATTCATCAAAATGTCAGAATATTCGGTTATGATAACTTGAAGCAATGGCACTATCATCCTTTAGAGGATTCGTCACAACATGTTCCGTGCGCTCAACCTTCTATTCGTCAAGTTTTTGAGGAGATGAAAGCGATTATCGAAACTCTATGAGAGGAACCCCAAAAAAGGAAAATTAGATAATTCTTCCTCCGCGCACACTATATTTCTGTACTCCTTCTTTTTTGAACTTTGGCAAAAAGAGGCTAAAAAGTGTAATGCGTAAAACGTAATAACTTTACGCATTACGTTTTACGCATCACGCATTACGTTTCACGATTTAAGCAAATATCAACTGACGCAAGTAACGCCCGCTGATAGTTAATCCTTCTAAATGCCGCTCACCGCTGAAAACTGGGTCTTCATGTTCTATTACGGCATTACCCTTATAGCCCTCTTCGTTGAGAATTGCAAAGAATTTCCACCAATCCAAACAACCAAACCCAGGCAGACGATAACGCCACCAACCGCCGCCTTGAGTGCCAACTTTGCTCAATCGGTCATTGTTAATCTCAGTATCTTTCAGATGTACCATCTTAATTTTCTTCGCAAAATCTCTTGCCGCCTGATATGGGTCTACCCACTGCCAGATGAGATGCGATGGGTCAAATTCTAAGCCAAGAGATTCAGCATCGACTGCCGCAAACATCGCTTCCCATGATTCTGGCGTTGCGGCGAGACTTGCATTGTCGCTGAATGGACGACCAGCCGGCCAGTTTTCAAAGCCCATTTTCGCGCCCTTTTTGGTCAAAAGCTCTGCAATAGGCGCGTAAACTTCTTTAAACATGGCGACATTGTTTGCCAGGTTTTTGCTCGGGTCATACCCTCTTGGGCCTGCGCCTGTTAATACAGCGCCTCCCATGAAACTAGCAACGTCGATTATCTGAGATAGACGCGCCAACTGTTCTTGCAATTCTTCTTTGGAAGTACGGATAGAAGGCATAGGCACCTGGAAGGATGCGATAATTATTCCATGTTTATCCAACAACGCTTTCGCCTTCTCACGCGCTACGCCAGCGGCGCTGGAATCTCCAACCCACTCTCCAGGTATTCCCACTTCCAGACATTCAAAAGGCCCATCGCCAGCAAACTTAACAATATCCTCTGAAAATCCTGCTAAAAATCCTAATTTCATTTTTTTCTCCTTCCAACTTTTCTTTTCTTTTTTGTGGGGCAAGGGGGCAAGAGGGCTATTTCCGTTTTGCCATCTTGCCGTTTTGCCGTTAGTCTTTCGTTTTTACCTTCTTGACCTCTCATCAAACTTGTATCCTATCAACACATTATATCCTTCTTTTCGGAGAGGCTGGTAGATATTCCAAAACTTTGCGCCGATTTCATTCAAGTCGATTCTTTTTCGTAAAATCACATCAGCATCCAAATCCTCCTCTTCAAAGGGGCCTGAAAATCGAACATCCTTTAGCAAATCTCCGAACTGTTCCTTCGCCAAATTCATAATGCGTTGCTTGAGAGCTTTCCGTTCGAGAGATTTCATCTAATCACCACCAGTAATCGTCTACACTCGTTAAAATAAACATCGAACATCCTAAAGCGGTTTACGAAGTAAACTGCTGAGCGAAGCGAACATCTCTTCAGCGTCGCTTTCGCTGATAGTTAAGTGCAACTGATAATCAGCATTGACTCGATGTCTCCGCATAATTTCCAGGAATGAAACTATCTGAGCATTCATCAGGTTTGAGGTCACAAACTGTCTATGAATTTCATCAATAACCATTTGATGGACATTCCTTCGCCAGGTTTCAGGGCGCAGCCCGACTCTTCTCAGAATATACCGGCTCAGATGATGGGCGCTGTAATAGATTCTCGAAATGATTGTCCTGCGAATCACCTCATGGTGCCCTGCTAAACCGTAAAGTTCTTTCATTCGATTAATCGTTTCTTCTGCAAAGCTAAGTTCGTCCATTCGGATTATGAGTCTCCTTGTTTAAGCGATTCTCGCGCCCGCTAAGATTTTTCACGCATCACGTTTCACTCATCACGCATCACGTTTCACATTTTATTTTAACCCTTGTTGATATTCTTTGTATGCCTCTTCCGGCGTCATTTTTCGGTCAAGCACAGCCCTGAGAGCTTTGGCAATCAATCTGGGATTATCTTCCTGGAAGACAGCTCTTCCGAATAAAATCACTTTTCCGCCGTATTCTGTGACATCATACGCTAAAGTCAACGTAGCGCGGGCGTTTTGTCTCGCCCCGCCTAATGCGCCGATTATGAGAGTAGGGTCAAATTGCGTTAGTTCCTTCCAGATTTCTTTGGTCGTATAAGCGGTTTTGATAAATAACGGACGTTCGCGCCGTCTCAGATAATTCATTGTCCGCATTATGGAATCCGCCGTATACTGTCCTCTTTTTTCCAAATCCATCCCAGGCAAATTGACATTTGGCAGAAACACTTCCAGAATATGGTCGAAGCCTCTTATTTTGCTTACTTCTTTGGCAAACCGTAAATAAGCATTGAGCATTCTCTCATCGGCTTCAACATCATTATTTAACGTAATCGAATATAAGCCTAATTTGATTTTACATTCTATTGCGCAGTTGGTTAAATCTTCGCAATACTTTGCATCATCCAATGGAACAGTTTGAAATGGACGAGAAGGTTGCTGCTTATATACACCGAAACGCGGGTTCCAAATCCCTGTTTCGGCGTTCATTCGGACAATCGGCGTGATAGGACTGTTATCGAATAACTTTTCATCCAACGCTAACACTTCTGCATCCGCCGGCGTCATCAGCAATCCATCAATATATCCGTCCTCAATGAATTCTCTTTGCAGTTGTAGAAATTCTGGACGAGTTCTGTAATGCGGAGTTGGACTTTGCACTTTGCCCAATCCCTGAAGGCTTGTAGACGCCATCGCATCCGCGGCGAAAACAAATATCGGACTTTTACTTAATTCCTCAGACCTGGCAAGTTTCTCAAAAATAATATCCCCCATTGTAACACTCCTTTTTTGGTATACGCTATTTTTGCACCATCCGATTTTATGTATTAGAATTTATCACAATGACATTCATTTGTCAATAAAATAGTTAGAATAGAAGACAAAGAGGTATAAAGGCTCTTTTAGGCATCTTTTGGGTGAACGGAGTTCGGAATTCGGAATGCAGAATTATTCTCTTAATTCCGCATTCCGTTTAGGTCGGTGAGATATACGGCGAGTTAAATTTGTTTTCTGTGTCTATCTTGACTTTGTTAGATTTCCTTAGCTAGAATATGACAAATGCTTGCTATAAGCGGAGTTACTAAAAGAATTTTCTTGTTGTCGTCAAAGGTACATTCTGAGAGAGCAATTTAATGTTGGTGTATGTATCATCCATAAAGAGACCATGAAGTTCTCGAAATCAGCCCCTTTTGGAGTGCGAAAACGGGTGAGAAAATCAACGTGCGACCTGTTGATGAACCATAGAGTTATTGGACTAATGCCGATATTGCAAGAGGCTGACACATCTTAAAAAAACAGAAGCCCTTGTTGGCACGTTTCGTTGCCGGCATTGAACTCCGGAAAAAGGATGCCCTGGTGCAGGAAGTATAATAACCTAAGTTGCAGTAGCCAATGCTGTTTAATCTTATTGATGATAACGTCCATTTTGCCCCCTATTTTATCTCGCGGAGACATTTGATTATCAATCTTCTATCTAACTCCTATTTGCGACCCAGAGTGCTCTGATGCACTGTCCCGTTGGGCAACTTCAGCGAGTAGGATGATGCTTGGGTCACTTTTGGGGGTGAAATGATTTGGTGTTGGGAATGTTCTTTGCCCTTCGGCAGCAGCCGGTAATGCTTCCCCTTTTCCGTTTCAAAGTTGAGAATCTCCCCCTCTAGTTCTGTCACCTCACCATCAAGCTCACGGAGCAGGCACGGTTGGTGCCAGGGATTGCGTATCCGACAGGTTTCGCCTGCTCTGGAGTCGAGGGCGACAAACTCCACCTCGCCATTGCGAACGGCCGAAGTGACCAGAAAGCCGCCGCGGGCTAACAACCGGAATGAAGCATCCCACTCTTTCGGCCAGGCGGGGAAAACGCTCACGACTTCGGCTTTGCCCGGACGCGGAGAAAGGCTTTGGAGCAAGGCTTCTTGCAAGACGGTGCTGATGCAGCCGAGGTGTTCGACGGAATGCGCTTGCTGTCCTTCAAACAGACTAAAGCCGTTAGGCAACGGCGTAAAGGCGGCGTAATAACTGGCGAGGAGCGCAGGTAGCTGTTCACCACGTCCAGCTCGGCACCAGACAATTGGTGTGCGGATGGCGGTGCCGAGCTTAGCGCCAGTGAAAAGAGCTGGCATCCAGGGGGCGAGGTCTAGCGCTCGCTGGACGATGTCGTCTATTTTGCCCTCACGGGTTTCCAGCGTCCAGTCTTCAAATGGGAAGACCGGCGTCAGCCACACATCCTCAGGATTGTGCTGTCCGTCCACCTCGCCCCGCTGTCCCGCCGCCCAAACGTCATCGGCGAGAACACCACCGCTGAGGGCTTTTGATTCCTCCTGGTATCCCATCGGATAAGGCGCGAGGTTATCAAGCAACTCCTGCCACTTGGCACGCAGTTCAGCGTCAACATCTAACCTCTCGGCGGCGATAATCGCCAACGGCACCGTACCTCGAAGCGCAGCTAAATCCATGATGCCATCCTTGACCCCCCAGAAATCCTCATGGACGTTCATACCATCTAGATGATAGCACCCATCATCGCCTTTCCTGACCAAGTGGCGGTAGAACTCTACCGTCTCGCGCAACAGCGGATAAGCACCTGTGCGCAGCCATTCTTGCTCCCCGCGGTAGCGATATCGCCACCAGGCTTGCACCGCCAGTTCACTGCCAGAAGAGACGAGATGGCTAATCCAGGTATATCGACCGGCAGTCGGATTAGTCGCTGCACGCAAGTGGCTATCGAATTGGCACAAGGCAAAGGCGCGCGCCGAAAGCTCCGGAGGTGTTTTCTGACCAAGCAAAACATCACGGCATTCGACGGCGATATCGTCTGGCAAGACGGTGGGGCCATCGAACGAGGTTGTCTCTGGAAAGAACGCGCCACTAACACCCCACCGCTGTTGGGCTGCCTTCTGGCACGCAGGTAGATGTCTGAGGTACATGGAGAAATAAGGTTCGGTCAGCTCAATGGCATCAGCGGCGAACAGGGGAAAGTAGAGCATCTCGGTCGTCCAAACCCAGAACTGCGAGCCCCACCGCCGAGTATCACCTTCAGTGGTAAACAGCGAACCGTTCCATTTCGGCGGCAGCATACCGCGTGAAGTCGCTGCCAGGTTATACAAATGTAAGTTACGAAGGCGCGCCATGAACTCGCCCAGGCCATCTTTGCTCTCAACCTGGACAAAGGTACGCGACCAGAAGTTTGACCACCAGCCACGATGTTCAGCGACGAGTGCATCATAGGACCGGTCGGAAGCTTCTTGCAGCACTTTGAGAGCAGTAGCTTTCATCTCCTTTAGAGGTGGTCCAGCCAGTCCTTCAGTGAAGTTCAGAGACGCCGCGCTGGAGATGAGTATCATCGTTGGACCATTATTCGCCGGTGCTACGATGGTACGACTTCGATGGTTTGGCACCGCAATTGTTATTCCAGCCCTGACGACTTGAGCCGCGACCGCGGACGCACCGTGATAATCCCCCTCCTCGAAACGCTGTACGAGTATCACCCCATCTTGACATTCATCAAACTGGTAGCCTGCGACGTGAGCGCCTGTCTTTACTTGTGGCTCTCGCCACATGGAAACCGACAAGCGCACTGGTTGTGGCTTCTCCCGCCGGTCATCCACCTCCAGCACCAGGACATCAGTAACCGCGGAGATAAAACATCGTATCCGAACACCATTTCCAGTAACCGAAACCTCCGCCTCGTAAAGGGACAGTCGTTGCTCAAAAACCTCGCCGCAGAACACTTCGTTGCCAAGGTCAAGGGTGATAGCCGCACCGCCACCACAGTAGTCCACCGAGTCAAACTGCTGCCCTAAATGCTCACGGTTTAAGGCAAAGACATCGTTACGGTTGATTTGGCAATGGATAGCATTCACCGTTGTCCAGACTAACGTTCCCATCCTGCCATTGCCGATGGGTTGTCCTTCAACCGATTGTTCGACCGGGCTGTGGTAAATCAGATCAGCCTGCGAAATGAGAGCGCGGTAATCGACCGGAAGCATGAATAAACTCCTCTGTTCTTGAGATTGATGGCTATTTGCCGTCGAGCCTTGCGGGTCAGAAGAAGGACATTTCAATCCCCTTCATCGTCGGGTCAGGGGTTCCGCAAGGTACACCTGTTTCAGACTTCACTACGACTGAGAGGAAGAGGTGCGATTACGAGGGGGCAAAAAAGGGTTCAAACCTTCAGGTAAATTTGGCGCTCTTTTTTTCATTTCCGTTGACCCCTCGTATTGGCATGTTTCAAATTCCCGGAAAAATATGGTTACACTTTGTCTGAAAGAGCTTGTCCCGAGAGAAGCGAAGGAATGGAAAGCGAGAAGGAAGGAAAGAGGGGAAAAGTTCCTTTCATTCCCTTACCCCCTTTCCCCGCATTAGCCCCAACTGATTTTCGACCAGCCGGGGTTATTGACTTAAAACTAAAGTTTGAGCTCTGCCAGGTCCTACTGAGATAACAGCACTTTCTGTTTCCAATTGTTCCGCGATAAATTCTACATATTGCTGCGCCTGAGTGGGCAAGTCGTCATAGTTTTTAGCTTCTGAAATATCAGTCTTCCAACCGGGCAAATCTTCGTAGATAGGCTCGCATTCATAGAGTATTCTAAGATTACTGGGAAATGCGGTGATAATATTAGATTTGTGTTTATAAGCGACACAGACTTTTATAATATCCATTTCATCAAGTACATCGAGTTTAGTCAAGGCAATACTGGTCAGACCATTTATCCGCGCAGCATATTTCAACACCACCAGGTCTAACCAGCCACATCGTCTGGGGCGTCCTGTCGTTGCGCCGAATTCTGCCCCCTTCTGCCTGAGATGTTCCCCTAACGTATTAGATAACTCCGTTGGGAAAGGCCCTTCACCTACGCGAGTAGTGTAGGCTTTCACTATGCCCATCACTTCATCTATGGCTTTTGGACCAATGCCAAGACCGGTGCAAACGCCTCCAACTGTTGTATTCGAGGAAGTGACAAACGGATAGGTGCCAAAATCGACATCTAAAAGCGTGCCTTGTGCTCCTTCAAACAAAATCCGCTTGCCCCTTTTGATGGCATTATGTAAGATTGCGGAAGTATCTGCGACATGCGGCTTTATGCGTTGCGCGTATTCCCTATATTGTTTGAGGATGGTATTTTTATCTATTTTACTTTGCAGGTTTTCTACAAATTGTAGCTTGCTCTGAATATTAAAATCGAGTTTCTCTTCAAATAATTCGGCATCAAAGAGGTCTACAATTCTAATTCCCGCTAACCGGTTCATTTTATCCATATAAGCAGGGCCAATGCCTCTTAATGTCGTACCAAGTTTTCTCCCTTCGCGTGAATCTGTAACAGATTCCATTAAAGGATGATAAGGCATAATCAGATGCGCTCTATCGCTTATCAACAGATTTTCGCCGATATGTATTCCGCGTTCAATTAACCCATCCATCTCTTTTATGAGACTTTCCAGAGGAATAACAACACCATTGCCGATTATACACTGGATATTGGGATGTAAAATACCCGAGGGAATCAGATGCATTATAAATTTCTCATCCCCGATAACAATAGTATGTCCAGCGTTAGTGCCGCCTTGATACCTTGCGACAATATCCGCTTTTTCTGAAAGAAAATCGACAATTTTTCCTTTTCCCTCGTCGCCCCACTGGGCGCCTACTACAAGCGTATTAGCCATGTTAACCTTCCTCGCATTGAAAGAATGAAAAACCGAGTTTTGGGGAAAAACTCGGTTTCTATTTGGGTTAAAATACTATCTCTTCGAGAATTGGAATCTCGCGCGCGCGCCTTTTTGGCCATATTTTTTGCGCTCACGCATGCGTGCATCTCGTGTGAGAAATCCCGCCTTTTTGAGAGATGGTCTCAAGGATTCATCAATTTTTATTAGCGCTCTGGCGATACCATGCGATATCGCCCCTGCCTGACCGCTATTTCCTCCACCATGTACATTGACATACACATCATAATTTCGTGCGGTTTTCGTGAGTTCTAATGGTTGTTTAACAATCATAGTAAAAGACTTGCGGTCAAAAAAATACTCATCAATGGGTTTTTTATTCACTATAATTTTACCTGAACCGGGCATAATCCGCACTCGCGCTACTGAAGTTTTACGTCTTCCTGTTCCTAAATACTGTTCCGTTGCCATGTTATCCTCCTAAACTTACTTACCATTTTCAATGTATAAAAGTTCTATGATATTTAGTATGGTAAACTGTTTACATGATGAGTGATGAGTGAAACATGATAATCACTCATCACTCATCACTTATCACGTTTCATTGGTTACCACACTCGATATCAAAGAGCCAAATATCCTACTAATTCAATGGCTTTGGTTGTTGAGCTTGATGTGGATGCTCCGGGCCTCTATACACCTTAAGCTTTTTGCTTAGTTTTCGACCCAACCTATTTTGCGGGAGCATGCCGCGCACAGCATGGTGTATGACCTGCTCTGGCTGGTGCTGCATCATTTCCTTCAATGTTCTCTCTTTTAGCCCACCCGGATAACCACTGTGGTGATAATATCTCTCCTGGTCATGTTTTTTCCCTGTAACAACAACCTTTTCGGCATTGATAATTACAACCCTATTTCCCATATCAACATAAGGTGTGTAAGTAGGCTGATTTTTGCCCCGCAAGACCATCGCTACTTGGGCTGCTAATCTACCTAAGGTCTTGCCATTTGCATCAACAATATACCACTTGATTTCATTGTCGGTGTTTGCGAAATATGTCTTCTTCTTTATCATCATTTCACCTGCTTAGAAATTAAAATTACAATAGTTTCCATCAAAATCGATGATTGAAATTTGGATGACACAATAGCTTAAAATTATATCAAAATATAGAAGCCTTGTCAAGTGGTTTTTGCAGTATCCAAACTTTTCTTCCAAACTTTTCTTTAAGAAAGAAAAGTCCCCCTTCTCCACAACCCCCCTACCCCCCACAACCCCCTGCCCCCTTTATTAAGGGGGATTAAGGGGGATGGGAGCAGGGGGGTTGTATCAAAAGAAATAATTGGAAGGAAAAGTTCCATCATAAGAAACACGGAGGAATTTCTATGCAGTATTTAGGGCCATTTAGCCATTTTATGTGGGCAAAAGTTGCTTTTTAAGTTTGCAAACCATTGTGTAAGCAGGGTCAAAAACATTTCCGACTTCGTATTCAACGCATTGACCGAGTAAGATGTGAGTAGCGCGCGCATCCAAACCAAAGTCCTCCTGAAGCCAGCGTATCATTTCAGTGGTAGCGTGTTGAAGCGCCTGGTCTAATGGACGAGCATTTCCGACGGTTAAGATATACTCCTCGTTTTCTGCCCGAGGCCAATTGATTTTTTTCCCTTTGAGCAGTTTGACGGTGAATTGCACATCGAAGGATATCTCAATACCCGTACCAACTATCTCACCGTCTCCCTGTACGGCATGTCCATCCCCCATGAATAGTAGTGCGCCGGGGACGAAAACTGGAAAGTAGACAGTTACTCCAGCGACAAACCCTTTATAATCCATGTTGCCCCCGTGAGTAGATGATGTACCAGCGGAGATAATCTGTCCTCTCGGCGGTGCCACACCGAAGCATCCTAACATGGGCGCCAGCGGTAGGGTGAGACGTCTGAGTTTTGTTTCATCAGGCTTGACCAACGTGGCTGTCCCTTTTTCGAGGTCGAATTCCCATTCAGCAGTGATGTGTTCTTTGGGCATCTCCGCCACATAATATGGGTCAACTACATTCGAGGCGATGATAGTAGAAGTTCGACCTATATGGCGGTTCGGCCATAATTTATCAAAGCGGACAGCCAAAGTATCACCTGGTTCTGCACCTTCCACGTAAAAGGGGCCCGTTTGTGGATTTCCGCCGGGTGTCACTTGTTGGTCGGAAGCATCCCGACCAGCGTTGTCCACCGTTGTAGTAACTACTGTATCCCCATTAGTTATTCGCAGAACTGGCTCGTAGGAACCCAGAGCAGTGTAATAAACATTTGGTTGAAAGCGATGAATCGCCATTATTTTCTCTCCTTCTGATTATTAGACTTCCGAAGTTTTTGAGGCTTCGGAAGTCTAAACGGGTACATTTAATTCTGTCCAACTAATTATAATTTTAGCAGGTAGTTTTCAAAAATAAACTTGCACTTTTACTTTCCATCAGGTATACTGGTAAAAATTTACCCAGGGGGTGCCTGATGATTTTTGCTAAAGTCGAAACCGAAGCAGCTAA